>Ga0075428_100000103_pt1 | contig 71205 bp, 69 predicted proteins | sample RhiMetdeltSRZDD2_FD_75291 | JGI IMG/M metagenome (GOLD analysis project Ga0075428, IMG submission 75291) | Populus rhizosphere microbial communities from Tennessee, USA - Rhizosphere MetaG P. deltoides SRZDD2 | ecosystem: Host-associated > Plants > Roots > Rhizosphere > Soil | place: USA... | reverse complement strand
ATGCTGACGAAAGTCATCGTGATGTGCTTGCCCGCGACGTCGGCTATCTGGGGCGCGGCGCCCTTGTACGGGACGTGCTGGAACTTCACGCCCGCGATCTTGTTGAACAGTTCGCCGGTGAGCTGCTGCGGATTGCCGACTCCGCTCGAGGAGAACGTGAGGTTGTCGGGATTCTTCTTCGCCCAGGTGATCAGCTCCGCTACCGTCCGGGCCGGGACGTCCATGTTCACCGCCAGCACGTTCGGCACCTTGACGAGCAGCGTGATGGGCTGGAGGTCCTTGTCCCAGTCGTACGCCATCTTCGGATACAGGTGCGGATTCAGCGCGACCTCCCCGGACGCGACGAGCAGGGTATAGCCGTCGGGCGGCGATTTCGCCGCAGCCCCGGTGCCCACCATCCCGCTCGCGCCGGTACGGTTCTCCACGACAACGGGTTGGCCGAATGCCTTGTTGAAGTAGTCCGCCAGAAGGCGCGAGGTAAGGTCCGTTCCCCCGCCCGCCGGGAACGGACAGAAGATCTTGATCTGCTGGGTCGGATACGGCGACTGCGCCAGCGTGGGGCCGGTCAATGCGGCAAAGACAAATGCCGCAGCACAACCCAGCCCTGCGTCACGCGGTGATCTCATGGTTTTTACGCCTCCTGCCTTCATTGTCCGGCTGTCAAGCCGCAACCGCAACCGGCGCGGCCAGAACTTGCCTGCATCATTCCTATCGGTGCCATAATCCCCGTTCCGCCGAAAAAGGATCCACCATGTCCACTACCAGCCCCACCGGTCTCATCGTCGAGGAAGTCGTCGTCGGTGCGGGAGCGCTCGCTGCATCCGGTCAGAGCGTCAAGGTGCACTACACCGGCTGGCTCACCGACGGCACCAAGTTCGATTCGAGCAAGGACCGCGGCGACCCGTTCGTGTTCCCGCTGGGCGCGGGCCAGGTCATCAAGGGCTGGGACGAGGGCGTGCAGGGGATGAAGGTCGGCGGCACGCGCAAGCTCACCATCCCGCCAGCGCTCGGCTACGGTGCGCGCGGCGCAGGAGGCGTCATTCCCCCCAACGCCACCCTGGTGTTTGAGGTCGAACTCCTGGGAGTTGGGTAACCAAGGAAGTGACGGGAACTGGTGATGAGAAACAGTGATGAAAAGTGGTGATGAAGGTCGGCGATGAACGAGACATCACTACTACCCATCACCAGTTCTCATCACCATTATTCATCACTTTCTCAATGGACCAGAGCCGGAGTAATATGCCGGTTCCTGCAGGCACAGCCACTAACGACTAGGAAGGAGCCACCATGACGACGAGCTACAACCCCGCGGCACGTTTTGAACTCAAGGTCTGGGATGTGGAATTCCGCAAGGCCCCGAAGCGCCAGTTGATGGCGCGTGTCTACCAGCCCCAGGGCACCGGACCCTTCCCCGTACTGCTCGACGTGCACGGCGGCGCGTGGCACGACAAGGACCGTTTCGCGAACGTTCCGATGTGCGAGGCAGCGGCGAAGAGCGGCATATTGGTGGTCGCGATAGACACGACGCTGTCGCACGAAGCGCCCTATCCCGCATCGGTGCAGGACGTGCACTACGGCGTACGCTGGCTCAAGCACAAGGCCCGCGAGTGGAAGGGCGACCCCTCCACGCTGGGCGTGCTCGGCAGCTCGAGCGGCGGCCACGTCGCGCAGCTGGTTGGCATGCGCCCGCGCGATCCGCGCTACGCCGCGCTGCCGCTCGCCGAGGCGCCCAATCTCGACGCGACGGTGAACTACATCGCGACGCGCTCGCCGATCAGCGATTGCCACGCCCGCTACGAGCACATGGTGAAGACCAACCGCCCGGAAATGATCAAGAAGAGCAAGATGTATTTCGACCCGTGGGAGTCCATCTTCGAGGGCAACCCGATGCTCATCCTCGAGCGCGGCGAAAAAGTCACGCTGCCGCCCCTGCTCATCATGCAGGGCGAGCTCGACTCCAACGTGCCGTGGCAGATATCCGACAAGATGGGCCAGAGGTACCGCGCGGCGGGCGGCGAATGCGAGGTGGAGATTTTCAAGGGCTGCGAGCACCAGTGGATCGCCGAGCCCGGCCCGCAGACCGACCGCGCGCACGAGATCCTGAAAGCGTTCATCGCGCGGCAGCTCGGAGCGCTCCGCAAGGCGGCGTAAGCCGAAGGATGAACGTGGAAGGATGAAGGATGAAGGGAGGCGCAAGCCTCCCTCATTTTTTCTAGTTGACGCTCTTCTCTTTCAAGATGCTTCGTGATGGTGTCTCGATGAAACTTCGTGAGGGCATAGATCCTCTTTTCATCCTTTATCCTTCATCCCTCATCCTTGGCGCGAGCGCGCCATGAGCGCGCCGCGCCCCGCAATGCACGCGGGCGAGGCCGTCGCCGAGGCCTTGCGCGAAGAAGGCGTGGAGCGCGTCTACAGCGTCCCCGGCTCCCATATCCACCCGATCTACGACGGTCTCTCGCGGGTGAAGTCCATCCGGTTCGTGACGTGCAAGACCGAGCCGAATACCTCCCTCATGGCGGACGCCTACGGACGCCTCACGGGCAAGCCGGGTGTGTGCGTGGTGACCGCGGGACCCGGCGGATTGAACTCCATGGCCGGCGTCGCCCAGGCTTACGGCGCAGCCTCGCCCATGGTCCACATCGGCGGCGCGGTGCCTCTGAAAGCCGACAAGGAGGCCTTTCACGGCGTGGACGATCCCGCGTTCGTGCACGAGATGTTCAAGAAGATCACCAAGTGGAGCGCCCGCGTCGAGCGTATCGACGACATCCCCGGCGTCATGGCACAGGCGTTCCACGTCGCCCGCAGCGGGCGCCCGGGGCCCGTCCACGTCGAGCTGCCGCGCGTGTCGGACTACAGCGAGTTCATCCTCCAGGAGTCACGCGCCGTCCTGCCGGATTACAAGGCCTCCCCTACCGTCGTGCCGGCGCCGGACGCGAGCGACGTCGATCGTTACGCGAAGCGGCTCATGGAAGCGCGCGCGCCGGTCATTGCGGCGGGCAAGGGCATCATCCGCAAGCGCGCATTGCAGGAGCTGTCCGAGCTCTCGCTGAAGCTGCAGGCGCCGGTCATCTTCGCGCAGGACGCGATTGGCGTCATACCGGAGACGCACCCCTTTTTCGCGGGCCATTTCCAGCATTACCGGAGCCATCCGCTGTGCATCGAGGCGCTCCAGCGGACCGATCTCGTGCTCGGCGTCGGACTACGCGCAGGCACGGCCGAGCTGGCCGAGTTGAAGCACCGCGCGCCGGAGCGCAACATGATCCTCGTCGGCTTCGACGACGCGGCGGACGGCGGCTACCAGGGCGAGGACCAGCGGGTCGCGGATCCCAAGCTCTTTCTCACGGCACTGCTCGAGCGGCTGGGGAGCTTCCAGCGGGCGCCCGAGGACGCGCTCGTCAAGCGCATGGCCGAGACCAAGGCTCAGCTGCGCACGCGCCTCGTCGCGGAAAACGAGCCGCACAGGAGCGACGATCCCATCTACCCGGGCGTGCTGATGGAAGCAATGAACGCCGTGCTGAACGACAGCGCGGTGGTGGCAAGCGACGTGGGCAACTGCCAGATGTGGGCGCGCACCTTCCGCCGCATCGCGACGCCCGAGTCCTTCATGCAGTCCGGTGTCTGGAACGCGATGAGCTACGGGCTCCCCACCGCCATCGTCGCGAAGATGGAGTTCCCGGAGCGCGACGTCGTGGCGCTTGCCGGCGACGGCGCCTTCCTCATGACGATAGGCGATCTCCCCACCGCGGCGGAGTACGGCGCAAACATACTGATCGTCGTCCTGAACGACGGCGCCTTCGGCCAGACCTACATGCAGCAGACCGGCCTCTACGGCCACACCTACGGCACGACCTTCCAGAGCCCGAACTTCGCGGAAATCGCAAAAGCCTGCGGCGCGGAAGGCATACGCGTGACCAATCCGAAGAACGTGGAGAGCGCGCTCCGGCAGGGGCTCGCCGCGACGAAGCAGAAGCCCGCGCTCGTCGAGGTCATGGTCGCGGACAAGCCGTACCCGAAGCTTTAGAGCTTCTCAAGCAGAGGCGTTCCTGTCCTGTGGAGCGCTTTCCAGGCGCTGCAGCTTCGTGCGCACCAGGTCGATGTGGAGCTTGAGGTTGTACGCATAATCCGTGTACAGGAGCGGAACACGCGTGCGCCCTACGCCCTCTTCGATCGCTTCGAGGCGGGCGAGCAGCTCCTGCACCCGCTGCGGCGCGGGGCCCTTCGTGCTTTCCGCTTCGACCTTGGCCAGTTCGCGATACCAGCGGAAGAGCCGCACGCGCACTCGCCACGCGTACACACCCGGAAAGAGGCGCATGACGGGAATCGCCACCGCGATGAGCGGCACGAGCAGGATCAAGAGACGCTGCAAGAGGTTCGCAACCCAGAACGGCATGTAGCGCTGGAGAAACGGCGGACCGGATTTGAAGAACTGCTGCGCTTCCTCGGAGAGCGGGAAGTCCCCCTCGCGCCCGGCGGGGAATTCGCCTGCCCGGTGAAACGCGCCGCCGCCGCGATGCACGCGATTGACCGCCTCCAGCAGCACCGTTACCAGCGCCGGGTGAAAGTCCTGGCGCGCCACGAGGTAGGCGGTGGTCGCCACGAGCGTGACCTCGCGCGACGGAATGTCGGCCGCGATGTCGATCACGCCGCGCGGCAGCTTCACCGCCGCCAGGTACGGAAAGCGTCGCGACAGCGCCTCGGCGTGGCTGAAGTTCATCAGCCGCACGCCTTTCGCCCGCAGCAGCCTCTGGACGTAGGACGCGTCGGGGCCGGCCACGAACACCGCCGCGTCTATCCTGCCGGCCAGCAGCGCGTCGGCAGCCGCGTTGGCGCCGAGCGGAAGGAGCCGGTCGCGGCTTCCCGTCTTGCTGGCGGCGAGGAGCGTCTGCACGAGGGTACGCGTCCCGCTGCCTTCAGGACCGATGGCAATGCGTTTTCCCTCGAGCTGGCCCAGCATCACCAGGTCGCTATCGCCGCGGTAGAAGACCCACAGCGGCTCGTAGTAGAGCGCAGCGAGCGTGACCAGTCCGGGGTACTTCGCGGGGTCTCCCACGCCACCCTGAACGAAGGCGACGCTGACACCGGAAACGGGATCGGCGAGCCGGGCCAGGTTTTCCTGGGACCCGGTCGAAGCGCGCGCTTGCACGCGAATCCGGTCGAGCGCGAGCAATTCACCGTAACGCCTCGCGTTTAGATGGTAGGCGCCGCCCTCGAAGCCCGTGGAAATCACGAACTCGTCCGGCGGCGCCGGCCGCACGTAGCGGAACGCGATCCAGAAGGCGGCCACGATGATGGCGAGCGCCACGGCGGCAACCAGCAAAAACTCGCGGAGCGCCACGCGCTCCGTTCCACCCCCGAGCTTGGTGCGTCGGTACTGCACCAACAACCGCTTCAGGAAGGACGGCCGGTCTTCGCTCATGCCGCGATACTACAAGCGGTCTCGAAAGCGTGAAAGGTCAGACTTTCAACGGGCGGAGCGCGCCCGGTTGCGGGCCAGCATGATCTCGGTATTGGGAACGTAGAGCAGATGCCCGATCTTGCGCACGTAGTGATCCTCGTACTGATCGAGCTCGCCGTCGGCGTATGCGACGCGCCACAGGTGCTCGATGAGGCGAGTCCGCTCCGCCAGCGCCATGTCGCGCTTGACAACCGATACCGGCCCGAAATACGAGGTGAGCTGCTGCGCGCGGGCAGCGCCTTCCTCGAACACGGCCCGTGCCGCTTCATCCGCCAGCCCGAAGAGATCGGCGAGCGCCGCCGCCCCCACCGCGCGCTCCTCCTCGTGCTCGGCCAGATCCACTCGCGTCGCTTCGTGCAGCAGGCTCGCGACCGCGACATGCAGGTGCCTGCGCTCGTGCCCGGCGATCGGCCGCCTGCCGTCCTCTTCCTGCTCCAGCAGCGATTTGAGGAATTTCAGCATCGCGGGGTCCCTTTGCGTTCCGAATCGAATTCTACTTGGAGACGGTAACGAGACGAGGGGCGCCCCTGATGAGCCGGATCGCTGGTACATGAAAAACCCCGCCGCAGCGGGGTTTCCTGACGCAGAACGGAAGTTCAGACGGCTTTCAGATTGCTCGCCGAGGTCTTGCCGTTGTTGCCCTTCGACAGATCGAACGAGACCTTCTGGTTCTCGCTCAAGGTGCCGAGGCCCGCGGCTTCGACCGCGGAGATGTGCACGAACACGTCCTTCGAGCCGTCATCCGGTTGGATGAAGCCGAAGCCCTTGGTGCTGTTGAAAAACTTTACGGTGCCGGTGGTAGACATGAATGTCCTCCAGTAATGGCATTGCCTCGCGCGACAGTGCGCGAGGTATCAAATTGACGTAGTGGGAGAGGACCGAAGGAACCAGCCGGAAACAAGACTGCAGACAGACCCAGAGCGTATTCGACCGGGCGCATTATACGCGCAAGAGGGACGCAGCGATAGGCCCTTGGAAGTAATGAGAAAAGGTGACGACGAAGTGGTGATGGGACATGGTGATGAGAAGTGGTGATGTACGTCACCATTTTCCATCACCAGTAATCATCACTTCTTCTTAGTTCGCAATCCCAGCAGCTTCGCGGCGTTACCCCCGATTATCTGGTCCTTCTGGGCGCGGGAAAGCTTCGCCCCGTTCACGAAATCGACGGGCTTGTAGTACCCCATGTCGTACGGGTAGTCGGTACCGATCACGACGTGGCCGGCGCCCCACAGGTTCACCAGGTGCTCAAGCTGCGTGTGGCTGAACACCATGGTGTCGAAATAGATCTTCTTCATGTAGTAGGAAGGCGGGCGCTTGATGTGGTCGTGGCACTCGGGCCGCACCCTGTAGGCGTGATCCATGCGCGCCGGGTAGTGTCCCATGTAGCCGCCGCCGTGCGCCGCGACGAACTTGAGCCCCGGGTAGCGCTCGAGCACGCCGCCGTAGACGATGTGCGCCAGCGCGACCGTCGTGTCGAGCGGGTTGCCTATGACGTTGGTGAGGAAATGGGGGCCGAGGCGGCTGGTATCGGTAAAGCCGCTCGGGTGAAGGAAGATGACCGCGTTCATCTCTTCCGCCTTCGCGAAAACCGGGTTGAAGCGCCCGTCCGAGAGCTCCGCCTTGCGCACGTTCGTTCCGAGCTCGATACCGCGAAAGCCGAGCTTCCTCATGCAGTATTCGAGCTCCGCCACCGCGAGGTGCGGGTCCTGCATCGGCAGCGTGCCCAGCGCCACGAAGCGGTCCGGATGCAGCGAGACGATCTCCGCGAGACGCTCGTTGACCAGGCGCGAGGTTTGCCGCCCGAGCTCCGGCTCGATCGCGTAGTAGTACTGGGCCGGCGACGTCGAGATCGCCTGGACGTCTATGCCCATTTTGTCCATGTCGGCGAGACGCCGCTCGATGGACGTCAGCTGGGGGTGAAGCTCGACGTCCTGCTCCCGCTGCCGGTCGGCGGTGCGCTTGCTGCCGTGCCGGACGACGGGATCGCCGGCGGGAACGCTGGTTTGCTTCGCGACCTCCGCGGCAGCCGGTGTCTGCACGTGGCAGTGGAGGTCCACCGCAAGGGTGCGGTTGCCGCGCTTTATCTTCTTGCCGCGTCTCGAGCCGGTTCCCGCGGTGCCGCGCGGCGCGCAGGTGTACATCATGCTTTCTCCTCGATACTCGTGATTGGTGATCAGTGCGCTGCAACTGCCAGCTGCTTCACCCGTCCCATGATCCAGGCCGGGATGAGCGCCAGAGTAAACACCAACCCTATGATGACGAAGGTATCGCGAAAACCCATCGTGTAGGCCTGTGCATAGACAACGCGTCCGAGATAGTGGAGTGCTCCCGCCGATTGTAGATCGGGCGAGGCTCCCGCCTGCGCGAGCGCCTGCTCGATCAGGCGCAGCAGGTCGGAGGTCGCGCTGTTGGCCGCGGTCTGCATGGCGGTCAGCGTGTCGCTGTGGAAGAACGTGCGGCGGTCGAGGGTCACCGACAGCAGGTTCACGCCGAACGCGCCGCCCAGCTGCCGCGAGAAGTTGATCATGCCGGCCCCCTGTCCGAGCAGCTCCGGCCGCAGCGCCTTCAGCGCGGCAAGATTGAGCGAGGGCTTGATGAGGGCGAGCCCGATGCGCGACAGCACCACGCACCACGCTAGCGTCCAGAACGATGTGTTGACATCGATGTCCGCCAGCCAGTAGGCGGACGCCGCGAAGCACACGAGCCCGGTGACGATCAGCTTGCGCGCCGAGATACGGTCGGAGAGGAAGCCGCCGATCGGCATGAAGACCCCCAGTATCAGCCCGGCCGGCATGAGCAGGATCCCGGCCGCGAGCGGCGTCAGGTGCTGCACCGTTTGCACGAACAGCGGGACGAGGTAGGTGGATCCGAACATGCCCGCGCCGAAGATGAAGGCGACGCATGCCGCGCAGGTGAACTGCGCGTTCCCCAGCACGCGCAGGTTCACCAGCGGCCGGGCGGTGCGCCGCTCCCAGGCGAAGAAAGTCGCGGTCGCGGCGCCCGCGACCGCGAAGAGGGTCAGGATGTAGTCGGAGGACCAGCCTTCACGCTGGCCGTTGGAAAGCGCGGTCAGCAGGCAGGTCAGCGCCATGCCGAGCAGCATGAAGCCCGGAAAGTCAAAGCGTGCCCGCGGGGTATCCTCCTCCCGCCCCGGCAGGAAGAGACTGCCCATCAGAGTCCCGACGGCGCACACCGGCACCCCGACGTAGAAAATCGACCGCCAGCTGAAGTCCTCGATCAGGATGCCGCCAAGGGTCGGTCCCAGCGCCGGACCGAGGATGACACTCACGCCGAACAACCCCATGGCAGTGCCCCGTTGCTCGGGCGGAAACACCTTGAACAGGGTGTACATCGAGAGCGGCTGCAGCACGCCCGCCACCGCGCCCTGCACCACCCGGGCAAGGATCAGCACCGTGATGTTGGGGCTGTTCGCGGCAACCAGCAGCGCCGCGACGAAGACGCACAGCGCCGCCACGAAAGTCCTGCGCAACCCGAAATGCGCCACCAGCCAGGCGGCCACCAGCATCCCCACCGTCATCGCCGCGAGCATGCCGGTAGAGAGCCATTGCGCCCGGTCCTGTCCGACGCCGAACGCGCCCATGATGTCCGGTATCGCGACGTTGACCGTGGTGGAGGTCAGCATCGCCGGAATCGTACCGAGCATCACCGTGAAGGTCGCGAGCCACTTGTAGCCCGGACCGTAACGCGCGAAGAGCGATTCAATCGTTTCGGACCGCAATCGTAACCTCGACCATCATGCCCGGGCGCAGCGCCGGGTCCTTGTCGGTGAGCATGATGCGTACCGGCAGGCGCTGGGTGATCTTGGTGAAATTGCCGCTCGGATTGGGATCGGGAAGGAGCGCGAACTTGCTGGTCGCGGTCTGGCCGATTCGAAACACCTCTCCCGCGAAAACCCGCCCGGGATACGCGTCGACGCGGACTTCGGTTTTCATACCGGGCTTCAGGAGCCGCACGTCGGTTTCCTTCACGTTGGCCTCGACCCAGATGTCCTTCGGGTCGTGGAACATGAGGATGCGCTGCCCGGGGTTCACGTGCTCTCCCTGGCGCACAAAGGTCATGACCACGCGGCCGTCGGCCGGGCTAGCGATGGTGCGGTCGGCGATATCGACGTCGCGCCTGCGGATCTCCGCGCTGATCTCGTCTACCTGATGGCCCAGCACCGTGCGCTGGCGGTCCAGCACCTGAACCTGGCGGCGGCTGCCGCCCGCCGCAGACAGCGTGCCGCGCGCGGCGGCGTAATCCGATTGCGCCTTGCGGAGATTCTCTTCCGTCTGATGGTAGGTGCTGCGCGCGCGCTCCATTGCCTGGGGCGAGAGCCACTTGGCGTCGGCCAGCTCCTTTGCCCTTTGAAAGTCGTCGCGGGCCTGCTTCAGCTGCACGGTTTGCGACGCGACTTCCGCCTCGGCGGCCTTGAGACGGTTGGTCTCGCTCTCGTACTTGCCCAGCGTTTCCTGGTCCACCTGGCCGGTCTGCGCCTGCACCACGCCGCCCTGGTTTTCCATCGCCTTCAGCCTGGCGACGAGGACCTCGCGCTGCAGCACCATGTCGCGATCGTCCACCTTGGCGAGCAGCTGTCCTTTCTTCACGATGTCTCCCTCGATCACCGGCAGCTCGGTGATCCACCCTGAAACGCGGCTCGAAATCGTGACGACCTCGCCGTCGATGCGCGCGTCGTCGAGGTAGACGTGGTGAAAGCGCTCGTAGACCCAGTGCACGCCCCAGGCAAGGAGCAGGATGGCCGCCGCCCCGACCAGCCACAGCTTTGCGCGGCCGGAAACCGCGTCAAGGAGCTGTGCGCGTGCTCCGTTGGAATCGGAATCTGTCGATGCCATATTGATTGCTTGCTATATCACATAAAGCCGGGGATGGCAGCGCCCCGTCCACACCGTGAGCAGTTTAGGCCAGACCGGCGGCTCCACGCGAGGGATTTGTTCCAGCATGTGGCAAGGAACCTGATACGTTCCCAAAACAAAAGCGCCCCGGGGACACGAGGTCCGCGGGGCGCCGGTACTGCTTTAAGGCAGACGACCTACTTGCCAGCCTTTCGGATGGATCCAACGTTAGAGCCTTGCAGGTCGCTACTGCCTTGATGGTCTCTCACGGGATCACCTCCTTTCGTTGGTTGAAGAATCTAAAGTGTAGCAGAGACTGTGACGAGTGACGAGTGTCAGGCACCTTCCGCCGCCTCCGGATTCCACTGCCCCTTGCGCATGCGCGTGATCGTCACGCTCTTGAACACGCCGTTCTGGGTGAAGGGATCGCCGTCCGAGAACTTCTTCGCTTCCGCGCGGCTCCCGACGTTGACCACGAAACAGCTGCCGATCGCTTCCGTGCCCTCGTCGTTCTGTGTCGCGCCGGCGAGCACCAGTATCTTCTTCTGGCTGCCCAGGTACTCGCGGTGCGGCACGAGGACCTTCTCGCGTATCGCGGCGGTATTCGGATTGTCTACGCAGGTGATGACCCAGAGCATGATGTTCTCCGATCAGGCCGCGCCCATGAAATCGCGCTTGCCGAGCTCGACACCGTTGTGCCGCAGGATGTCGTAGGCCGTCGTGCAGTGGAAGTAGAAATTCGGCAGCGCGCGGTGCTGGAGCAGATCCATGCCGGTAAACTTGGTCTCGCCGGCCGGCGTTTTGACCGTGACGCTCTTGGCCTCGGTGCCGTCGACCTGCCCGGCGTTGATCGTCTTCAGCCAGGCGATCGTGTTATCGACCCGTGCGGCCAGTTCGGCCAGCGACTTTTCGTTGTTCTCCACCTTCGGCGCTTCCACGCCCGCGAGAAGCGCCGTGCTGTTGCGCGCGTGATCGGTCGCTTGCTGCACCTGCCGCGTCAAGCTGAACATGTCCGGATACAACCGGTAGTTCAGGAGAGTTCCCTCGTCGTACTTCTTCTCCGCGTACAGCGCCTGCGCCTTCTTCAGGCAACCGGCGAGGCCGCTCAGGCGGCGGACATAAATGGGAACCGAGATTTCATACATCGTAGCCATCGCTGTTCTCCTAGGTGAATTGAACTACGTCATCGCAATGCGCCGGACGAAACATCCGGCGCGACTGGTCACAGGTCACCGGACGGCGGCCTCCGGTACCCTAACACGGACGCCCGATCCATCGCATCGGCCCCCGCGCGTCACCGGGGGTGCCGCTGCGACTTGGTGTGCGCCCCTGCTCCGCCCCTCGACGCGCCCGGTCACCGGGTCAAAGCGTCGGACTCTTGAACTCCCCACCCAGGGTGTAGTGCGCCCAGGGCGTGTACTGCGCATCGGTGCTGAAGCTGAAGTGGCCCGACGCCGCGTGCGCGTCGCGGAACATGCGCTGCAAGGGGTAGCTGTCGTAGATGCCGTTGGCTCCCGCCATCTCGTGCAGCGAATCCACCGCTTCCACCAGGAGCTTGTTCGCCAGCGCGGAATTGCGCTTGTAGCGCAGCCGCGTCTCCACGTCGAGCGACCCGCCCTCCACGTAGACGCGCTGCGCCTCCAGGACGTCGTCGCGCAGGAGGAGCGCCGCCGCGTCGATCTTCGCGCCCGCTGCGCCTATGCGCAGCTGCACGGTCTGGAAATCGCGCATCTTCGCCCCGGTGTAGCTGGTGCTGCGCGCCTTCACCATCTCGATCGACAACTCGAGCGCCGCACGCGCGTTGCCCACCTGGACGCCGCCGATGCCGTGGCCGCCGAGCGCGGAGGTCGGCACGCGCAGGTGCGGGTTGCGGTGCACGGCGAGTCCCGGCCACGAATGCCCCGGCCGGTTCACGTACATCGAGAGCACCCGGTGGGCGGGAACGAGCACGTCCTTGCAGCGCGCCGTCTTACTGCTCGTCGCGCGCATGCCGAGCACGCGCCAGTCGTCGATCACCTCGTACTCCGCGCGCGGCACCAGGCAGTAGACATAGTCGATGATCCTGTCGCCGTCCCGGACGATGCAGGCGAGCATGCTCCAGTCGGAGTGGTCGGTGCCCGAGGAGAAATTCCATTCCCCGGTCAGCACGACGCCGCCTTGCGCAGGCACGCCGCGTCCCTGCTGGAAAGCGATGCCGGACGCGATCCCGACGTCGGGATTGGGGCCCCAGACCTCCTCCTGCGCCTTCGGATCCCACCAGGAGAGGATGCGGTGATGGGAGGCGAGATTGGTGACCGTCCAGCCCACCGCGGCATCGCCGCGCGAGAGCATCTCCGGAACGTCGAAGTACGCCACGAACGGCAGCTCCATGCCGCCCCACACCTTCGGCTGCAGGTAGCGCAGCAGCCCGGTGCGGTTGAGGGCGTCCATCACCTCCGGGCTCATCCGGCGCAGCTCCTCGCACTTCGGCGCCTGCTCGCGCAGGAAGGGGATCAGCTCGCGCGCCCGGCGCAGGGCCTCGTCGTAGCCGACGTCCGCGAATCCCACGGGTTTATGCGTTGTGTCCACGATGTAAACGGCGCCGTGTCGTGCGGGCGCACTCTTCATTCAACAGGCCGGATGGTAGTGTGAATCAGGGGAGCCGGGAAGGGGGCCGGCTATTGAAGAAAAAGTGATGATTACTGGTGATGTTTACTGGTGATGGGAGAGGGTGATGTACACCCCAGCCTTTGCGCCGCTCACCCCTGCTCATCACCATTTCTCATCACTACTTCCCATCACCATTTTTCATCACCCCTAGTTAAGCCGTGTCCCTTCGGGCACCGCCGACGGGTAGAACTGCAGGCTGACGACCGCGCTGGCGCGCACGGCGCGCTCCCACAGCATGAAGGGCTCCCCAAGCGCCGTCTCGACTTTCTGCTTCACCCGTTCCGCATGCTCCGGGTAGGTAAGCTCCTCCAGTATCATCGCGAACTTCTGCTGGTCTATGCGGGCCAGGGTGTCGGTCGCCCGCGCGATGCCCGCCAGGCGTTCGGCCACCTGCTTCAGCAACTCGTCCGTCTCCGGGTCGCTCAGCGCCCCGGTGCCCGGCGCCGGCGCCAGGTCGATGGACATGACCGCAAAGATCTTCCTGTAGCGCCCGGCGCGGGCCCGCGCCATGGCGAAGCGGACGCCGTAGGCGCCGCCGGACAGGAGACCCGTCAGGCTGTCGTAGATCGCGGAGGCCGGCGGCTCTGCGCTCCGCGTCCCGAGGTTGTAGACCTTCCGCAGCTCGCGCGCGAGCCAGCGTATGTCGGCTTGAGCGTCCGCGGAATAGGCGGACATGCGGTTCTCGATTTCCGCCAGTTCGATCTCGATCACGTTGGTCCTTTCCGCGCCGCTGCGCTCGCCCCGTCACGGCAGCTATTCTAGATGCTGCCTCGACCACGGCAACCGGGCAGGTTTTGCGGGATTGACAGTATCAGCAGGGTTGCCGGAAAGACATTGTTCAGGCGACCGGCGTGACGTGCGCGAGGAGCGCCGCGCCGTAGCGCTCCAGCTTTCGCGCCCCAATGCCGCTGACGGCGGCGAGCCCGTCCAGGTCCCGCGGCCGGCGCCGCGCGATCTCGACGAGCGTACTGTCATGCAGGATAACGTATGCCGGCACGCCCTGCGCGCGCGCCTCCGCCGTGCGCCAGGTCTTGAGGCTATCGAGCAGGCTGAGGTCCGCACCCTGCATGTCGGCCGGTCCCCGCGTTTTCTCCTTGCGGCGCGGGGCGGGCCGCTCGCGGAGACGCCGCATCTCGACGCGCTGCTCGCCTTTGAGCACCGGCCGGCTCGCCGATGCGAGCTTCAGCGCGCCGTGCGCCGCGTGATCCACGCGCGCAAACCCCAGCGCAACCAGCTGGCGAAAGACCCCGCGCCAACCGGCGTCGTCGAGATCCTTGCCGACGCCGAAAACAGACAACCCGTCGTGGCCCCACCGCGCGATGCGCTCGCTTTCCTTGCCGCGCAGCACGTCGATCACGTGAACCGCGCCGAAGCGCTGTCCGGTGCGGTATATCGCCGAGAGCGCTTTTTGCGCCGCCTCGGTCGCATCCCATGTCTCGGGCGGGTCGAGGCAGGTGTCGCAATTGCCGCAGGGCGCACTTGCCTCCCCGAAATACGCAAGCAGCCGCACGCGCCGGCAACCGGCTGTTTCGCACAGGCCGAGCAGGGCGTCGAGTTTCGCGGTGGAGACCCGCTTGTGCTCGTCGCCGGCCTCGGACATCTCGATGAAACGGCGGTGCTGCACGAGGTCGGCGAGGCCGTAGCTCATCCACGCGTCGGCCGGCAGACCGTCACGACCCGCACGCCCCGTCTCCTGGTAGTAGCCCTCTATGCTCCGCGGCAGGTCGAGATGCGCGACGAAGCGCACGTCCGGCTTGTCTATGCCCATCCCGAAGGCGATGGTCGCAACGACCACGACGCCCTCTTCGCGCTGGAATCGCGCCTGGTGCACAGACCTCGCTTCCGCGTCCATGCCCGCGTGATAGGGCAGCGCGGCGATACGCTGCCCGGCCAGCCACACCGCGGTCTCGTCCACCTTGCGGCGCGTCAGGCAGTACACGATGCCCGCTTCGCCGGGATGCTCTTCGCGGATGAACCGCAGCAGCCGCGCTCGCGCGTCGTCCTTGTCGACGATGGTGTAGCGGATATTGGGCCGGTCGAAGCTCGCTACGAATATCCTCGCATCCGCCAGCGCGAGCCGCTGCAGGATTTCGCCCCGCGTCTGCGGGTCGGCCGTGGCCGTCAACGCGATGCGCGGCACGCCGGGGAAACGCTCGTGCAGCACCGAAAGCTGGAGGTACTCCGGCCGGAAATCGTGTCCCCACTGCGAAACACAGTGCGCCTCGTCGATCGCGAAGAGGGCGAGTCGCGTGCGCGACAGGAGATCCAGGCAACGGGGCGTCAACAGGCGCTCGGGCGCGACGTATAGCAGGTCCAGCGCCCCTTCCATGAGATTGCGCTCGACCGCGCGCGCTGCGTTGGCATCGAGCGTCGAATTGAGGAAGGCCGCGCGCACGCCGGCCTGCCGCAGCGCTTCGACCTGGTCCTGCATGAGCGCGATGAGAGGCGAAACCACGACACCCGTTCCGGCGCGCGCAAGGGAGGGGATCTGGTAGCACAGTGACTTGCCGCCGCCGGTCGGCATCAGAACCAGTGCGTCGCCGCCCCCCACCACGTGCGCGACGATAGGCTCCTGCGCGCCGCGGAACGACGGGTAGCCGAACACTCCGCGGAGAATATCGAGCGGGGAACCCTTCGGAGGGACTAGGGACGTGGGGCTAGGGACTAGAGACTGGTCAGTTGTCACTGGTCACTGGTCACTGGTCACCGGTCACTGGTCACTGGTCACATCACGCGATAGAGCGTGTGGCGCCGGTTGGACGTATAAGGCCGCACCTCGCCCGGCCAGCGCCCGTGGTCGACTGCTTTCGCGAACGCCGGGCTGGTCAATACGTCCGGGCTTTCCAGCTCGTAGATCGCGGCGTAGCGGGGAGCGCCCTGCGGATCCATGGTCTTCGTCTCGCCGCCCATCGTCATGCGCAGCGTATCGAGCTTGACCCGCGTCGCCGAGATCACGCCCGGGACTTTGGTGATGAGCGGGATGTGCTCCTGATCGTAGACCTCGTTGAACAACGCTTCCTTGTCCGGCGCCACATCCATGGCGGCGGTGAAGATCCATTTACCGGTGATGGCCATCGCTTCCTCGCTTCGCTCGGATCAACTACTCGCCCTTGATTCCCCCCTGCTTGATCACCTTGCTCCACTGGGCGTGCTCCGCGCGGATGAAGGTGGCGAATTCCGCGGGCGTGGTGCCCACGGCTTCGGAGCCTTCGGCGACCAGGCGCTTCCCCATTTCGGGTGAGCGCGCGGCCTTGACGATCTCGGCGGAAAGACGATCGATGATGGGTCTGGGCGTGGCCCTCGGAGCCACGAGGCCGTACCAGTTGACGACCACGACGCCCTTGACACCCGCCTCGGCGAACGTCGGCACGTCCGGGAGTGCCGGCACCCGCTTCGGCGGCGTCACGGCCAGCGCACGCAAGCGCCCGGCCTTGATATGGACCTGCGAGGAGATGATGGTCGCAAACGACAGATTGATGCGCCCGCCGACGAGATCCACGTACGCCGCGCCCAGGCCCTTGTACGGAATATGGATCATCTTCGTGCCGGTCGCGAGCTGGAACAGCTCGGTGCTCATGTGGATCGGGCTGCCGATCCCCGAAGAAGCGTAATTCAGCTTGTCGGGATTCGCGCGCGCGTGTTTCACCAGTTCCAGCACGGTCGTCGCGGGCAACGACGGGTGGACGACGAGCACGTAGCCCTGGGCGGTGACCTGCGAAATGGGCGCGAAATCGCGCACGACGTCGAAGCGTGACTTGTAAAGCAGGGGGTAAACCACGGTCGTCGCGCTCAGCATCATCAGCGTGTAGCCGTCCGGCGCCGCTCCCGCCATGATCTCGAGGGCGACCTGGCTCCCTGCGCCGGGACGGTTGTCGACCACCACGGTCTGGCCGAGCGCCTCGGTCAACTGCGGCGCCAGGCCGCGCGTGACGGTGTCCATGCCGCCGCCGGGCGCGAGCGGAACGAGAATCCGCACCGGCCGGCTCGGATACTGCTGGGCGAGCGACGTGAGCGCGGGCAGCGCCAGCAGAAACGCCAGCGCCAGCACCTCCATACGGGCGTGTCTTTTCATTTGACGAGCCCCAGGTCCGTCATGGTCGCCTTCAGCGCGGTCGCTTCCTCATCCAGCCACTTGCGCGTGTCCGCGGCCCCCTTGAAGGCGATGTCGTTCGATCCGCCGGGACTGGTAGGGATCGTCAGCTCGACGTTACGCTCGCGCTTCCAGCTCTGCGCCGGCGCCGGGTCCGCCAGCGCTACCCCGACGGCAGCTCCCGACACCATCACCCACACACGCCATCGTGCCTGCATATCCTCCTCGTTTCTCTTTTTTGATCACTGCCGCTTGGCGCTCCAGGCGCCGTCGTTGCCCTGCATCGTGTCGCCGTTTACCCGTCCGCTGTAGCTCGAACCGCCCACGGTGAAGCTGATCACGTCGCCGCGCAGCCGGCCGTCCGCTATCGGCACGCTCGTGCCGCCCATGTTCAGCGTGCCGGAGAGTTTCTGGAACTTCTGCTGGAGCGTCAGTTGTCCCTGCGGCATGCGCCAGGTGCCTTCCGCCCTGGCGGGCACGATGAAGAGATACGCGGTGCACCAGCTCCCGCAATCGCCGTCCGCGCGACCGGTCTCGTCGGCATCCCAGCCGTCGATCCCGAAACCGTTCGCGACGATGCGCGTGCCCGGCTTCATCTGCAGGAACTTCGGCGTCAGCTTGTTCATATTTTCGGTCAGCAGGAACAGTGCCAACACCGTCGCCTGGGAAATATCGGCCTCGTACATGTCGCCCTGCACGAACCTGGCCTTGTCGGACACGCCCTCCTTCGCTGCGATGCCCTGCGACAGCTTGACCATATCGTCGTTGTACTCCACCCCCAGCGCCCGCGCCCCGCGCTTGGCGGCGGCGATGATGTTCCGGCCGTCACCCGAGCCGAGATCCATGACGAAATCCTGTGGCGTCACTTTCGCCATGTCGAGCATCTTCTCGACCAGCGCGGGCGGCGTCGGCACCCACACCACGTCCTTCCCCGCCTGCCCTACCACGGGCTCGAAGGGCTTCTCGGCGGCCTGGCCCAGCGCCGCGCCGGACAACGCAACAAAGCACGCTGCGGACAACCACTGAACTGCGCGATACGTGATCTTCACGGCAGGTCTCCCTTGTCATTCGATTTTCCAATGATCGCATGGATCGGAGAAGGCGGCATGACGGCGCGGGGATTCCTATAGACTCGCCGCAGATGTCGTTAGAGCGCCCCAGCGAGCCATCGGACAGATCCCGTTCCACATTGCGGGCCGCTCTTGCCTCAACCTGATACCACGGAGGAACTCAGGCCATGCTTATCGTCGATTCACAGGTTCACATCTGGGAAAGCGGGACGCCGATCTCTCACCACCGCCAGGTCCCCGCGTACACGAAGGACGAGTTGCTGCAGGACATGGACGTGGCCGGCGTCAGCGCGGTGGTGCTGCATCCGCCAAGCTGGGACGTGCGGGCGAACGAGGTCGCTATAGACGCGGCCCGCCAGCATCCGGATCGGCTGGCAATACTCGGTTTCTTCGATATCAGCCGGCCGGAGAACCGGAAGCTCGTCGACACCTGGAAGAAACAGCCCGGCATGCTCGGGCTGCGCTTCGCGTTCCTGCGCGCGGGCGAGGAGAACTGGTTGACGGACGGCACGGCGGACTGGTTGTGGCCGGCCGCGGAGCGGGCGGGCCTGCCGATCGGGCTCCTGGCGTCGAACCGCCTGAAGGTCGTCGGCGATATCGCTGCGAAGCATCCGCGATTGAAGCTGCTGGTAGACCACATGGCGCGCCCGCGCGGGAGCCGGGACGACGCGGGATTCGCGGATCTCGGCGAGCTGCTCGCGCTGGCGAAATATCCGAACGTCGCGGTCAAGGCATCGGGCGCCCCGAGCTACTCGAGCGATCCCTGGCCCTACCGCAACATCCACCAGTACTTGAAGCAGATCTTCGACGCCTTCGGCCCGACCCGCATGTTCTGGGGCACCGACATTACGCGCATGCCGTGCTCGTGGCGGCAGTGCGTGACCATGTTTACGGAGGAGCTGCCCTGGCTCAAGGGACGGGACCTCGAGCTCGTCATGGGCCGCGCCCTGTGCGACTGGATCGGCTGGGACCTCAAAGAGTCGAAGAAATAGTACAAAATGAAACTCCCCTCCTTCCTGACTGGGAGGAGGGGTGGCACCGTAGGTGACGGGGTGGTGAGAGATCGCAGTGGTTCTACGCGTCCAGGCAACATATCCGATGAATATGGCCTTGGGAAAACTTAGCGCGCCATTTCTATCGGCGATACCGGTATTCGAAGAGAGTCATCGCGCGAACGTGGTACGGACGGCATCGCAACGGCCGGCGCTCGTTGCTGTAAGCCCTTGCCAAGTTTGATCTGCCGCTACGGTGACGAGCTTATCCAAATGCTCGCGACTTGACCGTCGTTGTCAATTCCAAATTGATTGAACAATAGCGACCTCCGGCCCTTTTCGTAATGAAGTCTCGTTTGTCCAAAGGCGCTAGCGTACTCAGTGTTCCGATACCGCTGATCCTTGTTCTCGCGGGTGAGTGCGTCATCAACTCTCGTCGGTTCGCCCAGTTTAGCAATCACCTTAGTCCTGTTATCACCAAGTCCAAGCCCATTGGCCGTCTTGAACGGTCCAACTTTGGCCTTTCCGGAAGGCTTTTCGGTGCACAGCATTCCTCGCGCCAGGAAAATGCCATCAAGGCGCTTGGAGTCGAGCGGCTCGTCGCCGGAAAATGTCAAAATCTCCGAGGGCATCGGATGCTTGATCGTAGCGACAAATCGTCCGCTTGCTATCGATCCCAGACATTCCAGCACGGGTCTCTGAACCGATCAGCTTGATCAGATCCCTGTAGGTTGGGGCGTTTTTTCCCAGACAAATCTTGCCAACGCACCTATCCAACTGAGCGGCCCACGTCGATAGCGGGATCAATAGCGAAAGCAAGACCGCTGTGCACACGTGGAGCTGAGGCCGGACGCGAGCCAGGAACCGCATTCGACCTATGCCTCGATTCCCCCCGCCTGCAGCACCGCCTTCCACTCCTTCCAGTCCGGCATCGCCTCCGCCAGCAGCCGGTAGAACGGGGCGTCGTGGTACTTCTGCTCCAGGTGGCACAGCTCATGGGTGACGACGAGCTCGATGCAGCGCCGCGGCGCCCGGATGAGATCCGCGTTCAGGCACATGCGGCCGCGCGGCGACATGCTGCCCCAGCGGCGTCTCATGGCCTTCACGGCAAGGCCCGGCAACGGATGGCCGCGCCGCTCGAAAAACGCGGCGTGGCGCTCCTTCAGGATCACGGGGAATAACTCGGCGGCGCGCGCGAAATACCACGCGCGCAGGAGCGTGTTGACCGTGCCCGGGTCGGGGTGGATTTTCGACGACACCACGATGTGCTCGTCGATCAACCGCACGCCCCGGGCTTCTCCGGCGATCAGCCTCAGCGGGTACGGGTATCCGAGATAGCGGTGCACCTCGCCGTTCACGTAGCGCAGCGGCGGGGCCGCCGGGCCGCGGCGGCGGAAGCGCTCGAGCTTCTGCTCGATCCACTTCGCGCGCGAGCGTACCCACGACGCGACCAGGGGGGCGGCACAACGGGCAGGCACGCGCACCACGACGCGCGAGTCGGGATAGACCTCTATGCTCATGGTCCTGCGGCGTGCGCTCGCCCGGACCTCGTAACGAATCGGCTCCGCCCCATGCCCCGCCAGGTCAAAGTATGTGGTCATCTACCAGGATCTCGATTTTGACGGCGAGGATACACCGGACGGCGGCCTCTGACAGCACATCTGATATTCCGTCACATCTCGGTCACGGGTCACTTACACTTCCGTCGCCGCGTCGTGCTCGTAGAGCCATTTCATTGCGGCGAACGTGCGGTCGCCGTTGGTGACGAGCAGCGCGTCGCGCTCGAGCTGCTCCGGGCCATCGGGCAGATGGAAGCGCTTGCGATTGACGGCGGAAAGCTCCTGCAGCCGTGTGGCGCGCGGCTTGCGCACTGCCTCGTAGCGCGCGAGCGCACCGGGCACGTCGCCGGGCATCGCCGCGAGGAGCGTCGCGAGCGCCGCGCCGTCCTCGATCGCCTGGGCCGCGCCCTGCGCCGCCATCGGCAGCATGGGATGGCAGGCGTCGCCCAGCAGCGCGACCGGTCCCCGGGTCCAGCTCGGCAGCGGCGCGCGGTCGTGGAGCGCCCAGATGAAAGTCTCGGAAAAGGCGCCGATCAGGCCGCGCACCACGGGATGCCAGCCCTCGAAGCGCGCCAGGACGTCGGCGACGTTGCCCCGGTCGGTCCACGATTCCGCGGTCCAGTTCCCGCGCTCGACGATGCACACGACGTTCAACATCCGCTGCGCCGACACCCAGTAGTGCACGCAATGCCCGCCCGGGCCCATCCAGAGATGCGAGGCCACTTCGACACCAAGATGGGCTATGCGCTCGGCCGGCACCAGGCCGCGCCATGCCGCGCACCCGGTGAAGCGCGGCGCGTCGGGACCGAAAGTGAGCGCGCGAACGCGGCTGTGTATCCCGTCGGCGCCCACCAGCACGTCGGCTTCGGCCGAGACGCCGTTCTCGAAGCGCGCGATCGCGCGCCCGTCCTTCTCCTCGATCCCGGCCAGGCGATGGCCGGCATGCGCGCGCTCCGGGGGTAACGCGGCGGCCAGCAGCGCCGCGAGATCGCCGCGGTGGAAATGGTAGTAGGGCGCGCCGAACGCCGCCTCGATCTCCGGCCCCAGCGGCGCCCGCTGCAAGGTGCGGCCGTCGTCCCAGCGGCGTTGATGCACGGCGCCCGGCCGCACGCCCCACGCGTCCAGGGCCGCGCCCAGGCCGAGACGCTGCAGCAATCGCGACGCATTGGGCGCGATCTGGATGCCGGCGCCGATCTCGCCGAATTTTGCGGCCTGCTCGTAGACGTGGACGTCGCAACCCGTTTTCAACAGCGCGAGCGCCGCGGAGAGTCCGCCGATGCCGCCGCCTATGACTGCAACGCGCATATTTCGAGTGACCAGGGCGATTGAATCTGAATCCGGAAGGATACGGCATCCGTAAGTTCTGGCGAACGGGTGCCTTCTGAGCGTTGACCGCGGCATGCGATATTTCCGCAGTCTTGCCAGCACGTTAGCGGAATATGCGCGGTGGTGAGCGCCCGCCCCTGGCCGGTGTCGATTCCGGGGCCACCCGAACGACTATGGGTATGAACGGCGGGCCTGGAGACTCGAACGATCGACCGGTGCAGTTTCGCACCATGAGGACGTAAATAGCTCACAACATATCTACGCTGCCCGTGCCTACACTGATTTCTGCAACCAACGCATAACTGAAAGCGCATATGTTCCGCTCCCCGGCATCGCCCTCGCCTCTCGAACTCAGGAAATGGGGCGCCTACGCCCTGCTGCTGCTCGTCCCGGGTTCGTTCGTCTTCCTTCCGGCGTTCTGGCTCGCCAGGCGCCTGGCGATCGCATCCCGCACGGGTAAGGGAGATGGGGTGCGGCCCTAACAATTTGTTACCAAAGAACCGGATTGCTTACCAGAAGGGCCTGAACACTCCTCGCGCCACATGAATCGAAGGAGTACGGCAGGGTTCGGAGAAAGTGGACCTTCACCCGAATGCCGCAACTCTTGAAGGAGGACAATCATGTGGACGAAAAAAGCACTTGCGTCGGTTTTGCTGACTGCCGGAATGCTCGGAGCCGCGGCGGTTCCGCTGCCTGCGGCGGCGGATGCGGCCCCGCGCTGGGTGCATTACGATGGGCGCTCGACTCAGTACAGCTCCCGTTGGGACCGTGATGGAGACGGCATACCCAATCGCTACGACCGCACCCCGTACGGCAGACGCTTCGCGGACAACGACCGGTACGGTCGCTGGCACTACGGGGGCCCGCGCTGGGACCGCGACGGTGACGGCGTTCCCAACCGCTACGACGCCCGGCCGAACAATCCCTATCGGTATTGAGCGGCACTCATCGACATTTTTCTCTCACGCGGTGTCGCCGATTGGAGTCATCTGGCGGCAAACGGGAAATTGTCACGAACCCGCCGCGAACGTGGGCATATCACTCGCGTCGAATCAACTGGAGGGCTCAGGTAAACGTTTTACCTGAATCTGCAAACACTTGTAGGAGGATTCTTATGTGGAGCAGGAAAGTTATTGCAGCGGCGCTGCTGGCGGCCGGCATCATAGGGCCCGCGGCGTTTCCGACGCCGGCGCTGGCGGAGGTCAACGTACAGTTGAACTTCGCCCCGCCGCCACCGCGGTACGAGGCCGTTCCTCCTCCGCGTCCCGGCTATGTCTGGTCGCAAGGATACTGGCATTGGGACGGCCACCGTCACGTCTGGCGGACCGGCCACTGGGTAGCGGAGCGGCCGGGGTACGTCTATCACGCGCCCAGGTGGGTCGAGCGCGATGGACGTTGGCACTACGCGGAGTCGCGCTGGGACCGGGATGGAGACGGTATACCCAATCGCTACGACCGCACCCCGAACGGGAATCCACGCTGGGACCGTGATGGCGACGGCATACCGAACAACCGGGACCGCACGCCGGACGGCAATCCCCGCCGGGACCGCGACGGTGACGGCGTTCCCGACCGCTACGACGCGCGGCCGGATAACCCATATCGGCACTGAGCGGCATCCACCTCGGATGCCGTGATGAAGCGATGAGGCGGCGCAACGCCGCCTCATCCTGCATTCCCTCCTGCGGTGTCTCCGATCGGAGTCACTTCACGGCAAACGGGAAATTGTCACGAACCGCCACGAACATCGGCGTACCGCGTGGTCGAATCAAGTGGGAGGGTTCAGGTAAACGTTTTACCTGATTGTACGAACACTTGTAGGAGGATTCTTATGTGGACCAGAAAACTGATTGCGGCAGCGCTGCTCGCGGCCGGAATGATTGCGACTCCGCTGCCAGGCATGGCGCAGGTCAGCGTGGAGTTGGACTTCGGTCCGCCAGCACCGCGGTACGAGGCCGTTCCTCCGCCGCGTCCGGGCTATACCTGGGCGCCTGGCTACTACTACTGGGACGGCGGCCGCCACGTCTGGCGGTCCGGGTACTGGATAGCCGAGCAACCGGGGTACGTGTACTACGGGCCCACCTGGGTCGAGCGTGATGGCCGCTGGGCTTATCGGGGCCCGCGCTGGGACCGCGACGGTGACGGCGTTCCCAACCGCTATGACGCACGGCCGAACAATCCCTACCGTCAATAGTCAATAGCAGCAACTGCTCCGCCCGCGCCGCAAAGGCGCGGGCGGACGCGCGTACGAAGCATCGACATCCGCAAGACTTCTGGCGCCATCATGTCGGCCGATGCGCGCCACCGAGGGTGCCGCTGTGACTCGGTGTGCGCAGCAGGGTGCGGGATCAGCGAGCTGCCCCGGCAAGTGGATGCTCATGCGACACAGCGGCTCTGCGCCCCGTCCCGCACCACCGTTCCGGAGACCGAGGCCGGGGCGCATCCCCATGATGAAGCCATGGGGCCCCTGCTCCACCTCTCGGCACGCTACTGCCGCCCCGCCGCAAGCTCCTCCCACGCCACCTGCTGGATCTCGCGCTCGACCGCCGGGTCCACCGGCAGCGCAAACTGCTCCTGGAACCACACGATGCACAAGTGCGAGCCGAACTCGTCCGGACGCGCCTTGAGCACGTCGGACGAAAAGGCGCCGACGCACATGACGAGCGGCAGGTACGGGACGTAGAGCGGCGGGGAGACGTTCGAGCCCGTCATTCTTTCCCACTGGCGCATGAACCGCGGCGTCAACTGCGCCTGCTCGCGCCGCACCTTCGGCCGGATGAGCGTGACCGGCGCGCCGGCGTTGAGCCACGGCCGCGCCCGGGTGTGGGCGACTGCTTCCTCGCAAAGATTGCTGTTCCGCTCGTCGTCGGGCAGCCCGGCCAGCACGCCCTCGTAGGTATAGCGCTGGTAGAGCCGGAAAAGCTGGATCTTGCGCCCGTCGGAAAGCGTGATCGAGGACATGCGAGCGAGCCTACCACGGTGACGAACTTCGTCACCAGGCGATAGTCGTCGTCACCAGCGACGAAGGAGCGTCGTCACCGCGAAGCCATCACCGCTCATTGCGGCTTGATCCCCGCGGACTTCACGACCTTCGCCCATTTCTTCAGGTCGTTCGCCATCGCCGCCGCGAACTCCTCCGGCGTGCCCGTCCGCGGCTCGGCGCCCTCCCGCGACAGGTGATCGCGCAGCTCGGGCACCTTCAGGATCTTGTTGATCTCCTCGTTGATGCGGACGATGAGCGGCCTCGGCATTCCGGCCGGACCGATGACGCCGTACCAGCCGCTCACCTCGTAACCCGGCAAGCCCGCTTCGCTGATCGTCGGAACGTCGGGCAACGCGGTCGCCCGTTGCGACGTGGTGACGCCCAGGGGCGCCAGCCGGCGTGACTTGATGTGGGCGACGGAAGCCGGGATCGACGGGAATCCCAGCTGGATCTGTCCGGAGATCATGTCTATCACGGCGAGCGACTGTCCGCGATAGGGCACGTGGGTCCAGTCGATGCCGGCCATGACCTTGAAAAGCTCCCCCGACATGTGGCTCGGGGACCCCACGCCGGAGGAGCCGGTAGAGAGCTGCCCCGGCCGGGCCTTGGCGAACGCGATGAAGCTCCTCACCGACCGCGCGTTGATCGAGGGATGGATGACCATCACGTTCGGCACGAGCGCGACGATCGCGATCGCCGAGAAATCGCGCAGCGGATCGAACGGCAGCTTGGCGTACACCGACGCGTTGATCACCCAGCCTTCCGGAATCATCTGTATCGTGTAGCCGTCGCGCGGCGACTTCGCCGTCAGCTCGCCGCCGATGATGTGGTTCGCCCCGGGCCGGTTGTCGATGATGACCTGCTGGCGCAGGTTCTCGCTCATCCTGGCGCCTATGGTCCGCGCCAGAATATCGGTGGCGCCGCCCGGCGCGACGCCGACGATGAAACGGATCGGCTTGACGGGGTAGTCCTGCTGCGCGAGCGCCGGGCCTGTCGCAACGGCGAAGGCCATCACTCCGCCCGCCAGCCAACCGCATGCAGCCTTCCTGTCCATGCATCCTCCTCGTTTGCTACACGGGGCCCCTTCTTTGCCGGGAGAGGCTCGCCATCGGGCGCTACATGATCCGGCCGATGATATAGCAATTCCCCCAGCGCTAACCGGGAATCCGGCGACCGCTTCGGCCGCAACACGAACGGCGGGAACGATCGAAACGCGAGGCTGTCCACCACGTCTGGTTGGATCCGCCGGAGGCACGCCGTCATGACTACGCTCACGGACCGCGACGTCGTCGAGAAATGGTCGCACATCGCGATGAAGCTCTTCCCGCCGCAGATGGACATTTCGGTGGCCTACATGAACGGGAGCTGGAACGTGTGCGCGCGATGGAAGGCCCCGGACAGCGGCGTGGATCCGCTTGCCAGAGGCGTGAGCGGCGTGGATCTCCATTTCGACGAGAAGTCGATAGCCGACTATCTCAATGCCGGCGTCGATGCCCAGTTGAAGTGCGACCTTTTCATCGAGGCCGCGATCAACGAGAGGCTGCAGTCCTTCGATCCGCTCGAGACGATCGGCACGCGCCTGCCCGCGGAGCAGTGGCCGATCTCGCTGGAACGCTGCGGCGTCGAATAGCGGCGCTTCGCCGGTGACGCTGCTTCGCCGGTGACGAGTTTCACGGTGATGAGGTTCACGGTGACGACGCTTCGCTGGTGACGACTAGTGGTAGTAGCCCGCCGCATCGCTCGTCACCGCGCAGCTCATCACTGCGCAGCTGCTCGCAGCGTCTTCGCCAGCGTTTCCGCAGTAACGGACATGGCCCGCGCGAATCCCGCCACGAGACGCGCTCCTTCGGGCCGGATCGCGAAGAAAGAGAAATCGGCGAACCCGGTGAGCGGCTCCGCCTCGGGAAAGCGGGCGAGATAGGCCTCGCGGCAAGCTCGCGCCTCCTCCGAGCCCTTCTCCGTCTCGCGCGCCTCGCCCAGGATGGTCACGCGCGCAAGCGCCTGTGCCGGCACGCCCTCCCCCTCCGCCTGCATGACGAGCAGGGAGACGCGCGGGTCGTCGAGCATGTCCTTCGTGTGCGCGGCCAGCCGGCTCACGTGGATCACGAACGCATCGCCCCCGGGCAGCACGGCGAAGGGAACCATCGACACGTACGGCGCGCCCGCGTGCAGGGTGCCCAGCGCGCCAACCGTGCGGCTATGCACGAGGCTGGCGAGGATCGAAAGCACCTGATCGCGTTCTTCGCTCATGCACTCCCGTTCACCGCCAGTACGCCATCGCCGGTCAGCTGCGCCGCAAACCCGGCTTGCCGCAAGCGATTCGCCACTTCGGCGCGCATATCGCGTCCGCTCGACAGCCTGTTCGGTGTGCCGGTGTAATGAAACAGCTTGCCCTTGCGCTTCAACACCCTGCCGAGCTGGTTGTAAAACGCCTGCGAATACAGTTCTCCGGCGATGCCGAAGCGCGGTGGATCGTGCAATATGGCGTCGACCGACCCGCCCGGCAAGCCGGCGATTTCCTCGGCAATGTCGCCCTGGGTCAGCGACAACCCGCCGCCGGTCCCGGGCGACCAGGGGTTCAAGCCGCGCAGCCAGATCACGTCCGGATTCTTCTCGTAGGAAAGCACCTGTCTCGCCTGGCCCAGCAGACACCATGCGGCGAAATAGCCGAGGCCGCCGCAGCAATCCAGGATCACCTTGCCGCGCGGTTGTATCAGGCCGACCTTGATTTCAGCATCCGCGTAGGGAGAAACGCGCTCCGTGGGCAGCATCTTGATGCCGTCGATCTCGAACGTCGGCGGCCCCCACGCCGTCGGGACCAGCTTGATCAGCGATGACGAGAACCGCGCGACGGGCTGAAAGGTCCCGTCCGTCCAGTGATAAATCGTCCTGTCCCTGCAGGTTTCCAGGTAGGGAAAGCGCCGGCCCTGCCAGGTCCATTCCGCCGCGCCTGGCTCCACCGTCGTCGTCGAGCGCTCCAGGTCCAGCGAGCATCCGATCGCAGGCAGCCCGGCCCCCGCGGCGGCGCGCAGCGTTTCGTGTACCTTCAGAGTCAGGAGCGGCGTCATGCTTCCTCATGCAGATCATAGCGCCCTGCACGGCGCGACATCACCTCCTAAACTTCCAGGCCTTCCGGCCACTCATATGTTCATGGAACGGAGAAAGCGCAGCGGATGGCTCGCGGCAATCGCGCTCGCGATGCTGGTGGCGGGCCCCGTGCCGCTCGCAGCCGGCGCTGACCTGACGCCCGGCTACCAGGATGCCTACCGCCGCGACTGTGGTTTCGGCGCGGCGCACGCGGCGTTGCTGCGCAGGCACAAGGTGCTCCTCGTATCGGGCTATTTCGGCGACGTCGACCCGGCGTATTTCGCCGACCAGCTGCACTGGCTGGCCTCGCTCGGCGTGGAGCGGGAGAAGGTCGCCGTCAAGTCCAGGCAGAGCGTCGCAGTCAACGCGCCGATCGTCGCCGCGGCGATCCGCGGCTCGGCGAAACCCGTGCTCCTCATCACGCACAGCAAGGGCTCGGTCGACGCGCTCGAGGCGCTGCGGGCCGAGCCGGCGCTGCGGGCGAAAGTGAAGGGCTGGATATCGCTGCAGGGCGTCTTCCTCGGCTCGCCGGTAGCGGACTGGCTCCTCGACGGCTCGCTGCTCGATCCCGTCACCGCGATCGCGATCCTGCAGTTCTTCGGCGGCTCGAGGGAATCGGCGGAAGGCCTGACCACGAAGAGCTCGCGCGCCTGGTATCGCGAGCACGAGGCCGCGATCGCCGCCGTCCTGCGCGAGGTGCCGGCGGTCGCTTTCGCCAGCTCGCTCGACGGCGCGCAGTCGCGGGCAACCGGCCTCCTGGAGATTCCGCGCCAGCTCATGTCGAGTCGAGGCATGCGTAGCGACGGCCTGGTGCCGCCCGACTCGGCGGTGCTGGCGCGCATGGACTATGTCGAGGTCACGGGCCTCGATCACGTCGCTACCGTGATGCCGGCACTCGAGCCCGTGGACCGCGTGCGCATGACCAAGGCGCTGCTGCTCGCGATGCGGGCGCCCTTCCGCGGCCTGCCGGCGGATGCCGGTTGCGGAAAGGCGTGATACATCAGGCACGGCGCCTGCGCGATCGACGGCCCCGCAGTTTTCTTCGCGGCCAAGAGCCCGGCCGGAACGGGCGAAATGTCCCAACAAGGCGAAAGACGCGGAGGAAGTCCGGATGCGGCTTTCTACCGCTTGGGCTCTATCACGCCTTTTGCACCGACGCGGTGCGCAGCTTCCCGACCAGCCCTTTCATGATGCGATCGAAGAGCGAATCGTCGTGCGGCTCCTGGACGATGAGCGCATTGCCGAGGCGGAAGCGGCGGGAGAGCTCGGCGGGCGTGCACGGAATGATGTCCTTGTGGGCCCGGTCGAACGCGAAGAGGTAGCGGGTCCTGCGCGGCGTGACGAAGATCAGCCGGCCCGGGCGGCGCGGCGCCGGGCGGTTGGTCTCGCGGAACTCGACCCACATTCCCACCGCGAGCGCTTCGACGGGGTTCATGTCGATGGCCGCGTCCTTGCCCGGAGCGGCCCCGCCTTCGACGTCCGTGAAATCGAGATCCAGGCTGGTGACGTTTACTTCACCCTCGCCGAAGGGGTTCTTTACGGTGACAGGCTCGGAGAAATCCAGGTCGAGCGGCCCGGAAGCCGACGCGATTTCTGCCGCCGACAGCCCGGGAACGGTGCTTTGAGGATCGCCGGAAACCGCGTCCGGCGCAGACTCGGGCCTGCTCTCGCCCGGCACCGTGATCGCGGCCCGGTGCAGCTTCATCAGCTCGCCGAAGAACTGCGAGCGCTCTTCGGCGCCGGTCCCGGCGGCTTTCATGCCGACGGCGAGCTGCCTCACCAGCCCCGGAATCACCGCGACGACCTTCCGCCGCTCTTCAGGCGTGTGCCTGGGCTCTATGCTCCAGATGAGGTGGTCCATCGCGTCCACTGCGCGCTTCCAGACCGGGCTGTCCTTGCCCTCCTTGACGTGGACGAGGAGCAGCAGCTTGAGCCATTGCCTGGCGAGAAAATCGACGACGAGCCGGGGCGGCTCGCGCAGCTCGACGCGGGCCCTGACTTCGCCCTCGGCGGCGCGCTTGGCGACCGCCAGCTTTTCCATATCCTCGACGCGCTTCGCAGCGGCGCGGGTTTCGCCCTCGATGCGCTGGTCTTCCTCCTCCAGGAGCGCCTCGAGCCGCTCGCGCGCCTTGGTGAAGATCTCGACGTTGTCCTGGTAGCCGCTGACCAACTCCTCGAGGATGCCCTCCAGGCGCGGGAACAGCGCGTGGGCGGGGCTGAAGTCGGCAGGCAGGCACGATGCGATCTCGCCCAGCGTATCGAGGAGCTGCCGGGCCGGGTGCGTCTTTGTCGAGAAAAACGACTTGTCGGCAATCGCGACCTTGAGCATCGGGATCTGCATGCGGCCGATCAGGCCCTTCACGCCGTTCGGGACCTTGGGATCGTCGAAGATCTGGTCGAACAGCATCGCGACGATGTCCAGCGTCATAACGTCCATCGCGCCCATACCGGCGCCCACGCTGGTCGCTTTCAGCTCGTGCAGGATGTTGGCCGTGCCCGCGACGCCGAGGTTGCTTACGGCAGCTGCGCCGGTGTCGCCTCCGCCGGCGGTTCCCGGTCCGGCCAAAGCAGCTAAATTGCCGCCCGTCACTGCGCTGAAGTCGCCGCGCTGTATCTGCGTGAGGGATCCGAGCAGCGTCGCGCCCTGTAGTACGGGCGCGATCATGGGCAGGCCTCCGGGCCCGCTGCCGCCACCGCCCGCGAACCCCGCAGGACCCGCGGCTGCAACGCTGCTCGCGACGAGGTTCTGCAAAATGGAAAAAAAGTCCTGCGCGCCGCCGCCCGCAGCCGGAGCGCCCGGTATTCCGAACGCGGCTCCCGTCGTCAGGGTGTTTACATCCGACGAAGGCACTTGGCCCCCCGCCATCGCGCCGCCGGGAGCGGGCGGGCGCTGGTCCCGCGAACGCGCCACGCCGTAGCGGATCTTGGGCAGGATGGAATTCTGGATCAGCAATCCGTTTACCGCCTTGTACATCGAGCGGATGTCGTCGAGCACGTGATCGTCGAAGAGCTTCAGCAGCACCCGCCGCACGCGCGCGTTGGTGGTGACCTGGCGGCAAGCCTGCTTGTAGGCGTCGCAGATCACCTGCGGGCTGAACGGGTTGTCGCTCGCCTGCAGGCTGGCGTCGCCGAGGAGCACGCCCACGCGCTGGTCGAGGGCGACGAGTTCCTCGTCGCAGTAGGCGCAGAGCTTCGCCGTCATGGCGTTGAACCTGAGCGTCTCGTCGAAGTCGTCCTCGCCGACCAGCTCGAGCTGGCCCGGCTCGTCATCGGATTGGGCCAGGGTCTGGCCGATCTTCCTCGCCCGGTCGCTGCGCCGCCGGAACTCGCCGAGATAGCTCGACTGAAACTGTTTCTCCATCGTCTTACGCTGCGCCACCGCGACGTCGCGCGTCTCCTCGTAGAGGCGCCGCTCCACGATGTCCCGCGTTTCATCGACGAGCCCCGTCAGTGCGGCCTTCGCCTTGTCGAGCATCCTCGCGACGGCCCGATCCAGGCTTTCGCAGATCAGGTCACGGCTCTGATCCAGGAGGCCGGCGAACTGGGTCGCCGTCGCCTGCTGCAATCCGGGGACCGGGCTCGAATCGTTTGCGGGGGCTGTTGCCATCTGGCCACCTCTGACTGCTGTGAGAGTAGTTCGCTGAGACATGGACATGGCGATAAGTGTGGATTCTCGAAGACGAGTGTGTGGTGTACGAACGGTCTTACGGCACGGCCAGCCGATTCTTTAGCGCGACCCGAGAGGCGCGAGGACAAAGTGCACATTCGAAGGCGAACCGACGAGCGGCGGTGCGTCGTGTGAGGAACAAGTGCACAGAAACGGTGTCTGTCCAAATGGAGGGAGCGCTTCCTGGAGGATGTCTATGCGCAGCTCCCGTTACCTGATTCTCGCCGCCGCGCTGGCGGTGGCGCTCGCCGCGCAGGGCTGCAACCGTGACTATAAAGCGCCGAAACCCAAGACGGACGCTGAGCTGGTAACGAGCTTCGTATCACTGTGAACTCGTCACTGCACAGCTCACACTCCGCCTTCGCCAGTTCTCTTCTATCGCGTTTTGCCAACTAATGCCGCTCCCGGACGGCGAAATGTGATTCCGGGCATCGAGACCGAAAACGCTGCGCGACGTTCTGCCACGAGCATGGAAGTTGCTTCCCATGTTCTTCGGCGTTCCGCGTCTTTGACAGCGTGTAGTGTCTCAGCGACATGACCTCCCGCGCTGCGATCTTTAAACTTACGCGCGGCGCCATTGCGCGCAGGCGCTCGCACAGTCGCGAATTGCCGCCGCAGCGCATCACACAGGGGAGCACGGCTCGATGGATGGTTACTACGATCTCAAGCTGGTCGCGCTGTCGCTCGTCATAGCCATCATCGCTTCCTACACCGCGCTCGAGCTCGCCGGACGCGTGAGCCAGGCGGAGGGCAGGAGCTCCTGGTTCTGGCTGGTCGGCGGGGCGGTCTCCATGGGTATCGGCATCTGGTCGATGCATTTCGTGGGGATGCTGGCGTTTCACCTGCCTATTCCGGTGGCGTACGACGCCGGGACCACCCTGCTGTCCATGGCCATCGCCATCGTGGTATCGGGCCCGGGACTTTTCGTGGCCAGCCGTCCCGCCCTCACGGGTCCGAACGTGACCGCGGGCGCGACGCTCATGGGCGTCGGCATCTCCGCGATGCACTACACCGGCATGCAAGCGATGCGGATGTCGCCGCCAATCGAGTACCACGCGCCGCTCTTCGTCGCCTCGGTTGCTATCGCGATAGTGGCTTCGCTGGCCGCGCTCTGGATGGCGTTTCACCTGCGCCACAAGCGCTCCGGGCTCGCCGTCCTGGCGCGGCTCGCCAGCGCGGGGGTCATGGGGCTCGCCATCACCGGCATGCATTACACCGGCATGGCGGCCGCCGAATTCGCGCCGGGAAGCGTGTGCCTCGCCGCCGATTCGACCGGGGGCATGGGCAACGCCACCCTCGCGCTGATCATAGCCATCGCCACTATCGGCGCGCTGGCGGTCACCCTCGCGCTGTCGGCGCTCGACGCTTACTTCGCCGCCCACACCGCGAAGCTCGCCGGTTCACTGCAGGCAGCCAACGAGCAGCTGCGCACCATCGCGCTTCACGACAGCCTCACGGGACTGCCGAACCGCATGCTGCTCGAGGACCGACTGACGCAGGCCGTCTCGCGCGCCGATCGCACCGGCATGCCGTTTTCGGTGATGTTCGTCGATCTCGACTGGTTCAAGCCGGTAAACGATACCTACGGCCATTACGTCGGCGACGAGCTGTTAAGGGCCGTGGCGCAGCGGATGACCGCCAGCGTCCGCAGGTCGGATACCGTCGCGCGCACCGGCGGAGACGAGTTCGTCATCGTGCTGGGCGAGTCCGGCGATGCGAGAAACGCAGCCATGGTCGGGGCCAAGATCCTGGAAGATTTGTCGCGGCCCTTCCTCGTCGTCGGCCACGACGTGGAAATCTCGTGCAGCATCGGCATCAGCGTCTATCCTGCCGATGGCAAGGATGTGAGCACGTTGATGGTAAAAGCCGACACGGCGATGTACCACGCGAAAAAGGCCGGCCGCAACGGCTACCGGTTCTTCGTGCCGGAGATGCGCGAGGCGGTGCTGGAGACAGGGGCGAGGGGTTAGCGCGACTGGAACCCTGTAAGCCAGTCACCGGTCACGGGTCAGTTCTTGAACAACTTCTTCGGAATAACGCCGTAGACCATCAGCACGTTATTCACCGCTTCCCCGATGCGGAAGTCCACGGTCAGGCTGCATAACGCGTAGGCTTCCGCGGCCGGCATGCCCTACTTGACCGTGACGGGATAGACCTCGGAATAGGGCTTTACAGCCTGTTCCGGCCATACGCGACCGGACGGCGGGCCGGAGCGCACGTTCGATTTCTGCAGGGCGGCGTACGCGGAATCGGCTTTGTCGCCATCGCCGGCCATTGCATCCGGGGTCTCGTGGAAGTTGACCACGATCATGCCGGAAGGCGATCCCAGCTGAAGCTGCTTGAGATGGGTAAAGCTCCAGGTCTCGAGCGTTGCGTATTGCAGCTTCGCCAGGGGAAACGAAAGATCCCGCTCGAGCGCCTTGCCCCCGTCTTTGTTCCGGAGCAGGTGCAGCTCGGTCGCCGTCTGGACGTACAGCCCCGAATTGAAAGCGACAGGCCTCACGGTGCCGGAGCCGATCGCATAGCGCGCGTGGTCCTGGTGGACGACCGTCGCCGGGTCGATGCCGAGGTCGTTCAGCATGTTCGCCCGCACCTGCGCCGGATCAACCGGCGCGGATTGGCACGCTGCCAAGGCCATGGCCAGGATGACGCAAACGAGAACGTGGAGCATGGACGTATCCTCCCAGGCTGGGGGGATGATACCAGCCGCCCGCCAGCGTCGTCGCCAGGGATAGTCGAATCGATCGCGGCTCATGTTTCCATCACCTCTCCCCCGCTGAATACGAGCAGCCCGCGCACCGCCTTGCCCGGATAGATGGCCCGGACGGATGCGCAGTATTCTCCGAGCTGGGCTCGGTACTGATCCGCCAGAACGCCATCATCGGGGCTTTCGCCCGTCTTGTAGTCGAGCACCCACACTTCGTTCTCGAACTCGACGAGGCGGTCGATGCGGCGCAGTTCGCCTGCTTCCGCGGTGTAGGCAACTTCGTTCAACGCGCGCCTGAATTGCCGGGAATCGAAAAAGCGCGAAAGCCGCGGAGCCGCGAGCAGACCCTGCGCCTGGTCCCACATCGGCGCGAAATCCCGCTCGGTCAGCGCGAGTTGAGCCCGGACGGCTTCCCGGTCGGCCCGATCGGTGCCGGTGAGCCGCTCCATGAGTAGGTGAAAATGCGTGCCGTACGCAAGGCCACGCCCGCCCAGGACCGTCCGGCGCTCGCCCGTCGGCAGCGGCGCCGTGAGACGGGAATCGACGGCAGGCGCGGCAACCTTGTCCCCGCCCGCCGTAACGGACGGCGGCGCAACCGGAGATTGCGCGAGATCGCTGCCGTAGACGAGCCGTGCGTCCGGATCGTCTGCTGCTCCGGAGACGGCGAGGACCGCCGCGCGCACCTTCTCGTACCACGAGCCCTCCCTGCCGCGGCCTTCCGCTCCGCTCACGATGAGCGCCTGCTGCGCGCGTGTCATGCCCACGTACAGCAGGTTGAGATTCTCCCGCTCCGCGAGTGCCTTCTCCTCGTCGACGACGGCTCTTTGCGCCACGCTCTGCTCGCTCTTTACGGAGCACAGGGAAAACCGCCGCGGCATCTCCTCCTCGGGCGACCAGTCGACGAGCGGGTAGTAGGCAGGGGCCGGATCGACGCCGGCTGCGGCGTCGAGCAGCCAGACGACCGGCGCTTCCAGTCCCTTCGCGCCATGTACGGTGTAGATGCGCACCGCGTTGCCCGCATCTCCCACGATGCCTTCGTCCGGGGCTTCCTGGACCGGTGCCTCGCGCAGGTCCGTCAACTCGTGCAGGAATCGCGGCAGGCTCGGATAGCGGCCCGAATCGCTGTCGAGCGCGCGCTGCATGAATGCCTGCAGATTGGCATGCACGGCATCGCGCATCGCGCGAGGCACCGCCTGCCGGTAGCGCGCCAGCACGTCGGCCTCGAAATAGATCCGGTCGAGCTGGTCGTGCACCGGCGCGGAGTCGGTGCGCGCGAGCCAGCGCGCAAGCAGGGAATGCGCGCGGTCGAGCGCTGGGCTCGCTCCACTGCCGGCGACACGCTGCAGGCGCTCCCACCACGTCTTCCCCTCGGTAGCGGCGAGAGTCATGAGATCGTCGTCAGTGGCGGCGAACACGGGTGAGCGCAGTACATGCGCGAGCTTGAGGTCGGCGAACGGCGACACGAGGAACTCGAGCAGGGCGACGAAGTCCTGCGCTTCAAGCGTGTCGAGAAGCCCGCCCTGGCGCGAGGTGACGAACGGAATCGAGGCATGCCCCAGCGCCTTCTCGTAGATGGCGAGATGGGTACGCCGGCGCACCAGGACCATGATGTCGCGATATTCTGCGGCGCGAGTCTCGTCGCCTCGCGGATCCGTGGCGATGCGCCACCTGCCGACGATCGCCTCCAGTCCCTTGACGAGCAACTCGGCCTCGTCCTCGCGCCTGCGGTCTTCGACGTCCGTCAGCGGCCTTTCCAGCGGGTTGCGCAACGCCTCGCCTTCATTTCCCTCTCCGGCAGCCGCGTCCGGCCCCCGCACGAGAGGAAGGATTTCGACGCGACCGGGCTTGGCGGCATAGTGCGCCGCGTGGTCGTCGAACCCAGCGAAGGCGAGCTCTTCCCGGAAGAGCCGATTGACGACTTCGACGACCGGGCGGGGGCAGCGCCGCGTCTCGTCCTGCGGCAGCCTGCGCGCACCATAGCCCTCGTTTAGATATGCCGCCGCGCGCGTGAAAAGGCGCGCTTCGGCACCCCGAAAACGGTAGATCGACTGCTTGGGATCACCCACCATGAACACCGTCGGCCGCAGGTCTGCGGCGGCGGCCGCCTCCAGCCAGCTCTTCAGCGTCAGCCACTGCAGCGGATTGGTGTCCTGGAACTCGTCGAGCAGGATGTGGCGGTAGCGCGTGTCGAGCTTGTACTGCATGTAGGCCGCGTGATCGCTCACGGACACGAGCCGCCACGCTTCCCATTCGACGTCAGCATAGTCGATCACCTGGCGCTCGGCCTTGACGCGCTGGTACGCCGCCAGCAACGCCACGCCACAGGGCAGCGCGGCTTCGTTGAAACGATAGGACGCCTGCTCGGCGAGCCGGCTGCAGGCTTCCTGAACCTGCGCCCCGAGCCGCGTGTGCAGCTCGACGAACCGCACATCTCCCGCCGCGCCGAGACGCCTGATCTGTGCCGCATTCGACCCGCGCATTCTGGCCGTGCTGTCTTCCTTCAGCACGACCCTCCGAAGGACCTCGAAGCGTCGATTCCCGGCTTCATCGAGGGCGAGGATGCGCGCCGCTTCCTTGTCCCCCGGGGTGTTGCGCGCCAGAAGCCCTGTGTACTCGGCGAGGTCGCGCCGGAACGCGTCGTCGGAAAAGAGTTCGCCGATCACGTCGGCGTCCGGCGCGACCTGCATCTCTTCCCGTATTCGCGCCAGCGCGCAGGCGGCCGGATCGTCCTGCCCGCGGGTGTACGCCCACCAGTCGGCGCGGCGATGGAGGAAGCTCGTGAGCGAGCGGCGCGTATTGAAGTCGCCCCAGCCGCGGAACAGGTTGTCGAGCGCCGCGGCACGCACCGGGTCGCGCTGGATGCTGCTTGCGAAAAGCTCCCATGCCTCGTCCACCAGCGCCGAAGTCTGCTCGACGAGATTGAACTCGCCCGGCACCCCGGCGTCGAGCGGAGCACGCCTCAGAAGCTGGAGGTACCAGCTGTGAAACGTCGCGATGGTGATCGACGGCTGTGCCGTGAGGAATTCCTCGTAGAGGAGCCGTGCCTTCGGTAGAAGCCCGTCGATCTCGCCCGGGGGCACGGCGCGCTCGCGCAGGAACTCGCGGACCTTCTCGTCATCAGCCATCGCCAGCTCGCGCAGCCAGTCGCGAAGCCGCGCGGCCATCTCCTGCGCGGCCTTCCGCGTGAACGTGATGGCGAGTATCTGCGAAGGAGCAACGCCCGTCAGCAGCAGGCGGATGATGCGCGACACCAGCATCCACGTCTTGCCGCTGCCGGCGCAGGCCTCGATGACCACGCTTGCGCCGGGGCCGAGCGCCTGCCGGATCAGCGCATGCTGACGGTCGTCTTCATTCATGCCAGTAGCCCTTGCGGCACAGTCCGCGTACGTCGCAGTACTCGCACGCAGCCTCCACGCCCTGCGCCCTGAGCCGTGCGCCTTCCGCCAGCGCATCGAACATGGTGAGGAGCCTCGCTCGCGTCGCGCCCGCCATTTCCCCGACGCCCTCATCCATCTCGATCGCCTCGACCTCGCGGCGATCGACCGAGAGGAAGAGCGCCCGGGCGACAGGGTCGCCTGCAAGAAGCGTGTAGACGGCAAGCTGCACGTCTTCGCCGGGAAGCTTCAGCGACTCCTCGAGGGCTTTGACGGAGCGCGTCTTGTAGTCGATCACGGCGAGAAGGTGTGGCGCGTCGAGGGGCTGAGCAGGGGCCCCGGTTTCCGGGGATGCGACCCCCGGCGACGCGCGGAACGGCCGACGCAATGGCAATGGAAAATTCGTCGCTCTATCGGAGGCCGTCTCGTGATTCGTGACTCGTGACTCGTCCCCGGACTTGACGTCGATGCGGTCGAGGCGGCCATGGAGGGTCAATCTGCGTCCCTGCGGAGTCGTCAGCTCGAGGGCGCGCTTTACTTCGCCCGCCTTCCAGGACCAGCCCTCGCCCTCCCATCGCCGCTGCCATTGGATATAGACCGGAACGAGCCCCTTCCAGCGCTCGAGCCAGGCACGCGCGAAGTAGTTGCGCTTGACGACGTCGGCGAACGCCGCCTCGGAGAGCCGAACGAGCTCGCTCTCCGCTGCGGCCGGCTCGAGGGTCGAGACTCTCGGGTAGAGGCCGTGGAACTCCGTCAGCACGCCGTGCACTATGCTGCCGTAGTCCCGCTTTTCCAGTGCCTCCTGCACGTCGTCCAGCTCCGCGAGCCCGAGTGGATAGCGCGCGAAATACTGATAGGGACAGGCCACGAGAGAGTTGTAGCCGGTCGCCGATATCCCCGGCTGAACCAGCCGTGAAGGCAGGACGGGCGCCGGGCGCGTGGTCGGGGCCACCTCGGTCTGTGCGCCCGCATTGCGCACTTCGGCGAGCGGCAGCCGCGACGCGAGCGTGGAATCCTCCAATCCGGAGGTCCAGGCGAGGCGATGCAGTGCATCCAGCCGCTCGAAAGCCGGCGCGAGCAGGTTCTCGTCTCCACCGAGCATGCTCTGCCAGGTGACGACGGTGGTGTCCGTCGAGGCAATGAGCGCGCCAAGCTGATCCTCGATCTCGTGCACGCGCTCGGCCCATGTGGAAAGGCCCAGCTCGGCGCGCACGCCCTGGTTGAAAAATGGAGAAACGGGGTCCGGACCCGGCAGGTGCGCGGCGTCCGCGCCGAGTATCAGGACCGCATCGAAGGAGCGGAGCTGCGTCGCGTCCAGCGTCGTGAACACCACCGGGCTCTCGAGCGCGCGGTCGCGAAACGTGGCGGCCTCGAGCTGGCGGGCGAGCCAGCGCCGCCATTCTCCGAACTCCACGCGCAGGGGATCGCCTTCGAGATCCCGCGTGAGACAGTCGAAGAGGTCGAGCAGCTGCTCCCCGGCCGCATCGGCGGCAAGTCCGTCGGCCACGCCAATCTCCCGAAGGCTCGCGACGAGCGACGCGAGCCAGCGCGGAATGGTGCGGCTGCCGCGCCCGAGAGCGGCTTCGCCCGTCCTGAGACGCGCGAGCAATTGCCGCAGCTCCGCATCGTTCCTGCTCTCGGCGAGCCCGATGAAATTCCCCAACCCCGAGATTACACTCTCTTCCCGCACGTAGCGCTCCAGCCGCAGCACCGCCTGCCGCCGCTGCTCGCGCGGCCAGTCGTGGAACGCGAAGGGGGATTTCAGGAAATCGAGCAGGTCGCGGTGATAGCAGTCGCCGCCCGCGACGTCGAGCCAGCGTCCGATCGCCGTGGCCGCGCTCGTCGTGGAGAACGCCCAGCCCGCTTCGTCCTTCACGAGAACCTGCGCCCGCTCGAGGAGCGCCCGCGCGCGGCGCGCCACGACGCGGTCGTGGACGACGATGGCTATGCGCCGCCTTCCGTCGAGCAGCCATTGGCGCACGGTGACGTCCACCGCCTGCGCTTCCTGCTCCGCGTTCCCCACGCCGACAATGCGGAGCTTTCCGGAAAGGGGACTGCCGGGCAGGTCCGCTTTCAGAGCATGCGCGCGGTCGCGCAAACCCGCCCGCTGGGGACCACGCGCCCAGGCTGCGCAAAGCGTCCGCGTCACGGCGTCGGACGCGGCATGGCCATCCATCGTGAATACGCAGACCGCGGCCCGCTCCGCGTAACGCTCGAGAAAGCGCTCTTCCGATGCCGATAGATTCCCGAGCCCCAGGGTATAGAGGGGCGCAGCAGCGTCGCCTGCCCGGCGCGCGAGGCGCAGCTGGTAGGCAGCCTCCGTGTCCACTTCATCCCTGGCCCGCGAGAGCACGTTCCACAGCTCGTGGACGAGCCTCGCTTCGAAACCGAGCGACGAGCCGGATTTGGCCCCGTAAGCGCGGGCAAGTTGCCGGTTGAATTCCGCCAGGGTCCGGGGGAGGGAAAGATTCTGCCTCGTCAGCTCGCCGAACAGTCCCGCCAGTTCACCTGCAATGGCCCACAGGTCCCCGGGTTGAAGCCACGTGCGATCGGCGAGCTCGCGGTAGAGCAACGCCTCGCGCGCAACCCGCGATACGACGGCCTGGGCGAGCGGCACCTCAGCCGCCCAGAGCCCCAGCGTCGTGATGCGGGGAAGCAACAGCGCCGGCACGCCCGCGGCCCGGCGCAGCGCGCGCGCGACGTCGGCCGCAGCGTGGAGTTCCGGCACGAGCACCAGGGCGTGGGTGAGGTCGGGGACTCGCGCTTTCTCCGCCGCGACGATGGCGGCCGCAGCGGCGTCGACGAAGCCCGCCGGCGGCAGGACGGTGCGTTGGAGAAACAGCGAGGCTGCGGCGGGCATGCGAGGCTACCTGTCCCGCCGCGGGAAGGCGGTACCGCCAATACTACTTCTCGAGGAGATGGTCCTTCTCTTTTACTTTAGCCCATTCGGAGGCGTGGCGCGCAAGGGCTGAGCAGGGGCCCCGGTTTGTGGGGACGCGCCCCGGCCTCGGTCTCCGGCATGGTGGTGCGGGACGGGGCGCAGAGCCGCTGCGTCGCATATGCCTCCACTTGCCGGGGCCACTCGCTCTGCTGCGCACACCGAGTCGCAGCGGCACCCCGCAGCGCGCCCCGACGCGGACTCGATGTCCACAGCTATTTCTCAAGAAGGTGATCCTTCTCTTTTACCTTAGCCCACTCGTCAGCGTCCGCTGGGGCCGGTATCTTCTCGATGATCGGCTTCCACGCCTTGGCGAGCTCGGCGTTCAAGGCGGTCCACTTGCGCTGGCTGTCCGGCACGTCGTCTTCCGCGAAAATCGCCTCGACGGGGCATTCCGCAACGCACAAAGTGCAGTCTATGCATTCGTCCGGGTCGATGACGAGCATGTTGGGACCTTCCCGAAAGCAGTCCACCGGACAGACGTCCACGCAATCGGTATACTTGCACTTGATGCACGACTCGGTCACAACGTAAGTCATAGTATTCCTTCGAGATTTTCCGGTTGACGCCGCCGCTATAGCAATTTCCAGGGTGCGCCCATATTTTAGCAAATGTGTCAGCCGTCCAACGGGTGAGAATGCCCCTTTGCAAAGCAGGGGAAATTTGGTTAGCATAGTCGTGAACAGTCTCCCGCCACACCTCCCGTGGCGCTTTCCTGGTGCTTCCCGAAAGCAGGTTCCATGAGTCAGCACATCCAATACGTGACCGATGCGACGTTCGATCCGGAGGTTCTGCAATCATCGACCCCCGTGCTGGTCGATTACTGGGCGGAGTGGTGCGGCCCATGCAAGATGATCGCCCCCATCCTGGATGAGGTGGCGAAGGAATATTCCGGCAGGCTCAAGGTCGCGAAACTCAATATCGACGAGAACCAGTCCACCCCGCCCAAGTACGGCATCCGTGGCATACCCACGCTGATGCTCTTCAAGAACGGCGCCGTAGAGGCGACCAAGGTTGGAGCGCTTTCCAAATCACAACTCACCGCATTCATTGACAGTCATATCTAGATCTCCACACTTTTCCCGCAGGCGTCACCAGGGCGAGCACCGCCCGCAGGACGAGCGCCCCCCGGACCTGCAGCAGAGCGCGGGCATCCCGGATGCCGGCGACGCCGTCCCTCCCTCCTCCCCCGTCCCTTCCGACAGAGAGTCGCGGTATATGCATTTATCCGATCTCAAGAACCTCCACGTTTCCGAGCTGCTCGACATGTCCACCAAGAACGAGGTGGACGGAGCGAACCGCATGCGCAAGCAGGAGCTCATCTTCGCGCTGCTGAAGAACCAGGCGAGAAAGGGAGAGAGCATTTACGGCGGCGGCACGCTCGAGGTGCTGCCCGACGGCTTCGGCTTCCTGCGCTCGCCCGACACCTCGTACCTCGCGGGCACCGACGACATTTACGTGAGCCCGTCGCAGATCCGCCGGTTCAATCTCCACACCGGCGATTCGATCGAGGGCGAGATCCGCACGCCGAAGGACGGCGAGCGCTACTTCGCGCTCGTCAAGGTGGACAAGGTCAACGAGGAGCCGCCGGAGAACTCGAAACACAAGATAATGTTCGAGAATCTCACGCCTTACCACCCGACCGAGCTCCTCAAGCTCGAGCGGGAAATCAAGGCGGAGGAGAACATCACGGCGCGCATCATCGACATCATCGCGCCCATCGGCAAGGGCCAGCGCGGGCTCATCGTCTCGCCGCCCAAGGCCGGAAAAACCGTGCTGATGCAGCAGCTCGCGCACGCCATCACGTCCAACCACCCGGCCGTGGTGCTCCTAGTGCTCCTCATCGACGAGCGTCCCGAGGAGGTGACCGAGATGATCCGCTCGGTGAAGGGCGAGGTCGTCTCCTCCACGTTCGACGAGCCGGCTTCGCGCCACGTGCAGGTCGCGGAGATGGTGATCGAGAAGGCGAAGCGCCTCGTCGAACACAAGAAGGATGTGGTAATCCTGCTCGACTCGATCACCCGCCTCGCGCGCGCCTACAACACGGTCGTGCCGGCGTCGGGCAAGGTGCTGACGGGCGGCGTGGACGCGAACGCGCTGCAGCGGCCCAAGCGCTTCTTCGGCGCCGCGCGCAACGTCGAGGAGGGCGGCTCGCTCACGATACTCGCCACGGCGCTGATCGACACCGGCAGCCGCATGGACGACGTCATCTACGAGGAGTTCAAGGGCACCGGCAACATGGAAATCCACCTCGACCGGCGGATGTACGAGAAGCGCATCTTCCCGGCGATCAACGTCAACAAGTCCGGCACCCGCCGCGAGGAGTTGCTGATCAAGCAGGACGTGCTGCAGAAGATCTGGGTGCTGAGGAAGCTCCTCTACCCGATGGACGAGCTGGAAGCCACGGAATTCCTCCTCGACAAGATCCGGGGGACGAAAGGCAACTCGGATTTCTTTGATTCCATGAGGCGCGGGTAGTACGTCCCGGGAATAAGATGCACCCCGTGGCTGTTCTAGTCTCCGGGGTTCCTGGCTAAAAGCCTCGCACCGCCCTGCCCGCCGTGCCGGATAGAACCCGACCGGCCGGGGCGGGTCCAATCTAGGGTTCCTTCTGACGGGAGTAGATGCCATGCGGCGTATCCTCTTCATCGTGTTGCTGGCGCTTGCGGGTTGCCAGCAGCTGCCTCCGACACCCGCGGATCTCCAGGCCAGACGGTTCGAAACCGCCCCGGGCATGTCCGTGATCTACATCGTGCGCGACAAGCCTGACCACAACACTGTCCCCGCCACGATCAGTCTCGACGGGCGCATGAGCATCACCACTTACGAGGGCACGTACTATCGCTGGGAAGTGCCGGCCGGCGAGCATCACATCGCCGGGATGTTCGCGGACGTCGGCAGGATCACGTTGCAAACGCAGCCCGACCGGGTTTACTACGTGCAGCAATGGACGAAGCCGTTCCAGCAGTACGCAAGCACGTATTACAAGCCGGTCGAAGAGCAGCAGGCCCGCGCGGTAATCTCGCGCAGCGTTCTGGTTCCCTGACGTGTCCGGTTGGCGCCGCCTCCTGGCTGAGTGGGCTTGTGCCGGGGCGGTGGCGCTTGGCATAGGCGCCTGTACGTCCGTGCCGGAAGCGTCGGAGGCGCGCAACGCGGACGCCAAGCAATTCCATACGCACCCCAATTCGGCCGCGATCTATGTCTATCGCCCGGAGCTCGGCCATCGCCCCGATCTGAACGATTCGGTGCTGTGGATGGACGGTCGTCTAATCGGCGCTACGCTCCCGAGCACCTTCGTCCGTGTGGACGCGCGTCCTGGAAAGCGCGTGCTGCACGGGGAAGGGCGCGACTCCGGGCGGATCGCGCTGGATACGAAAGCAGGCGAGCTGTACTTCGTATCGCTCAACGTGCTCGACGGGATCTCGCATTTCGAGCGGGTCCCGCCCGACACGGGGAAAAGAGACATCCTGCGCTGCTGCGGGATGATGGAAAACTGGGCGCCGGGACAGCGCCCGTTGCTGCGCTAGCGCGCAACGCTCGCAAAGGATGAACGTGGAACGTGGAAGGATGACCTGGTTCTCAGGTTAGCGGGTCATCCCTCATCCTTCATTCTTCATCCTCCCCACAAATTGGCTGCACTTGCCGGAAGCGGCCAATTTGTGGATAATGCGCCCCTTTCTCGGAAACCATGGGCACGGAGGCCACATGAAACCGAAGATCCACCCCGACTACCGTACCGTCACCGTTACCTGCAGTTGCGGCAACACGTGGGACACGCGCTCCACGCTGTCGCGCGACGACCTGCACGTGGAAGTGTGCTCGCAATGCCATCCTTTCTACACCGGCAAACAGAAGATCGTGGACACGGCCGGACGCGTCGAGCGCTTTCGCCAGAAATACGCCCGCAACAAGGGGGCCGAGGCCAAGCCCGCGGAGAAGACCCCGGCGTAAACCGCCCTCGATTGCAAGGAAAAGAGCAGCCGCTGGCTGCTCTTTTTTTGTCCTTCGGTAGCGTAGAATTCCCGGCGGGACGCCTGTGGCGTTCCATCCCTCATCGTCCTGGCTCTGAACCTCTATGAAGCAATTTCGCATCGCCGTCATCCCCGGAGACGGCATCGGCAAGGAAGTGATGCCCGAGGGCCTGCGGGCGCTGGAAGCGGCCGGGCGCAGGTTCGGCATCGAGTGGAAATTCGACGAGTTCGACTGGAGCTGCGACTACTACGCGAAGCACGGGCGCATGATGCCCGAGGACGCGCTCGACCGGCTCCGCAAGCACGACGCGGTCTTTTTCGGCGCGGCGGGCTGGCCGGCCACGGTGCCCGACCACGTTTCGCTGTGGGGCCTCCTCATCCCGTTCCGCCGCGGCTACGACCAGTACGTGAATCTGCGGCCGGTGCGCCTCATGCCCGGCATGAAGTGTCCGCTCGCGGGCCGCAAGGTGGGCGATATCGATTTCTGGGTCGTGCGCGAGAACAGCGAAGGCGAGTACTCCTCGGTCGGCGGCCGCATGTACGCCGGCACCGAGCGCGAGTTCGTGACGCAGCAGGCCGTATTCTCGCGCCAGGGCGTGGACCGCATATTGAAGTACGCGTACGAGCTGGCGATGACGCGCCCCAAGAAGCATCTCACCTCCGCCACCAAGTCGAACGGCATCTCGATCTCGATGCCGTACTGGGACGAGCGCGTGAAGGAGATGGCGGCTAGCTACCCGCAGGTGAAGACCGACTGGTACCACATCGACATCCTGTGCGCGCACTTCATCATGAATCCCGACCGGTTCGACGTCGTGGTCGGCTCCAATCTCTTCGGCGATATCCTGTCCGATCTCGGGCCGGCGGCGACGGGCACCATAGGCATCGCGCCCTCGGCCAACATGAATCCCGAGAAGAAGTTTCCATCGCTCTTCGAGCCCGTGCACGGCTCGGCGCCCGACATCTACGGCCGGAAGATCGCGAACCCGATCGGGCAGATCTGGGCAGGGGCGATGATGCTCGATCACCTCGGCTGCCCGGAGGCAGGTGCGGCTGTGTTGAAGGCGATCGAGAACGTGCTGCAGGAAGGACCCAAGACGCCCGATCTCGGCGGCAAGGCCGGCACCGGGGACCTGGGCAAGGCGGTGGCCGAGCTGATCTGAGCCGAAGGCTCGACGATCGCGCGTCACCCGTCACTCATCACCCACGCATTCCGGGAAAACATGTCATTCCGTATGGGCATCTATGTCTTCAAGGACGTCGAAATCGTCGATTTCGCCGCGCCGCACGGCGTGTTTTCCGTGGCGCGGCGCTTCAACCCGGAACTCGAAGCCTTCCTGATCGCGGACAGCCTGCGGCCGGTGCAGGCGCAGGCCGGGTTCACGGTCCTGCCCAACTACAGCTTCAACGAACAGCCCGCGATGGACGCGTTCCTGATCCCGGGCGGCTTCGGCACGCGCCAGGAGCTGCATAACCGCCGGCTCCACGATTTCATCCGCAGCCTGCCCACTTCGTGCCTGCTGACGAGCGTGTGCACCGGCTCGTGGATCTACGGCAAGATGGGGCTCCTCGACGGGCTCGCGGCCACCAACCGCAAGGAGCCCGACCGGCTCGAGGCCTCCAACATGGGCAAGGTCCCGATCGACCGCCTCGCCGAGATCGCGCCGAAGTGCCGCATCTCCCGCGCGCGCGTCGTGGATGCGGGGCGCATCATCAGCGCCGGCGGGATCTGCTCCGGGATGGAAATGGGGTTCTATCTGCTGAAGCGCGCCGGCTACGACGAGAAATTCATAGCCGACGTGGCGCGCGTCATGGAATACAGCAAGGCCTACGACATCTACAAGGACGATATCGAGGTGATGAAATGACCGACCTGGAACTGCTGGAAGAGCTGAAGAAGATCGATACGCCGACCATCACCAACGTGGTCGCGACCTATCCGGGGCGGCCGCTGTGCCTGGAAATCTACAATCCGCTGACCGAAAACTGGTACACGAACAACACACTCTCGTGCTGGTATCCGGCGCTGGGCCCGATCGCGGGTTACGCCGTGACCTGCACTTACGGTGTGCCCGATCCCGCCTTCAAGAAGCTGTCGCTGATGGACGTCCTGGAAGCGATGGACAAGCTCGGGAAGCCCTCCATATTCTGCTTTCAGCAGAAGTTTCCGGGCGACATCGCCGACAAGATCGGCCTGTCGGGCGGTAACATGACTTCCTCGATGCGCGCGTGCGGCGCGATCGGCGCAGTATCGAACGGTCCCTCGCGCGACATACACGAGATCCGGCCCATGAATTTCCAGTACCTGACCCGCGGCATCTGCGCGGGGCACGGTCCCCAGGCCGTGCACGCCGTCCAGGTTCCGGTGAGCATCGCCGGCATGGACGTGGCGCCGGGAGAGATCATCCACATGGACGAAAACGGCGCGGTGAAATTCCCCGCCGACCGGCTGGAAGAGGTGGTGAAGAACGCCAAGGCCCTGGCCGCCGAGGAAGATGAACGAGTCGGCAGGCTGCTCAAGGTCCGGGGACTGAAAGAGGTCAAGGCGATCATGGCCGGGCACCAATACACTGCAAAAAAGTGACCCGCGACACGGGACTCGTGTTACGCGCGAGATTCTGCCGATGCGCCTCCGCAAGACATCCGCGCATAATTCCTCCGCCGTCGTTCCACTGCTGCCCGTCACCATAGAGCCCGGTGGCGTCCGATACGCACCCGGTGTCCGCGCTGGGCGCTGGGTATTCGCATCGGGACACAAAGGCACCGACGATTTCGCGGGTGGCATGGCACCCGACGTGGTGGGCGCGGACGCGCCGCTGCACGGATTGCCGAAGCACAAGAAGGAAGCGCGGCGCATCTTCGCGAATTTCGGGAAGGTGCTGAGGGCTGGTGGAACCGACCGCACGCACGTCGTTCGACTCGACCAGTATTACACGGGAAGCCAGGTCGTCCCCGCATATCACGAAGTGCGACGCGAGTTCTTTGCGGGCCATGTTCCGCCCAGCACCTCGAACCTGCATCAGCGGTTCCTGCTTCGCGGGCAGGACATGGAGGTCCAGCTGATCGCAGTGGTGGCGGCGCGCGGCTTCGAGGTAGTCCAGCATCGCCCGCCGAACCTGCCGGTGCACGCGAGCTCGGGCTACAGCCCGGTGCTCACCTGCGGCGACTATGTGTTCGTGGCCGGCCAGACGGCGGAAGCCCTCGATACCGCAGCAGGACCGATCGACCCCACGGCGCGCATGCCCACCGGGCATCTGTGGAAAGGGACGCCGATCAAGCTGGAAACCGAGTTCATTATCGAGCGGAAGTTGAAGCCGGCGCTCGCGACCGTCGGCAACACGCTCGCCGAGGTGGTGAAGGCGCAGATTTACCTCCGCGACATCGGCGATGCGCCGGCCTTCAACGAAGTCTGGGCGAAGCATTTCGGACACACGCCACCTGCGACGACGATCATCACGACCGCCACGCCGGGTTTCATCTGCGAAGAGGGACGCATCGAAATCAACACCATCAGCATGCGCCGCCGCGGCCGCACGCGAAGGGAACCGATAGATGCGGGCGTGCCGACGGCCTATGCCGGCCAGGTGCAGGCGATCCGGGCCGGCGACCTGTTGTTCCTTTCGGGGCTGATGGCAGTAGATGCGGATGGAACGCTCGCGCCCGCGGCACGCATCGATCCAGCACGGCCTTATTTCGGCAGCGCCGTGCAGTTGCAGATGGAGGTCATGCTCGCCCGGGCGCAGCGCATCTGCCGCAAAGCCGGCACCACGCTCGCCAACGTCGTGCGCGCACAGCAGTTTCACACGGACCTCGCCGACTTCCACGCCGCGTGGCAAGTGTGGGACAGGCATCTGCCCGGCCGGCACCTGCCCTTTTCGGCGATCGAGGTGCCCGCGCTCGCCGTCCCGGGCGCGGTCGTGATGCTCGATCTGTGGGTATACGTGCCGTGAAAGGAAGGATCGTGAAAATACCGTCATGGGTCAGGGGTCATGGGTCATGCGTGCCGCGGTACATCACGACAGGCAGCTTCACCCAGACGCTCGACGTACGTTCCCTGTCGATCGTTGGCCCGCTCCGCAGCACCCTCGCCACAGTGGTGCTGGTCCTCACCGCGGCCGCTGCATCCGCCCCCGCCAGCGCGCAAGCGCCCGATGCGGGCTATCCACCACAGCAGATTCGCTTCGTCGTGCCGTTCACCGCGGGTGGCGGCACGGACGTCATCATGCGCATCGTCGCGAAGCACTTGTCCGACAACTGGAAGATCACGGCGCTGGTCGATAACCGCGTCGGCGCCGGTGGCGTCGTCGGCTCGCAGTACGTCGCCACGCAAAAGCCGGACGGCCGTACCTTCCTCGCGGTGGCAAGCGCGTTCGCCGTGCGCGCCGCGATCGACCGCAGCCTGCCCTACGATGCGACGCGCGACTTCTCCGGGGTGGGACAGATGGCGAAGTCTCCCAGCTTCCTCGTGGTGTCCACTTCGCACGGTTTCGGCTCGCTCAAGGAAATGATCGCCTATGCGAAACGGCAACCCGCCGGGATCTTCTACACGTCGGCCGGCGTCGGCAGCACCGCGCACCTGCACGCGGCCGCCGTGGCGCACCTCGCGGGCATCAAGGCCGACCACTCCCCACAGCGCGGCACGCCGGAAGCAGTCACTGATGCGATGACCGGCAGGGTCCTCTATGCGTTCGCGCCGGGCCCCAATGCGATCCCGCTCGCGCGAGCGGGCAAGCTGCAGATCCTGGCCTCGACCTCGCCGGCGGGCGCCCGCTTCCTGCCGGGCATACCGAGCCTCGCCCAGGCCGGGTTGCCCGGGTACGAGGGCGACGACTGGTTCGGCGTGTTCGCTCCCGCAGGCACCCCGCTTTCCATCCGGGAACGCGTAGCCAGGGAAATGGCGCGTATCCTCGCCCTGCCGGAAGTCCAGGAGCGCTTGTTCGTGCTCGGCGCGGAGCCGGTCTCGATGCCCCCAGCGAAATTCGAGGCCTTTGCGCGCGATTACATCGCCCGCACGCGCAAGCTCGGCGACGCCATCGGTATCAAACCCCAGTAAGCGATCGGCACATTGAACCACTCTTTGAATCACGGAGCGCAATCATGGGATCGATAGAGACGCGCCTGAAGCAGATGGGCTACGAGCTGCCGCCTCCTGTCGTGTTTCCGAAGAACAACCGCACGGGCTGCACCCAGATCGGAACGCTGCTCCTGCTGTCGGGCCACGGGCTGGAACTGCCCGGGCTTCCCAATGTGCGCCGAACCGGCAAGTTCGGCGTCGATATCACACTCGAAGAAGGCTACGCCACCGCGCGCGCGGTAGCGCTCACCATGCTCTCGACGATCAAGGCGCACTGCGGCGATCTCGATCGCGTGAAGCGCGTCCTGCGCCTGTTCGGGATGTGCAACTGCACGCCGGATTTCGCCCAGCAGCCGCAGGTGATCGACGGCGCCTCGGATCTCTTTTTCGAGCTATGGGGCCCCGAGTCCGGCAGGCACGCCCGCACCGCGGTGGGGCTCGCAGCGCTGCCGCGCGGTATCGCGGTCGAAATCAACGGGGAGTTCGAGCTGGATGCGTGAACGTCCGGAACTCAAGAAGTGACCCCTGCCCGTGACCCGTGACTCGTGACACGTTTGAACAGCTTCACCGCTAGGGACGCTCAATATGCAGCGACCGCCCCGTCGCTACGAGGATCCGCCCCGCCTTCCATCACCCCATCTGGCCGCAGGATGATCGCGTGGGCGTGCCCCGCCGTCTCGTCGTAGTCCTTCAACCGCTCGATCTCATGCCCGCGGCGCGCGAGCTCCGCGAACACCTCCTGACCGAAGCGCGATTCCAGCTTCAGCGTGCTGCTCTGCTGCCCCCAGGTGCGCCCGTAGACCCAGCGCGGCGCTGAGACGGCTGATTGCGGATCCATCCCGAACGTGGCGACGCGCGTGAACACCGCCGCCTGCGCCTGAGGCTGGGCGTCCCCGCCCATCGTGCCGTAGAGCATCACCCGCCCGTCCTTGAGGCGGGCGAGCGCGGGATTCAACGTGTGAAAGGGCTTCCGCCCGGGCTTGAGGCTGTTCAACGCCGCCGGATCGAGTGAAAAGCTCGCGCCGCGGTTCTGCCACGTGATGCCTGTCTCCTCCAGCACGACGCCCGAGCCGTACTCGTGGTACACGCTCTGGATCATGCTGACAGCGCGTCCCTCCCCGTCCACGACGCCCATCCATATCGTGTCCGAAGGTCCGCGCGTGCGGGCGGCCGCCCCCGCGCGCACCCGGTCCACGCGCGCGGCAAGGTCGTCGATGCGGCGCGGCGCCAGCAACTCCTGTCCTTTGACCGTCATGTACGCCGGATCGGTGACATAACCGTCCCGTATATCGAAGGCCTGCCTGGTGGCTTCGACCGCGAGATGCACGTAGTCCGCGCCCAGATGATCCAGGCCGCCGATGCGAAGCCGGTCGAGGATCCCGACTATCAGCAGCGAGACGACGCCCTGGGTCGGCGGCGGAATGTTGTAGACGGTGCCTGCCGTGTGCTCCAGTGCGAGCGGCGTCACCAGCCGCGCGCGATGGCGCTTGAAATCGTCGAGCATGACGGGACTGCCGGCGGCGCCAAGATCGCGCGCCATCGATCGCGCGAGACGTCCCCGGTAGAAATCGGATAGCCCGGAGCGGGCAAGGCCTGCCAGCGCGACGGCGAGGCGCGGCTGCTTGAGGACGCTCCCGGGCGCCGGCACCGCGCCGCCGGCGAGGAAAGCTTCGCCGAAGCCGGGCTGCGTCTCCAGCTCGGCGCGCTTTGCGGCGGTCGCTGCGTGCTGGCTCGCGGTAACGACGATACCTTTCTCCGCGTAATGGACCGCATCGGCGACGAGGCGCTTCAACGGCAGGCGTCCGCCCCACGTCTTCGAGAGCTTCAGCGCGGCATCCCATCCCGATATCGTTCCGGCGACCGTGTTCGCGGCGAACCCGCCCCGATGCGGGATGGCCGCAGTTGCGCCGCGCGCCGCATACCATTCGATGGAAGCCGCCCGGGCGGCAGCGCCGCAGGCGTCGATGCCGCGCAGCGCCCGGCCCGGCACGTGCACGAGCCAGAACGAGTCGCCGCCGATCGAATTCATGTGCGGGTAGACGACCGGGATAGTGGCCGCGGCGGCGACCATCGCCTCCAGCGCGTTGCCGCCTTCGCGCAGCACCGCGAGCGCGGACTGCGAGGCAAGCGCGTGCGGCGCCACCGCCATGCCGCGCGTGCCCCGGGACGGATGGATCATGGGCGAAGTGTAGCGCAGACCCGCGCATGACAAAGCGCTGAACGCGCTGCTACCCCTGACGCCTCGCCCCTCGCGCTCCCTTCACCGATACAAGATAAAAACCCGCGGCCCCGACGAGGAGGAGCGGCAGCCCGAGCATCAGCCGCTGTCGCCCTCTCGCCTTGTCGCGGAGACTGCGCAGCACGAGCTGCTCGCCCGCGGAGATTTCGCTGCGGCCGGCGATGTACTGGCGCATGCGCTCGGCTTTTTCCGCGTCCATCTCCCTTCTACCCCAGCGCACGTCCTGCTCCAGCTCGCGCAGTCGCGCAAGCTCTGCCGCCGCGCGACCGATCGATTCGAGCATGTCGGCGCGCGTTGCGCGTTCGTGCTCTGTCAGAAACACGGTCTGCACGGGCGGCGCGATGCTTTCCAATGCATCGAGCCAGGGCTGGTCCATTCTCGGAAACGCAACGAGGAGGAGCCCTGCCAGGGCCGTTGCCGCGAGCATCACCTTGCCGAGCGCGCGGACAGAAAGCCGCCTGAGCGCAAAACCCAGGCCGACCAGCGCCGTCGCGGCTCCGAAGGCGCTGACGATCGCCGGACCGGTCGGCAGGTCCCATTCCCACGATGCGTAGAGACCGGCGGCTGTGAGCGAGGCGCCGAGCGTCCACGCCAGGAGCAAGCGTCGGCCCAGGCCGGACGTGAAAAGACCGGCGAGGGCAGCCGGGACGATGAGATAGGCGAAGACCAATAGCACGCCTGCGATGCGCACGGATGAGGTGACGACGAGGGCGAAGGAGCCGTAGAAGACCATATCCCACACGAATACCCGGCGGCCGCGCGCTGCGGCCTGCTGCGGATCGAAGGACACCTCGACAAGCCCGCGGCGAAACGCGGCATGCACGAGACCGATGCAGGCGTACAGCGCCCCGAGCAACGCCACTTCCTCGGGGGTAACCGTGAGGATGGATCCGATCAGGAGCTGCTTGACGTGCTCGGCGCCCTGGGGAGCGCGGTCGAGCACGAGCACGCCCAGCGAGGCCGAGACCGCGTAGACGATCCCGATGACCGCTTCCTGCTGGATGCTGCGCTCGAACGCACGCACGAGCGCAAAGAGGACCGCACCGCCGAGCGCGAACGCGAGGGCATACCAGTATCCGGCTTCGCTTTGCACGCCGTGACCGGCGAGGATGGCGACGGTAAGCCCGAGCGCAGCCACCTGTGCGAGCGACAGATCCACGAACACTACGCCGCGCGCGAGCACGTGCAGTCCGAACCAGGCGTGAACTGCCGTTAGCACGAGCCCCGCGACAAAGGGCCAGAGCAGCAACTCCGTCACGGCCCGGCCTGCTTCAGCGCGGCGATGAGCCTCGACACGTTATCGTCGAACAGACGGATGTAGTCGTGGCCCGAAGAAGAGAGCGTCACCGGATGCGCGCGGGTTCTGGCGGCGATCTGACGCACCAGGGACGGATTGGAATGCGGGTCGGAGATGACGACCTTCACGCCGGCCTCGCGCATGCGCTGGAAGAGCGCGGCGAGCTCGGCGGGGGAAGGCGGCACGCCCGGGTGCGGCTCGGCGGCCGCGACGACCTGCAGGCCGAATGCTTCCGCGAAATACGACCAGCTGTCGTGGACGACCACCATTTTCGCGCCGCGGAAAGGCGCGAGGGCTTTCTTCCAGTCCTCGATCTTCCTTGTCAGCGCATCGACAAAGGCATCCCGGTTCGCTTCGAAAAATCGCGCATCCTGCGGGCTCAACTTCGTGAGGGCATCGCGTACGGCAGCGGTGATGGAAACGGCGTTCGCCGGGTCGAGCCAGTAATGCGTGTTGCCGTACGCGTGGACGTGTGCGCGGCGCTCGACGCGGAGCCGGGGCGTCTGCGTCTGGATGAGGCGCACGTTCTGCGAAGCGTTCAGGACGACAACGCCCGGGGGCAGCTTGAGCTTCGACAACCAGGGCTCGTGGTCCAGGCCGACGCGTATCAGGAGTGCGGCGCCGCGCAAGCGCGCGACCTGCGCCGGCTTCACTTCGACTGCGTGGGGATCCTGCTCGGGCGCGGCGAGGTTCTCGACTTCGATACGCGCGCCGCCCACCGCCTCGGCAAGCGACTTCAGGTCTGCCGAGGTCGCGACAACGCGCAGCTTCGGCTGTGAAAGGACCTGTCCCGGCGCCGCCGCGAGGGCGAGCGCCAGGAAGAGCGCCCGGAGCACCGCTTCAAGAACGTTTGGTGAAGATCGACTTCGGGATCATGCAATGCACGCCCTTGCGCACGTCGACCACCTGCGACACGCGGCAGTCGCCTGCCATCGACACCAGGCTATACGCCTCGTAGCGGTCCATCGGCACCATCTTCTGGCTCGCAAGCCAGTTGACCGCCTCGCGCGTGGCACTCGTCATCGCCACGTTGAGATCCTCGTTGAAGCCGGTCGTGATCCAGTGCGTGCGCGTCTCGATGAACGGCCACTCGATCTTCATGTCCTTGCGCACGATCGGCTGCAGCCGGATTTCCTTGTACGCGCATTCGAGCGCTGTCAGGCTGACCTCGCCGTTGCCCTGGCGGCAGTGCGAGTCGCCGGTCCAGATGAGCCCGCCCTTGAGAAACACCGGGATGAAGATCGTCGAGCCTTCCTGCAGCTCGTTGATGTCCATGTTCGAGCCGTTCTTCCACGGGCGCAGCGTGGATACCGGCGCCATGGGGTCTTTCACGCCGCCCTTGCGCGGCGACGGATCGTTCGGATCGATGCCGACGGCGAGCGTGCCGGGGAAGGGCTGTAGGTCCAGCGTGATCCCGGGCTTGAATTCGGCGACGCGGCGCTGCAGGTCGAGGAAGAAGAAGCGCAGGAACCCGTCCGGCATCTCGGAAGCGAGCGCGCCGATCGTGGGAAATTCCTTGCCGGGCAGGTTGAAGTTGACCCCGAACGGCTTCGGCTCGATCCGCAGGATCCGGATTTCGAGCACGTCGCCGGGCTCCGCGCCGTTCACGTAGATGGGCCCCGTCATGGAATGCGGCCCGCCGCCGGGATTCGCCAGCCTCAGCGCAACGATCCTGTTCATATCGACGCCGGGACGTATCTGGTCGTGAGCGTGCATCATGGTCTCGATCGAGACCGTGTCGCCGGAATTGATGGTGAGCTTGGGCTGCTCCCTGGGGTCGAGCCATCCCCACTGCACGGTCTCGAGCGTCGCGGCGAGCGTGTGATGCTTGCCGGCCGCCGCCTTGGGCGCCCAGTCGTGGTTGCCTCTCGGTGCTGCTCTCTGCTGCGCGATCACGGCGCCGCCGGCCAGGGCGGCAACGATTGCAGCGACGATCAAAGTGCGCTGTGTCGAGATCATGAGAGCCCCCCTCCCGGTGGGGCGGGATCATGGTGACGGCGGCCGGAGGCGCTCGTCAAGCCTTGCGCCGCCGCGGCGCAAGGCTCGGGAGCCCGGAAGCGCCTTAGTAGGTCTTGTATTGCAGGTACTTCCCGCTCATCACGATCTTCACGCGATCGCCCTTCGGATCGGGTTCGCGGGTCAGATCCATCTTGAAGTCGATGGCGCTCATGATGCCGTCGCCGAATTCTTCGTGGATCAGCTCCTTGAAGGTCGTGCCGTACACATTCACGAGCTCGTAGAAGCGGTAGATCAGGGGATCGGTAGGCACGGCCGTGGGCAGCGATCCCTTGTACGGCACCTGCTGAAGCAGCAGGACGGCGTCCGCCGGCAGTCCGAGGAGCTTTCCCGCCGTCTCCGCCTGCTCCTTCGTCATCTGCATCTGCCCGAGCAGCGCGGCCGTGGTCCATTCCTTGCTCTGGCCGACCGCCTTGGCGATCTTCGTCCAGGTAAGCCCCTTCTTGAGGCGCGCCATCACCACGAGCTCGGTGACGTCGGTACGCGTCATGGGCTTCATTGCGCCCGCCGCGGCGAGCAGGGCTTCGGGTGCGTCTGATTTCTTCATGGTTCTCTCCTTTGGTCAAATGCAGCCACAGAGGACACGGAGATCTGTGCTCTCTGTGGCAAAAAACTAGTGCCTCAAACTGACGACGACCGCCTTCTCCACCGGTCGCCCTGGCGCGGCCGTCGTCCCGGGCGCAGCCTCGGTCAGCCCCGGCGCAACGAGCGGCGGGTGCCGGGGATCGTAGTCGGCGGACAACGAGCTCTCGAACTGCTTCGAGCGGGTCACCAGGAAGTCGACGAGGTGGTTACGGATGGGGTAGTAGTGCGGCTCCTTGTGAACGGTGTCGTGCGAGCGGCTGCGCGGCAGCGTGTTGGCCACTATCTCCGCGATTCTTGCCCTGGGGCCGTTGGTCATGAGGATGATCTTATCGGCGAGGAGGATGGCTTCATCCACGTCGTGCGTGATCATGAAGACGGTCTGGTGGGTCTCGGCGCAGATCCGGAGCGCTTCCTCCTGCAGCATCCCGCGCGTCAACGCGTCGAGCGCGGAGAACGGCTCGTCCATCAACAGCATCTTCGGCTGGATCGCGAGGGCGCGGGCGATTCCCACGCGCTGCTTCATGCCGCCCGACAGCTCGGCCGGCCGCTTCTTCTCTGCGCCGGTAAGGTGCACGAGGTCTATGTACTTCTGGCAGTGCGCGCGGACGCGGGCCTTGTCCCACTCCGGCCAGCGGGAGGTGACGGCGAACGCGATGTTTCCCAGCACGGTAAGCCACGGCATCAGCGCGTGGCTCTGAAAGATCACGGCGCGATCGAGGCTGGGACCGCGGATCTCGCGGCCGCCGACGAACACGTAGCCGTCGGACGCAGGCTCCAGGCCGGCGAGGATGTTGAGTATGGTGGTCTTTCCGCAACCCGAATGCCCGATCAGGCAGACGAACTCGCCCTGCTCCACGCCGAAGTGAATGTCCTCGAATACCGTCGTGTCCGCACCGTCGCGCCCGGTGAAGCGCTTGGCGATGGCTTCGACTCTAATGAGGGGATCGCTCACGGCTTACTCGGGAAACGTAACCAGCTTCGTCAAGCGCGCGAGCGCCTGGTCGAGCACCATGCCGACCAGTCCGATCGCCAGGATGCCGCTGATGATGTTGGCGATCGACAGGTTGTTCCACTCGTTCCACACGAAATAGCCGATACCGGTGCCGCCCACGAGCATCTCTGCCGCGACGATCACCAGCCACGCGATGCCGATGGAAATGCGCATGCCGGTCATGATCGTCGGCGCCGCGGCGGGCAATATCACCCGGAACGCCTTGCGCACATGCCCCACCTCCAGCGTCTTGGCCACGTTCAACCATTCGCGCCGCACCGAGGCGACCCCGAAGGCCGTGTTGATCAGCATCGGCCACATCGAGCAGATGAAGATCACGAAAATGGACGAGACGCCGCTGTCCTTCAGGGTGAAGAGCGCGAGCGGCATCCACGCCAGGGGCGAGATCGGCTTCAGCACCTGGATGAACGGGTCGAACGCGCGGTAGACGAGCGGCGACATCCCGATCAGGAAGCCGACCGGGATCGCCACCAGCGCCGCGAGCAGGAAACCCGACAGCACGCGTGCGATGGAGAACGCGAGCTGTATGCCTATGCCCTTGTCGTTGGGTCCCTTGTCGTAGAACGGATCGGTGACGTGCTCCCAGAGCTTGCGTCCAACGTCGGCCGGCGCCGGGAACGCTGATTTCTTCCCGGTAGCAGCCTCGGCTCCTACGAGCTTCGCGTATTCGGCATCCACGACCTGCGCGCCCGACTCCTGCCGCGTCGCCGCGTGCCATACCGCGAGGAATACGAGCAGGATCGCCACTGACAGCAGCGGCGCACCCCATAACTGCAGCCCCTTCATCGCTCACGCTCCCGGGGCTGCAAGCCGCCAGTTGGCAGTTGGCAGTAGCCGAACGCTGACGGCTGACGGTTCCATGGCTATGCCGTCCTCTTTATGGCAAAGCCGGCCAGATAGTCTTCCGGCTTCGCAGGGTCGAACTCCTTACCCATGACCGCGAACTTCTTGCTGGTCACTGCCGGAGCCGTCATACCGACTTCCTTCATGAGGCGCGCCGCGTCGGTGGCGAGAAACACCTCACGCGCCACCTTTGCGTAGTCCACGTCGCCCTTCAATTGGCCCCAGCGCTTCATCTGGGTCAGGATCCAGATCGCGAACGAGTGCCAGGGGAAGGGATCGAAATCGATCCGCTTGGGCTCCTTGCGCACGTTGCCCAGCCCGTCGGCGAACGTGCCGGTCAGCACCTGCTCGACGACGGTGACGGGCTGGTTCAGGTAATTCGCCGGCGCGATCGCCTCCGCGATCTGCTTGCGGTTCTCGGGCTTCGTGGCAAACGCCGTCGCCTCCATGATCGCCTTCAGGAGCGTCCGGTAGGTATTCGGATACTGGGTGACGAACTCCTTGCTCGCCGCGAACGCGCAGCACGGGTGGCCATCCCAGATGTCCTTCGTGAGCGTGTGTATGAAACCCACCCCGTCGTAGACCGCGCGCTGGTTGACGGGATCGGGCGCGAGAAACCCGTCGATGTTGTCGGCGCGCAGGTTCGCCACCATCTCGGGGGGCGGCACCGAGCGAATCTGTATGTCCTTGTCGGGGTCGAGGCCGTGCTCGGCCACGTAGTAGCGCAGGAGGTAGTTGTGCATCGAGTAGTCGAACGGCACGGCGAACTTGAAGCCCTTCCACGATTTCGGATCGCGCTTCTCCTTGTGCTTGATGGAGAGCGTAATCGCCTGGCCGTTGATGTTCTCTACCGCGGACACGGTGTACGGGATAGGCCGCGATCCCGCGCCCAGGGAAATGGCGAGGGGCATGGGCGAGAGCATGTGTGCGGCGTCGTATTCCTTGTTGAGCGTCTTGTCCCGGATCACCGCCCAACCGGCGGTCTTCACGACGTCCACGTTCAATCCGGCGCGCCCGTAATAGCCCATCGGCTGGGACATGATGATCGGCGTGGCGCAGGTGATCGGAATGAACCCCACCTTGAGGTTCGGCTTCTCGATGCCGCCCTTGCCCTGCGCGAAAGCTTCGCGCGCGGCCGCGAGCGGGAAGAACTGGGCGACAGCCGCGAGAGCGGTGTTCGCGCCCACGGCCCTGAGAAAGCGCCGGCGCGTTGCATCGCGTGGGAACAGCGCGCGCATGACCGCGGTGTCCACCGTGCGGGTGCTGAGAGCGTCGACGTCGGTAGTACCAATACCGGCCGCGTGCTCGGCCTCGCTCGCGTGATGGCCGCAGCTGCACCCCGGCGCGAGCCTGGAATCCGGGTCGAACGGGTCGTTGAACATGGACATCGCGTCTCCCTCCTCGAAGCTATGACCCGTGTATTGCACGATGTATACCAGCTCGTATGCCGCGGGTGCTGTTACGGCCGGTCTGACGGCCCAATCGATTGAATCGGCTGGGCAATTGATGCTGGATGCGTAAAAGGTAAAATGCCTGACTGCACATCCGGCCCATCACCTGCCGCACTTGTTTGGTGCGGTCCGCACCGTATCCGGGCCGCATAGGCACGTGATCCGGGATGCGATAATCGCGCCCACACAAAGGTCTCCGCACATGCCCGCGATCGCCCGCCATTGATGTCCCAGCGCAATCAGCTCGTCGTACTGCTGTGCGCCGCGTGGCTGCTGCCCGGGTTGATCGGGCACGATCCGTGGAAGCCGGACGAGGCTCATACTTTCGGCGTCGTCTATCAGCTCCTGCAAGGCGGCTCGTGGGTGGTGCCAACGCTCGCCGGGGAGTCTTTTCTCGAGAAGCCCCCGCTGTTTCACCTGGTTGCCGCGGCGTGCGCCTGGCTCTTCTCGATCGTGCTGCCGCTGCACGATGCGGCGCGCCTCGCGACCGGGTTGTGGATGGCCCTGACGCTGTACTTCGTTGCGGCGGCAGCCCGCGAGTTGAACGACGAGCACAGCGGTCCCGTGGCGGTGATGCTGCTCCTCGGATGTTTCGGACTGGTCGTGCGCTCGCACCAGATCGTTGCGGACGTGGCAATGCTCACGGGGCTCGCGATGGCCTACTACGGCTGCGCGCTGGCGCTGCGGCGGCCCGGGGCGGGAGGAATCTGGATGGGCACCGGCGCGGGCATCGGGTTCCTGGCCAACGGCATAGTCGCCCCTGTGATCGTCTTTGCGCTGGCGCTGCTCCTGCCGGCGCTCGGACGGGCCTGGCGTTTCCGGAACTATGCCGCCGCGGTCGGAATCGCCGCTATCACCGCCGCGCCCTGGCTCGTGATCTGGCCCGCACTCCTGCACCACCGTTCTCCGGCATTGTTCGATGCCTGGCTGTGGGGAGTGCACCTCTCCGACTACACGGGGGGCCCGTCGGGCATGGTCAGGAGCGCGGCGTACTACCTGAAGATATTGCCGTGGTACGCCTTCCCGGTCTGGCTCCTCGCGCTGTGGGCGCTGTGGCGCGCTCCGCGTCCCAAGGGGTGGGCAGAACCTCGCATCGTCCTGCCGCTCGCGGGATTCTTCGTGACGCTCGCGGTGCTCTGCGCCTCGACCGAAGCGCGCGAGCTCTACGCGCTCCCCATGCTGCTACCCCTCGCGCTCCTGGCAGTACAGGCTCCCGGGACGCTGCGGCGCGGCGCAGCCAACGCCTGGTACTGGTTCAGCGTAATGACCTGGACGTTCTTCATCATCGTGTTCTGGGTCTACTGGAGCGGGCTGGAGCTGGGCGTTCCCGAGCGCCTGCACCGGCACCTGCACACGATACGGCCCGGCTACCACTTTGGCTTCAGGTGGATTCCGTTCCTGATCGGGGCTGTCTATACGGTCGCCTGGTGTGCATTGCTCGTGAAGCTGCGGAAGAGCCCCGAGCGGCCGGTGGTGGCGTGGGCCGCGGGCATCACCGTCATGTGGGCCCTGCTGGCGGTTCTCTTCGTCGGCTGGGCCGACAACGTCAAGAGCTACCGCTCGGTGTTCGTGGACATGGCGAAAGCGCTGCCGAAGAAGTACTCCTGTGTCGCAAGCCGTGATCTGAGCGAGCCGCAGCGCGCGTCCCTGCACTACTTCGCCGGCATCATCACTTACCGCGAGGAAATCCCGGAGCGGCGGCGCAACTGCGACCTCCTGCTCGTGCAGGGCAAGCCCCTCGACGAGAACGTGATCCGGGCGCCGTGGAAAAAAATCTGGGAGGGTCAGCGGCCGGGGGACAAGGACGAGCGCTATCGCTTGTATCAACGCCTCCGGCGTTGATGGTGACGAGCTGCGCGGTGAGGAGCTGCGCGGTGAGGAGCGTTGCGGTGACGAGTTTTACCGTGATCTATCGTCACCAGCGAAGCATCGTCACTGTGAAACTCATCACTGCGAAGCTCATCACTGTGAAACTCGCTCAAAGCGGACCGGACCCATCCAGGCATCCAGCCATTCCGCCGCCACGATCCGACCCTCGTGCGCGTGAAAACGAAACCGCGTGCTGGCGGAGACGGGGCGCCTGTCCTTGTTGGCGCGGAACCCGTCCATCTGGTGGGCGAAATGCATTCCCCCGTAGCGGACCAGCCAGCCGTCGTACAGCGACAGGTCCTGTATGGCGATCCGCAGCGCACCGTCGCGCTCGCGCAACGTCAGCGTGCCCATTCCCCCGTCGCGATACGCGCCGGCGAAGGTGTCGAGGGCCGGGACGGATGCGCCGGTCAGCGCATCCGCTGCGCGGTCCTCATCCATTTTTCCGTTCGTCTCGGCGATCCAGCGAGCGCGGAACCCGTCGAAAAAGGCTATCCAATCCCGCGCCGGGTTGCGGTCCAGCACCTGCCCGATGTACGCGACGATGGCCTCGGCGGCAGAGCCCTCCGCGTTCACTGCGGCGAAGGCTGCGTAACCCGCCGCCGGGTCGACGCGCGTACGGCAGTTGAAGCCGCGCGTGTGACCGGTATGTCCGACAAACGGCTCGCCGCGAAACGTCCCGATCGTCCAGCCGAGGCCGTGGCGTTCCGGCTCCATGATCTGCGGCGAATGCATCTCGCGGAGATTCGCGGGTGAAACCAGACTGCGCGTCCCGAGCTGGCACTCCAGCCATGTCGCCGCGTCATGCGCGCTGACGCAAAGCGAGCCGGCGCCCATCAGGTTATCGTGGTCCATCGGCGGAACGGTCTGCACGCGGTCGTCCGTGACGCGATGCGGGGCTGCGATATTGGAACGGGCAAGCCAGCTGCGCGCCTGGCCCGTGCTGTCCGCCATCCCGAGAGGGCGAAGCACTCGGGAGTCGAGAAAGTCCTCGAACGGGACGCCCGCGGCGCGTCCGACCGTTTCCGCGGCGACAACAAATCCCAGGTTGCTGTAGCACATGCGCTCGCGGAAGCCGGCGCGCCTGCCGGCCTGCGCCGCCCGGAGGAGCATCTGCTTGCGGGTGAGATCGCTCCCGTATTCGCCGACCCACGCGCGCGACAGGCCGACACGATGGGACAGCAGATCCCGCAGGGTCACCGCGGCCGTGATCTGCGGATCGTAGAGCTCCAGCTCGGGCAGGAATTTCCGGACCGGAACGTCCCAGCCGATGCGCCCGTCCTCGATCGCGATGGCGGCGGCACAGGCCGTGTAGGCCTTGGAGCACGAACCGATATGGAAGGCGGTATGGCTGTCGACCTTGCCGCCGCTCACGCTGTTCTTGACACCGTAGCCTTCTACCAGCAGGCGCTTGCCTTCGTGTATGACGGCGACCGCGGCGCCCGGGACCTGCCAATGATCGAGCGCCGCCTGGACGAACGCCGCGATCTGGCCGACGAGGTTGCCCTGCGCCCGCGCGCTCCTCCCGAGAATGGGCAGGGTTGGCGCGGCGGCGAGACCTGTGAGAAAGGTGCGTCTGCGCATGCTCCGCCTTTGCGCGTTTTCCGCGGGATTCTACCCGCACTCGACACAGGACCCGCAGCGGACACCGATGACTGGTCACCGGTCACTGGTCACTGGGTGTATTTGGCGCGATACTTTCGGACGTGGGCTACGGATGCACTCTCGGCGGGTCGAGCTACCGCTTCGCGGACTTGAAAGACCTGCTGGCCAAAGCGACACCGCTCCGCGCGGGGGACGTGCTCGCCGGAATCGCCGCCGGCACGGCCGAAGAGCGCATGGCGGCGCGGATGGCGCTTGCCGACCTGCCGCTCAAGAAGCTGCTGGATGAAGCGGTCGTGCCGTATGACGAGGACGAGGTGACCCGGCTCATCTCCGACACGCACGATGCGCACGCGTTCGCGCCGGTCGCCCACCTGACCGTCGGTGATTTCCGCAACTGGCTTCTGGCCGATACGACGGACGCCGCCGCGCTCGCCGCCGTGGCGCCCGGGCTGACGCCGGAAATGACGGCGGCGGCGTCCAAGCTGATGCGCAACCAGGACCTGATACTCGTCGCGCGCAAGTGCCGCGTCGTGACGCACTTCCGCAACACGATCGGCCTCCCGGGGCGCCTCTCCGTGCGCATCCAGCCCAACCACCCTACCGACGATGCGCGCGGCATCGCGGCTTCCATCTTCGACGGCCTCCTCTACGGCTGCGGCGACGCCGTGATCGGCATCAATCCGGCGGGCGACGGGCTGCCGGTGTTCGCGCGGTTGTGGCGGGCGCTCGACGAGCTGATCCAGCGGCTGGAGATTCCGACGCAATCCTGCGTGCTGACGCACGTCACGAACCAGCTCCGCGCCATCGAGGACGGCATCCCGGTGGACCTGGTGTTCCAGTCGGTCGCCGGGACGCAGAAAGCCAACGACAGCTTCGGGATTTCCATGTCTCTGCTGGCCCAAGCGCGGTCGGCTGCCCTGTCGTTGCGGCGCGGCTCCATCGGCGACAACGTCATGTACTTCGAGACGGGACAGGGCAGCGCGCTCTCGGCCGGCGCCCACGGCGGCGTCGACCAGCAGACGCTGGAAGCGCGCGCCTACGCGGTCGCCCGGCACTTCAAGCCGCTCCTCGTCAATACCGTGGTCGGCTTCATCGGCCCGGAATATCTCTACGACGGCAAGCAGATCATCCGGGCCGGCCTCGAGGACCACTTCTGCGGGAAGCTACTCGGCGTGCCGCTCGGGGTGGATGTCTGCTACACCAACCACGCCGAAGCCGACCAGGACGACATGGACACGCTCCTGACGCTACTCGGCGCGGCGGGCGTGACCTACATCATGGGCGTGCCCGGCTCGGATGACGTCATGCTGAACTACCAGAGCACCTCGTACCACGACGCGCTGTACCTCCGCAACGTCCTCGGCCTCAAGCGCGCGCCGGAATTCGAGGCCTGGCTGGAGAAGATGCAGCTCATCGACGGCGACGGCATGCTGCTGCCGACGCGCGCGGACAACCGGTTGCTCGCGGCCGCGACTTCCTTGTAAAGCTGAAATCGGCCACAGAGATCACGGAGAACACAGAGGAAACCCCAAAATTGAACAGGAGGAAACGGAGATAACAGAGAGAGACGATCCACTTCGCAATTCTCTGTTTCCTCTGTTGCCTCCTGTTGAAAACAGTAAGGCGCGGGTCTTGAACAGGAGATCACAGAGACAACGGAGAAGGTCTGTTCACAATCCGCAGGCAGCCTCTCTGTGTCCTCTGTGGCAAGAACAATATGGCGTTGAAACCTCTAGTTATTGAAAATCCGTGGGAAGCGCTGCGCCGCCACACGCCGGCCCGCATCGCACTCGGCCGCGCGGGGCCGGCCCTGCCGACCAGGGAGGTGCTCGAATTCGGCCTTGCCCACGCGCGCGCGCGCGATGCGGTGCACCGCGCGCTCGATGCGGACCGGCTGGAGCGGGAATTGAGCGCGGGCGGCTACGCACCGCTCCGGGTAGCAAGCCAGGCCCCCGACCGGGCGAGCTACCTCACGCGCCCGGACCTGGGGCGCCGTCTCGATGCGGAAAGCGTGAAGCGGCTCGCGGGCACGGCCGAGCTCGTGGTAGCCGTCGAGGACGGACTGTCCGCGGTTGCAGTGCAGAACCACGCGGTACCGCTGCTGACCGAGCTCGTCCGTCTTTCCGCCGCGCGCTGGTCACGCGCAGCGGTCGTCATTGCGGTGAACGGGCGCGTCGCCCTTGGCGATGCGATCGGCGAGCGGCTCTCCGCCCGCCTCGTCGTGGTCTTGATCGGCGAGCGGCCCGGACTGACCTCTCCGGACAGCCTCGGGGTGTACATCACCCATGCGCCGCGCGTGGGCCGCACGGACGCCGAGCGCAACTGCATCTCCAACATCCACGCCCGCGGCCTTTCCTATGAAGAGGCCGCGCGTAAGGTCGACTGGCTCGCGGCGACAGCCCTCGCCCGCGGCGTCAGCGGCATCGCGTTGAAGGACGATAGCAACTCGCAGCAACTGGAGCGCTGACGGGCAAAAGCCTCACCGCCAAGAACGCGATGGGCGCGAAGGAAGGCGGGAAAGGCTATCACGTCATGTTGACATGCGCTCGCATGAAGCCCTAACCTCAATAGAGAATTCAAAACGATGCGGGAGGAGAAACGGTGAAATCCACGAGAGCCGCCAGCCTGCTCCTCGTGGCCATGTTCCTGGGCGTGATCGCTCAGGCATCGGCCCAGCAATATCCGACGCACCCGATCCGACTGATCGTGCCATGGCCTCCCGGCGGCATCACCGACGTCATTTCCCGCGGTCTCGGCATCGCGCTCTCGGATTCGCTCGGTCAGCAGGTGATAGCCGACAACAGGCCCGGCGCCGCGGGCACGCTGGGCATCGCCATAGCAAGCAAGGCCAACCCGGATGGCTATACACTGCTCATGACGGATGTGGCAAGCCACGCCATCAGCGCGAGTCTCTACAAGAGCCTGGCCTACAACCCGCTGAAGGACATAGAGCCGGTCGCGCTGCCGTCGCGCTCGCCGATGGTGCTCGTCGTCAATCCGAAGTTCGGCGTCAAGACCATCCCGCAGCTAGTCGACTACGTGAAGAAGCGGCCCGGCGAGTTTGCCTTCGCTTCTTCGGGGGCCGGCTCGATCACGCACCTTGCGGGCGAGCGCTTTAACGGCAGCACCGGGATCAAGCCGCTGCACGTGCCCTACAAGGGGGGCGCGCCGGCAACGGCCGCGCTGATCGCGGGCGAGGCTGGAATGTATTTCTCCTGCATCTCCGCAGCCATTCCCCACATCAAGTCGGGCAGGCTGACCGCTCTGGGAATCACCTTGCCCAGGCGCTCTCCCCTCTATCCGGACACTCCTGCCGTTGCCGAGGCGATTCCGGGATTCGTGATGGGATGCGACACGGGCTTCTTCGCCCCCGCCGGCACTCCGCCGAAGCTCCTCGACCGCCTGCACGCGGAGGTGATGAAAGCGGTGGAGCAGCCGCGCGTAAAGGACGTGCTCGTCGCCAATTCGGCGGAGCCGGCTCCCTACACCCGGGCGGAATTCAGGAAGCACGTGGCGGATGAAATGCGCGCCTGGGGCGAAGTCGTGCGCACCTCTGGCTTGAAAGTTGAATAGAGCGATGCCTGAACTGAACGGAAAGGTCGCGCTGGTCACAGGCGCCTCGCGCGGCATCGGGCAGGCGGTGGCGCTGCGGCTCGCCTCCGAAGGCGCCGCGATCTACCTGGCAGCCGACGGCACCGAGGCGCAACTCGAGGAAAGCGCGGCAGCGTGCAGGAAAGCCGGCGCCCCGGATGTCGCTTGGGGCGTGCACGATCTCGCGCGCGAGGGAGAGCCCGAGGCCATGGTCGCCGCGGCGCACCGGCGCATGAGCCGGATCGACATCCTGGTGAACAACGCCGGCATCCGGGCCCGCAAGGCGTTCGGGGAGTTTTCGCACGAGGACTTCGACCGGCTGGTCGCCGTGAACCTGCGCGCGCCTTTCTTCGCGAGCCAGGCCGTGGTGCCCATCATGCGCGCGCAGGGCGGCGGGCACATCGTCCACATGGCGAGCCAGCTCGGCATCGTCGGCACGCACTACGCGGCCGTCTACAGCCTGACCAAGGCGGGCTTGATCCAGCTCACGCGCTCGATGGCTTTCGAGCTCGCGGCGGACGGCATTTCGGTAAACGCGGTCTGTCCCGGACCGGTCGCGACCGAGGGGATGATGGCAGGCCGCAACCCCGGAGAGCTGGAGCAGCGCGCGCGCGACGTGCCGATCGGCCGGTTCGGCACCGTCGACGAGGTGGCCGGCGTGGTGGCGTTCCTGGTCTCGAAGGACGCCGCCTACGTGATCGGCCACGCGCTGGTGATGGATGGCGGCTATGTGATTCATTGAAGCATTACCTGAGGAAACCATGGAAGCGCTCAAGCTGTCGTGGCTGTACGTGCTGGCCGCCATGGTAGTTTCCGCGGCTGCCGCGCACGCTGCCTCGAACGAATCCGCGTATCCGCTCAACAAGCCGATCCGGATCATCGTGCCGTTTACGGCGGGAAGCGCGACCGACCTCATGGCACGCATCGTCGGGCCCAGGCTGGTGGAGCGCTGGGGAAAGCAGGTCGTGACCGACAATCGTCCGAGCGCGGGCGGCGTCGTCGCCTTCAGCATCGTCGCGGAGGCCGCACCCGACGGTCACACGCTGCTCGTGACGGGCTCCAACTTCGCGGGCAGTGCAGCGCTCTACTCGAAGCTTCCGTTCGATCCGATCCGTGACTTTTCCGGTGTAACCCAGCTCGGGACCACCCCGCTCGTTCTCGTGGTCTCGCCCTCCCTCGGGCCGAAGTCGATCAAGGAGCTGATCGCGCTCGCGCGCGAGAAGCCGGGGCAGCTCAACTACGCCTCCGCCGGGTTGGGCAGCGGGACGCACTACGGCGCGGAGCTCTTCAAGCTCGCTGCCGGCGCCAACATGGTGCACGTGCCTTACCGCGGCACGCCGGAGGCGCTCACCGACGTCATGGCCGGCCGCGTGCATTTCTACATCGCGCCCGTCCTGGTGGCCACTCCGCTGATAAGAGGCGGCAAGCTGCTGGGCCTGGCGGTAACGAGCACCGAGCGCGCGGGTCCCCTCCCCGACGTTCCCACGATGGCGGAAGCCGGGTTAACGAAGGCGGGATACGAGGGATGGTACGCAATGCTGGCGCCCGGGAAAACGCCGCGCAGGATCGTCAACCTGCTCTCCAGGGAGATCGGACAGATCCTCGACCAGCGCGACGTCAGGGAAAAGATCGCAACCCAGGGCGCCGCCGCCAAGTCGAGCACGCCGGAGGCGCTTGACCGGCTGATCCGGGAGGAGATCGCGACGCGCAAGAAGGTGTGGGAAGCCGCGGGGGTGAAGGTGGAGTGAGACGCGCGCAGGTCTTTACGAGCGGTGAGCAGGAAATCTCGTGCTATCCGCATGTGCGCGCCACCGGGGGTGCCGCTGCGACTCGGTGTGCGCAGCAGGGTGCGGGAGCAGCGAGCAGGCCCGGCAAGTGGAAGCGTATGGGACGCAGCGGCTCCGCGTCCCGTCCCGCACCACCGTTTCGGAGACCGAGGCCGGGGCGCATCCCCACAAGTGGGGCCCCTGCTCCGCGGTTCCGCCGATCCCTGCTCCGCCCCTCGGCGCGTTACCCGAAATATCCTGCGCCGCGCGCCATCAGGGCCGCGCACAGAAGGAGCACGACCACTCCCGCCAGCTCCCAGTGAATGATGCGTCGAATGGTCCGCAGCTTGCCGGCGCTCACAACAGGGACCTGACCCTGCCTCAACACCTTGCTCCACGACAGGAACTCGACCGTGGGGTAGATCGAAAGCAATGCGATGAGCACGAACAGCCCGATCTTCGAGAGGAAGGGCGCGCTGTGAAAATAGTAGGCCGATCCCTTCTCGAAATAGAAGACGCGCAGGAAGCCGACCACGAGCACCACGGCTGCCGACACGCCGATGGCCGCATCGGCGAGCTGCACGGTGCGCGCGCGCCGTAACGTCAGATCGTCCCGGACCAGAACGAACTCCACCGCCAGCGCAGCGACGAGCGCGAATGCAGCGGCGTGGTGCAGAAACGCGAAGAGAGCGCTCATCGGGCACGCACCGGCGTCCGGCGACTACTGAACGAGCATCACGCCGAGCCCGTACAACATTCCGGTCCAGCGCGCCTCGATGCGGTCCGCGAACTGCCCGGGCACGTGCTCGTGGACAAGCATGAGCTCGCACCCGCCCTTCCGCGCCCGCGACGGAACGATCTCGGCGACGACGCGCGTCATCACCTGGCGACCATCATTCGTAGACAGGCTGAAGGCGAGCCGCCATGGGCGGATGATTTCGAGATATACGCCGGTGTGCTCGATGTGCCCGCCGTCGTTCCGGTCCACGAAGCGAAACACGCCGCCGGCGCGCGCGTCGATCGCCACGGACGTCATGGGCCGCGACGCCGTCGCGAACAGCCATCGCCCGGCGATCTCCGGATCGAGCCAGGCGTCGAAGACGCGCTCCGGCGCCGCGCGGAATTTCCCGCTGACCCGGACGGCGGCGTAGCGCCGTGCCGGCAGTCGTGGCGGCCGTTTCAGCCCGATTGCGGGAGCGTACGTCGAGTGCCGTGTCAAAACATCGAGTTCCACGTCGTCTCCTTCCGCCGCGGCCTCCGGCAGGTCGTCACAAATTCGGGGCATATCGGTGTCGGCCGCTCTGCGCGCCGCCAGCGGTCGCATCCCCGAACACCACCGGGGCCCCTGCTCAACGCCTCGGCGCGCCCTCGAACTTCGGCGGTGGTCCGCAAACCTGCAATCGTGAGCCGCAGGTTTTGATCAGTCCAATTAATTGTTATCATGAATTTGATAAGTGATTGTTTGATACGATGGTTGACACGGCATGCGCAACCTCAACCTCGATCAGCTCCAGGCCCTGACCGAGGTCGTCGCGCTCGGCAGCTTCTCGGCGGCCGCGAACAGGCTGCGTCTCACCCAGCCGGCCGTGAGCCTGCAGATCCGTGAGCTCGAGAAGCGACTCGGCGTGCGGCTCGTCGAGCGCATGGGCAAGCGAGCCTACGCGACGGCGGCGGGTGAGGAGCTGATAGCGCACGCGCGGCGCCTCTCCAGGGAAGCGGAACAGGCGCTCGCCGCGATGCGGCGCCATCGCGAAGGGCGGCTGGGAAGGGCGCGGCTGGGAACCTCCGTGGCGGTCTGCACCTATCTCCTGCCGCCCGTCCTCGCCGGGCTGCGGCGCGCGCACCCGGACCTGGAAGTCAACATCACCGTCGGCACTACCGAAAGCGTCGTCTCGCGCATCCTCGACAACGAGCTCGATATCGGCGTCGTCACGATGCCCGTCCGGGAGCATGCCGCGCTGGAAATCGAGCCGATACGGGAGGACCCGATGATGGCATTTTTCCCCGGCGGAGAGCGCAACCTGCCGAAGCACGCCACGCCGCAATACCTCGCGGGACGCGACCTGATCCTGAGCCAGCGCTCGAGCCAGACCTACAAGGTCATCGCGAGCTGGTTCGAAGCGGCCGGGATCGAGCTGAAGCCGATCATGGAGCTCGGCAACACCGAGGCGATCAAGACGCTCGTTGCCGCCGGCATCGGGACCGCGATCCTGCCCGTGGAGCGAAATCAGGGCACTCTCGTATACGGCAGCACCGAAGTGCGCCCGTTGAAGCCCGTGCTCATGCGCCGGCTCGGCATCGTCAGGCGCCGCGACAAGCCGCTCGAAACGGCGCTGAAGGTCGTGCACACCGCGTTGCTCGCGCTCGAAAAGCGTTGAGGCTGCCGGACCGGCCTTCATTTCCCGTGCGTGGCGGCCGGTTTCCACAGGCCCATCATGCGACCCTCTGGATCCGTGAAGAGCGAGAACGAGCCCATCTTCGGCACTTCCTGCTCCTCGACGTGGATCTTGCCGCCCGCGTCCACGACTTTCTTGCGGTAGGCCGCGAGATCGTCCACCGCGATATAGAAGAGCATATTGCCGGGCCAGGGACCCTCCCGGTCCGGCTTCAGGATGCCGCCGTTGATCCCGCCCTCTCCGCCGGTGTCGACGATGCGGTAGTTGATTTCGGGAAGGTGCTGGACCTTCCAGTCGAAGATCTTCGCGTAGAAGTCCGACACTTTCGCCGGGTCCTTCGACATCAATTCCCAATGGACTACGGGTCTACCCATGGCATACCTCCTTGGAATGAATCACCCTCCACAACGACTAGTCGTTTGACAGGTCCCGGAATCGACAAGTGCCGGCCACTCTCGAATCCGGCTGGCTCCGGTGTTCCGACAAGCAGCTACGTATCGACCGGGGAAAACCCGGGCTCGCGGCGCTCAACTCTTTAGGCGATACCCGGTCTTGAAGATCCACGACACCGCGATCAGGCAGACCGCGAAAAGCGCCAGCGTCGCCACGAGGCTCGCCACGACGCCGACGTCCGAAGTGCCGTAGAAGCTCCAGCGGAAGCCGCTGATCAGGTAGACCACCGGGTTGAAGAGGCTGAACGTGCGCCACGCCGGCGGCAGCATGTCGATCGAGTAGAA
>Ga0075428_100000100_pt1 | contig 72697 bp, 47 predicted proteins | sample RhiMetdeltSRZDD2_FD_75291 | JGI IMG/M metagenome (GOLD analysis project Ga0075428, IMG submission 75291) | Populus rhizosphere microbial communities from Tennessee, USA - Rhizosphere MetaG P. deltoides SRZDD2 | ecosystem: Host-associated > Plants > Roots > Rhizosphere > Soil | place: USA... | reverse complement strand
TGCAGACGGAGGGTGGTGCTGCCGCCGAGGAGGAGGACTGGCTGCTGATCGACGAGGCGGCGAAGCTCGCCGGCGAGTCGCCTCACCGGGTGCGCAAGGCGGCGACAGTGCGCAAGCGCAACCCGATCCCGGTCCTTGGGGCCGACGGTGACCCGCTGTTCCTGAAGGCACGTGACCGTGAGCAGTCCGACAGGCGGCCCGAGAAGCCCTACCGCGTCCGCGTGTCCGACGTGCTTGCAAGGGCTGCGAAAGAGAATGCGGCCAGAAAGTCGGCAATACCCGGCCAGCGAGAACCGGAGCGTTCCCAAGCTGGACAACGAAGCGTAGAGGGAGGGCATGGCAACCCGCAGTGAACCCCTCGACCGTCTCCCGGACGCCGAAGGCCTCGCGCGCTTCCTTGGCGTTGGGCGCGGCACGGTGGACGCGCTCCGGAAAAGTGGCCGCATCCCATTCGTGCGCATTGGACCCAAGACGATCCGCTTCGACATCGAGGCCGTTGTCGCCGCGCTGCGAGCCGAAGCCGCGACCGAGCGGCAGGAGCGCACAGCATGACCGCCGCAGCTGCGAAGTCTCGCGCATCCACAAACGGCAAGGTGCCGGTCGTGCCTGTCGTTGACCGGCTCCGGTGGTCGCTTGCGCATGTGGCCGAACTAGTCGACCTGTCCGAGAACAAGATTCGCGAGCTCGAGCGCCGAGGCGAGTTCCCGCCGCGCGTCGCGGTTGACGGCAAGGATCAGTTCATCCCAGGCGAAGTGCGCGCCTGGGCCGAGGGCCGGGACTGGCGCGCGCTCGTGGCCGAACGTCTCAAGCTGGAGGCTTCCCATGCGACGTGACTGGGCCGGTAGCGTGTTTCAGACACCTGGTCGCGACACCTACAGCGCGAAGTGGCTCGACTTCGACTTCGCCGTCGACCGCGGCGTGTGGCGTGTGAAGAAGGGCTTGCGCACGAAGGCCGCTGCACGCGACTTTCTCGATGAGAAGCGCGACGAGTACCGCTCGAAGCAGCGCGGCGACTTCGACGGGTGTGCCAAGCACAAGCGCCGCCCGATCGCCGAGCACGTCGCCGACTTCCTCGAGCACGTGCGGTCCGGTCTACGGCGGCGACCGCGCAAACGACCCGACAAGCACGTCGACCTGCTCAAGGCGCGGCTCGATGCTGCGTTCGAGGCCATGAGGACGAAGACGCTCGCGGACCTCAGCCTCGACCGCGCCGTGCGTTTACTGAACCGGCTGCTCGACGTCGACAAGGTGACGCCGAAGACGCGCAACGACTACATGGCTGCGCTGAAGCAGTTCTGCCGCTGGTGCGTGGAGACCGATCCGCAGCGCATGGACCGAAGCCCGTTCGCCTCGCTGCGGAAGCTGAAAGACGACACTCGACAGGAGCGCCAGGCGCTCGCAGCCGAGACCGTGAACCTGCTGGCAGCGGCAGCGACCCAGCGCGTCCGCCAGCGTTCGGTCGCCGGCAACCTCGAACACGACCTGCGCGCCGCGCGTCGCCGCGCTTTGACTGTTCTGATTGCGTTCCTCGCCGGCCTGCGGAACAACGAGATCGCGAACCTGACGTGGCGGATGGTCGAGCACGAGAACGGCCTGATCGCCCTGCCGGCGAGCATCACGAAGTCCGGTTGCGAGGAGTTCGTGCCGATGCATGCCGGCCTCGCCGAGCTGCTTCGCGAGGTCCGCCGCGAACGCGGGATCGAGGAAGGCCGCACAGTCGCGGACTCGGAGCTCGTGGTCGGGTATCTCGACAAGAACAACAACCCGACGTTGCCGGTGCACTTGGCCGAACGCATCCGTGAGGACGCCTACTGGCTCAAGTTGCCGCTCATCGACGGTGCGGGTCGCAGACTCGACCTGCACGCGCTGCGCACGTCGTTCGCGAACGAGCTCGACCGTCGCGGCGTGCCCGAGGGCATCGTCTCGGACCTGATGCGGCACAGGCCAGCCGGCGTCACGAAGCGACACTATCTGCGTCGCGATGCCGAGCGCCTGCGCCCGTTCGTGAACATGATTCCTGCCGCCGTGGTCGACGTCGCCGGGCTCCTGGTTGGGGCACCAGGAGAGGCACCAAGAGCCGTGCGCACCGATGAGCCAGGGTGCGGCTCAGTGAGCAACCAGCAGACAGGATGACCATGATTACCAGGGAGGGAGCGTGTCGGTGCGTGTCGGTGCGCGTCGGTGCGACCATCGCGCCGAGGGGCGGCCTGCTTCAAGTCCCGCCTCCGGCACCAGTCCTGTTCTCGGCCGGCGATCGGCTTGCCACCGGGTCCGATCACGGTGCTGAAGAACAGGCCGCGTTGCTGCGACGACGCCATCGCCGCGAGCAAGCCCAAGCCGAAGATGTCGCTGCGCATCCTGCGCGGCATCGCGATCGACCTGAACGAAGTCTGGTAGACGCGCCGCGCCTCACGGGCCCGACGGCAACAGCAACCGCGCCACCGCCTGCTCGCGCAGCAACCGGGCCTTGTCGTCCTTGCCGAGCAGCTGCAGCACCTCTGCGAGCACCGCGCAGACCGTCGCCGTCGGTCCGAGCGATTCGGCCGCCACGCGCGCCGCGCGTTCGGCGCGCGCGCTCTCGCCCTGCCGGGCCAGCTCGCGTGCGACGAGCAGCAACGTGCCCTGCATCGGGCAGCATTCGAGCAGCTCGCGTGGATCGACGACACCCGGATGTTCGGACAGCAGTTCCGCGATGCGATCGAGCCCTTCGGGCGATCTCGTCGCGCCGTAGGCGCGGATCGCCTTGTGCAGATCGCCGCTCTTGCGATGCAGATCGCCGAGCAGCAGCCCACCCGAAGCACCGTCCTTGTCGACCTGGCTCAGTTTCTTCGCGATCTTGCGCCCGCCATCGACGTCGCCTTCGCGCAGCAGCGCCTGACCAGCTGACTCGAGCTCCGCGACCAGGCGCTGGCGTTCGCGCGCCTGGGCCGCTGGCGGCGCGTGCTTGCAGACGCGGTCCTGGACCGGCACGACCTCCGCATCGCCGCTGCTGGCCAGCAGGTCGCGCAGCTCGCAGAGCAGGTGGTAGTCGGTCGGGAAGCGCTCGACGGCGCGCCGGATCTCCGCGGTCAACGCGGCCGGCAGGACCTCCCCCTGCAGACGCAGGGCCCGCACCCGCAGCTGCAGCAGCGAACGCAGCAGTTCCTTCGGCAAGCCCGGTTCGATGACACGCGTGAGCCAGCCGAGCGCCTCGTCGACGGCCCCGCGCTCGAGACACATGCGGGCCAGCTTGAGGTTGCTGTCCTGCACGACGTACGGGTACCGGTCCGGCAGCGGCCCCCGATAGCGCGACACCTTGCGGAAGCCGTCGCGGCTCTGCTTGAGGTCGAGGCCGACGAGCGCGGCCGTCGCCTGCAGATGGCGGCCGAGCACGGCATGGCCGCGCATCGCGCGGACGCGGCTCTTGAGCAGCCACACGGCGAACAGGCCGCCGAGCGTGAACACCACGAGCAGCAGCACGATGCGCCCCAAGGTCGTCTGCAGCATTGGCTCGACGACGCGCATGCCGAGCTCCATGAGCTTGATCACGACTTCGAGGGCCGGACCGAACAGCGCGAGCAGCAGCACGAACGGCAGCGCGTAGACGAGCACGCGCAGCCAGGGATTCTTGGGCAGGATCGCCTTCACGGGCGCCCACAACCCACGGCGCACCATGTCACCGACCTTGCCCATGCGAACCTCCTTCGCGGTCGCGCACGCCGAGCTCGTGCAGACAGCCCTGCAGCCGCAACCGCAGGTTCGGGTCGCGCTCGGGCTCGAGCAGTGCAAGCAAAGCAGTGATCGCCAGCGGCGAACCGATGTCGCGCAGGGCCCGCGCGATCTGCACGCGCCGGTTGGTGTGGCGAGAAATGAGACCGATGCTGACCTTCTCGAGCCAGCCCGAGTGGCCGTAGGCCGTCTGCAGTGCTGCGACCGCGCCGTCGCCAATGCGCCCGAGGATCGCGCGCAACTCGTCGTCGAGCGCGCTCGGCTCGGGTCCGAAACTCGCGCAGATGCGCTCGACGGCTGCCACGCCCCCGCGCGCGAGCACGGTCGCGAGCCGCGCGCGTTCTTCCGCGCCCCGCTCGGGGTCCGTGTAGGCAGCGAGCACGTGATCGAGCACGCTCTCGCCGAGCTGGCCGATCACGCGCTCCGCGACGTCTGCGAGTGCTTGGTCCGCCAACCCCGCGATCAGCACCCTGGTCAGCGCGCGCGTGGGCCCGCGCTGCAGCAACACGTTGTACAACACGTCGGGATGAGCGGCGCCGGGAATCGCCGCGAACACTTCTTCGTCGCGATAGAACGTCGGCTCCAGCAACAGCGTCTCCGCGACGAAGTGGCCTGCGGGCACGGCCTGCAGGAACCGCCGCAGCACCACGGCATCCGCCTTGTTGAGCCGATGCAGGATCTCCATCGGCGGGAACCGTTCGAGCACGATCTGGAACTGCTCGAGGTCGGCGAGACCGAGGAAGAAGTCGATCAGGATCTTGCGGTGTTCGGGACGCGCCGACGTGAAGAGCGGCGCCATGTGCGGCAGGGCCGTGCTGTCGAAGCCCTGCACGATGCGGCCGACGAGCGTCGTCGGCGAACGCGAACCGACCGACAGCAGCCGTTCGCGTTCGAGCATGTCGCCCGCGGCAAACAGGAACGGAGCGATCGCCGGCCCCATCGCACGCAACACGTCGACGGCGGCTTCCTGGGTCTGCTCGTCCTGATGCCACGCCTGCCGCAGCAGTTCGTCGACGGCGTGTTCACGCAGCTCGAGCACGTGCGCGCGCGCTTGCGCGCGGCTCTCGCCTTCCCCCTCGATCAGCGTGCGCACGAGCCGCTGCACATACGCATCGTTGACGTCGATCGAGTCCATCGTGAGCATCGGCGACTCGATGCCCGCGACGAGCTGCGGTTCCTGCAGCTGGCCCGGGCTCTTCGCCTGGCAACGCGGGCACTCCCCGAGCAGACGCGGCAACGGCAGGCCGCAGGCACGGCACGACCAACGGCTGCGCTGCGCGAGACCGGCGAGCGTCGCCATCGGCAGCCCGGCTTCCGCAGCGCGCGGAGGCAACTGCGCAGGAAGCTGGATCAGATCGTCGTTGCCCGCCCGCTGCTCGGCAGCCGCGGTTTTGTCGGCCAGCAGCATCTGCACCGTCCGTTCGACGCCTGCCTGCGCGGCATCGAGCCGCGCCGCTAGCAGCGGCAGCGCCTCGGAGTCGCTGTGCAGGCGTCTCGCCTGTTGCAACGCGGCCGTGGCGCCGGCGTGGTCGCCGTGCTGCAACCGCAGGCCGCCGGACTGGGCCAGGGTGCGCGCGACGTCGGTGCTGAGGTGCACACGCTGTGGGCCTTCGCGCACGAGGTCGAGCAGACGCCGCCCCGCTGCCGCAGCCGACTCGAAGTCTCCCGTCTGCAGGCGCGCGCGGTAGACGAACTCCCATCCTTGAGCACTCTCGGGTGTGCGCTGCAGCGCGCGTTCCGCCGCTTCGGCGGCTTCGGTCGCGAGCCCGGCTCCGAGCAGACTCTGCGCGAGCAGCAGATCGTTCTCGGTGCTCTCGATGCCGAACGCCCGCTGCAGGTAGAGGTGCTGCGTATGCGCCTGGGCCGGCTCCCCGAGCTCGGCGAGCACTTTGCCGAGCAGGAGGCGTGCGTAGTGGTTCTCGGGGTCCTCGGCGATCACCTGCTGCAGGCGCTCGTGCGCACCGCGCAGGTCGCCGTGCAACGCCTGTTCGACGCCGAGCAGATACTTCTCGATCGCCTGACGGCTGCGCGCACCGGTGACGAGGCGCGCGAGGCGCCACCAGACGAAAGCGACGGCGCCCACGACCGTGCCGGCAAGCAGGATCTCGAGGACGCCTGGCTGCTGGCAGAAGTCGAGCAGCCGCTGCCAGAACGACACGCCTTGTTGTTCCACTGCCGGCGCCTGGGGCACCATGACAGCATTGTCCACGAAGCGGATCACTGGATCGTCGAGTTTCACGCCGAAGCGGCCGCGCTGCCAGGCACGCCCGGCGACGATCGTCTGGCAGCGGCGGTCCGAGGCGCCCCCCGGCGGGCGAGCGCATAGCTGATCAAGCGATCGAGCAGGCTCGAGAACGACAGGCCGATGGCCGCCGCTGCCTGAGGCAGCAGACTCGTCTTGGTCAGGCCCGGGATGGTGTTGGTTTCGAGCACGAATGGACCTGCGGGCGTGACGATCATGTCGGTTCGGGACATGCCATCGCAGACGAGGGCCTCGTGGCACGTGATCGCCAACCGCTGGACCTGCTCGATCTGTGCTGGCGAGAGGCCTCGCGGTGGCACGACCTCTTCGCAAGCACCGGGCCGGTACTTCGCTTCGTGCGTGAACCAGGCGTCACACTGCGGGTAGATGCCCACGGGCGGCAGGGCCTGCAGCTGCTCTCCAGTGTTGCCGAGAACGGCCACCGTGATCTCCTCGCCGCGCAGTTCCTGTTCGGCGAACCAGCGCCGGAAGCGACCGCGGAACGCCGTGAAGAACGCCGCGAGCTCCGTTTCCGTGCTCACGCGTTGCACGCCGACCGTGCTGCCAGAGGCATCGACCTTGACGAACGCCGGAAGGCCGACCGCGGCAGCGAGTGCTTCGAACTCGGCGCCCGCTTCGGCCTGCGAAAACGGCGTGCGCGGTTCGTAGGCCTTGGCCAGAGGCACGCCGGCGGCTCGCAGCACCTGGCGCGTGCGCAACTTGTCCATCGCAACCGCCGAAGCTGCACAGCCGGAACCGACACAAGGCAGGTCGTAGAGCTCGAGCATGCCTTGCACGGTGCCGTCTTCGCCGAACGGACCATGCAGCACGGGCAGCACGACCTGCACGCGCGCGTGGTCGAGCAGGCGATCGAGCGCCGCACCTGGCCGCAGCGGCCCATCGGCCGCGTCGCGCGGCAACCACGTCTCCCCGTGTGCCAGCGCGCGGCGGCTCGGCCACCAGGCGCCTTCGCGGTCGAGGTAGACCGGCCACACGCGCCAGCGCTTGCGATCGAGGTGGAGCAGCACCTGCGCGGCCGATGCCAAAGAGATCTCGTGTTCCGGCGAACGTCCGCCGGCCAGAACGGCAATATCCATCGCATCACCCCTCCGTGAGTGATCGTGGAAGCATAGGGAGCCGCGCCGGTTGCGCGAGGACACGCGCCGCTTCTCGCGGCCGGTTTTTCAAGCGCGCACGGACCAGAGCACCCCGGTGGCCGCGGCAGCACCCCAGAGGATCGCGTCGGAACCGCCGAGACTCGGCACGAACAGCAGGCCCTCGTGGATCGAACGGCTCGTCGCCTGCACGACGTGGGCCTGGATGCGCTGGGCCAGCTGAGGCCAGCCGGACAGCACGCCGCCGCCGAGCACGACGGCACTCGGATTGAGCAGCGTGCAGGCGTTGGCCACCATGGTGCACGCGGCAGTCTCCGCGTCGTCGAGGATTGCGCGCGCAGCCCCGGCAGCAGGCCCCTTGCCCGCGACCGCGGCGACCACTCCACCGACCGTCCAGGCGCCGGGCGAAGCGCTGCCGGCGGCGACGACCTCGACGGCGGCGCGTTCGGTGATCGCGCGGCCACCGCAGTAGGCTTCGAAGTGCCCCGAGACCCCGCACGCACAACGACGCCCACCGGGCCGGAACATCGTGTGGCCGATCTCGCCCGCGGCGTTGGTCGCGCCGCCGTAGGGTTGGCCGTCGACGATGAGGCCGATGCCGATTCCCGTGCCGAAAAACAGGCACAACAGCGGATCGCGCCCCACCGCGTGGCCGCGCACGTATTCACCAAAGGCACTCGCGCGACCGTCGTTGATCAGCGTCGCCGGGATCCCGAACCGCTGCTTCACGTGTTTGGCCAGCGGAAAGCCATCGAGCGGCAGGTTCGGCGCGCGCACGATGGAAGAGCCATCGCGTGGGATCACGCCCGCGGTGCCGATCCCAGCTGCCGTCGGCGCCTCCAGGCCCGGAGGCAAGTCGTTCACTATGTTTGCCAGGGCCTGATCGAGGGCTTCGAGGAACGGCCCGCGCTCGCGCACCGTCGGCACGTGTTGCACCCGGTGCAGTCCAAAATCCTCGCTGACGAGCGCGAAGCGGCACTTCGTACCACCGAGGTCGCCCGCCAGCACAGTGCGCAAGCTAGGCCTCCGAGAGCTCTTCCATGAGCTCGTCGAGCAGCTTCACGAGGTGCGCGTTCTGGTGCTCGAGGAACGTGATGCGCCGCATGATCTTCTCGACGACCGGTGGCAACAGCGTCTCGAGCGCGACCGATTTGATCATCTGGAACATCTCGACACGGTTCGGGCTCGTCGTCTTGTCGAAGTGGAAGTGGTAGGCGTTGCCCAGGGCCTGGGCCGTGTGCTCGAGGATCTCGCGCGTGACGTCGCTCTGCTCCATGGCGGCGTCGTGGGTCATCTTGAAGGTCTCGACCTTGTAGCGGTGCAATGCGTCCTTGAGTTTCTTCTTCACGCTCAGGCTCCTTGCGCCCCGAGGGGAGGGGCAGTTGATTTGGATGGCACTGGCGTACCTGCCCGGCACGCTTTCCGCAACGGGCTGCCGCCCCCGGGGCGCCCGCACGCCGGCGCCAGCACATCGCCGCGATCGGGCGGCAGGATGGGAGGTTCCGTGTTCGTCCGCCCGCGGCGATGCAGCACTCCTGCGCCGGTCAAATGCGCCCGAGCAGCAAGCTCGTGTTGTGGCCCCCGAAGCCGAGCGAATTGCTGAGCGCGTAGTCGACGCGCAGGTCGCGGGCCGTGTTCGGCACGTAGTCGAGGTCGCAGTCGGGATCGGGCGTTTCGTGGTTGATGGTCGGGTGGACCTGGCCGCGTTGGATCGACAGCGCCGAGGCAGCCAGTTCGATGGCGCCCGAGGCACCGAGCAGGTGCCCCACCATCGACTTCGTCGACGACACACAGAGTCGCTTGCTGTGACCGCCGAACACGCGCTTGATCGCGGCCGTCTCGATCTTGTCGTTGAGGTGCGTGCTGGTCCCGTGGGCATTGATGTATTGCACGCGGTCCGGTGCGACGCCACCGTCGCGCAGCGCCATCGCGATCGCGCGGCTCGGCCCATCGGCGTCTTCGTTCGGCGCCGTGATGTGGTGCGCGTCGTCGGTCGAGCCGTAACCGAGCAGCTCACAGACGATCGGCGCGCCACGCCGACGCGCGTGTTCGTATTCCTCGAGCACGATCGCCGCGGCGCCCTCACCCATCACGAAGCCGTCGCGATCGCGGTCGAACGGGCGCGAGGCCCGCTTCGGGTCGCCGTTGCGCAGCGACAGGGCCTTCAGCGAGCAGAAGCCCGCGAGTCCCAGCTCCGTCGTAGCCGCCTCGGAACCACCCGTCAGCATGATGTCCGCTTCCCCCCACTGGATCGAACGCAGCGCCATGCCGATTGCGTGGCCCGCGCTCGCACACGCCGACGAGGTGACGAAGCACGTGCCCTGCAGACCGAAGCGGATCGCCGCCTGGCCGGCCATCGCGTTCGCCATGATCTTCGGGATGAAGAACGGGCTCACGCGATCGGCGCCGCGTTCCACCTGCAGCACCTTGCTCGCTTCGATCTCGTGGATGCCGCCGATGCCCGTGCCCGTGATGCACCCGGCGAGCGTGCGATTCTCACGACCCAGGTCGAGGCCCGAGGCCTTGATCGCCTCGTCCGCCGCGACGAGGAAGTACATCGTGAACTTGTCGAGTCGCTTCGACTCGGTCTTCGGGAAGTACTTCTCGGGCTCCCAGTTCCACACCTCGCAGGCGAACTTGCAGCTGTGTTTGCTGGTGTCGAACCGCGTGATCGTCCCGGCGCCCGACTCGCCCTTGAGCAGGTTGTCCCAGTTCGTCGCCAGGTCGAGCCCGAGCGACGAGACAGCACCAAGACCGGTGATGACAACTCGACGTTTGGTCATTGGATGGATCTCTTCTCGAGCCTCACGAGCCGGCGAAGGGCCGGGGCAACGCGGCGGAACCGGTGGCGCCTCGGGCAGACCGGGCGCGCGCGGCGGACCGCCGCGCGCAGAGGCCACCGGCCGTCCGGCCGTCGACCTAGCCCAGCTTGCCCGCGATGTACTTCACGGCATCGCCGACTGTCATGATCTTCTCGGCATCTTCGTCCGGGATGTTGATCTCGAACTCGTCCTCGAACTCCATCACGAGTTCGACGGTGTCGAGCGAGTCGGCACCGAGATCGTTGATGAACGACGTCTCCGCCGTGATCTTGTCGCGAGTAGTTCCTAGCTGCTCGCAGACGATGTTGTGGACTCGTTCTTCGATGTTGTCAGCCTTCGACACTTTCATTCCTCGGGGACTTTGGATGCGGTTACGGCGGCTTGGCCGCCGGCGCCTGGGAATACGGCGTGGTAGCGTAGCTACATGGTCATGCCGCCGTCCACAACGAGCGTCTGTCCCGTGATGTAGCCGGCGGCCTCGCTGCAAAGAAACGACACGACCCTGGCGATGTCCTCGGGCGCGCCGAGGCGACCGAGGGGAATCTGCTTCAACATCGACGCCTGGACCTCTGGGCTCAGGACCGCGGTCATGTCCGTCGCGATCAGGCCGGGGGCCACCACGTTCACGGTGATGCCACGGCCAGCGAACTCGTGCGCAAGTGACTTCGACAAGCCGACGAGGCCCGCCTTGCTGGCCGCGTAGTTTGCCTGTCCGGCGTTGCCGGTCAAGCCTACGACCGATCCGATGTTGACGATGCGACCACCACGCGCCTTCGCCATGGCGCGCGCGAAGGCCTTGCAGACGAGAAACGCGCCGCGCAGATTCGTGCCGACGACGGCATCGAAGTCGTCCGCCGACATGCGCAAGAACAAACCGTCGCGCGTGATTCCGGCGTTGTTGACGAGGAAGTCGAGCTGACCCGAGGTCTCGAGCACGGTCTTGGCGAGCTGCTCCGCCGACTCGGGCGACGACACATCGGCGACCAAGGCGTGGCCCTGCCCGCTGCCGGCCGGCAAGGCCGCGATCTGCGCCAGCGTCTCCGCACAGCCACCCGCCTTCGTCGACGTGCACCAGACCGAGGCGCCCTGACGGGCGAGCTCGACGGCGACCGCGCGACCGATGCCGCGCGACCCGCCTGTGACCAACGCGATCTTGCCGCGGAATTGCATGTTTGGCGGTCAGTTCAGAGGACGTTTCGGCGCGGTGCTCGAGGCTGGCAACGTCTCACCAGCGCAGCAGGACGTGTCCCCAGGCCATGCCGGCGCCGAACGCAGGCATCAGCACGAGCTTGCCCTTCTTGAGGCGCCCCGATTCGTACGCTTCGCTGAGCGCGATCGGGACCGAAGCAGCGGAGGTGTTGCCGTAGCGCGCGATGTTGCTGAAGACGAGATCCATCGACAGACCCACCTGCTCCATGGCTGCCTCGATGATGCGTTGGTTGACCTGGTGGGGCACGATGACGCCGATCTGGTCGGGACCGTAGGTGTCCATCACCTTCTGCACGAGCTCCGCGAAGACGCGGACGGCGAACTTGAAGACCTTCGTGCCCCCCATCTTCATGTAGTGCAGGCGCTGGTTCACTGTCTCGGCCGAGGCCGGGTAGCGGCTGCCGCCGCCTGGCTGCGCGAGCACTCCTTCGGAACCACCCTCCATGGAGATCGAGCCGCCGAGGAACTCGCCGCGGCCGGCGCGTTCGTGCGACGTGAACAGCGCGGCGCCGGCGCCATCGCCGAACAACACGCAGGTGTTGCGATCGGTGTAGTCGAGGATCCGGCTCAAGATCTCCGCGCCGACGACGAGGACGCGCTTGAACTGCCCCGACTGGACGAAGCCCGCACCGACCTGCGAAGCGAACACGAATCCGCTGCAGGCGGCGGCGATGTCGAAGCCGCCCGCGTTCTTCGCGCCGAGGTCGAGACCGAGCCGGCAGGCGGTCGCCGGGAACGGCTGATCGCCGGTCACCGTCGAACAGATGATGAGGTCGAGCTCCGACGGATCCATGCGCGCGTCGGCGAGCGCTTTCCTCGCGGCGGCCAGCGCAAGCGTGCTCGTGACCTGCTCGGGAGCCGCGATGCGGCGTTCGCGGATGCCGGTGCGCTGCACGATCCAGGCGTCGGACGTGTCGACCATCTTCTCGAGGTCCTCGTTGGTCAGACGCCGGTCGGGAACGTAGTGTCCGAGTCCGGCCACTCCGACGCGAACTACGCTGGTCATCGGGAACGCTCCTGCTGCGCGGCTGCGTGTTGCAGGCACGCGCTCGACCCGGGAGCCGTCATGCCTTGGGTCCCGACACGGCTGCGGCCCGAGCCGCTTGGACGATGTGATCGTTGACCTCGGCATCGATCGCCTTGCAGGCGAAGTGGATCGCGTTCGCGAAGGCCGGCGCGCGCGAACGCCCGTGGCAGATCGTGACGGTGCCTTCGACGCCGAGCAGCAGCGCGCCGCCATACTCGGAGAAGTCGACGCGCGGCATCACCTCGTCCTGCACCTTCTTGATCTGTGGCGCCTGCACGCCGGCGTGCTTCATGAGGCCGAACATCATGCGCAGCATGTACTCGGCGACGCCCTCGCTGACCTTCAGCAGCACGTTGCCCGTGAAGCCGTCGGTGACGACCACGTGGCAATCCCCCGAGAAGATGTCGCCGCCTTCGACGTTGCCGTGGAAGTTGATCGGCAGCTGCTTCATCAGGGTCCGCGCCTCGCGCACGAGGGTGTTGCCCTTCAGCTCTTCGCTGCCGATGTTCAGGATGCCGATTCTAGGGTTCGGAATGCCGAAGGTGCCGCTGTAGTAGGCCGCGCCCATGAGCGCGTATTGCGCGAGGTGATGCGCCTTCGGTTGCGGATTCGCGCCGACGTCGAGCACGAGGAACGGCTGCTTCTCGCCGTGGATCATCGCGCCGATGGCCGGACGGCGGATGCCCTTGAGGCAACGCAGGCCGAGTGTCGCGCCCGCCACCACGATGCCGGTCGACCCGGCACTGACGAAAGCACCGGCCTGGCCTTCTTTCACGAGCTGGATTCCGACCGCGATGCTGTTCTGCGGCTTCTTGCGCATCGCGTCGGTCGGCGTGTCGTCATCGCTCAGCAGATCGGGCGCATCGTGCACTACGAACTTGTCGACCGGCAGCCCCTCTTTGCGCAGCGCCTGCACGACCTGCTCGCGCGGGCCCGTCAGCAGGACCTGGTCCGGATTCACGAAGCCGCGCTGCACGGCCATGGCGACGCCGGCGATGGCCTCGCCTGGCGCGTGGTCACCACCGACTGCATCCAGCACAACCTTCGTCATGAGAGTGCTCCGCGGAACTCAGCTCGCGGCCTCGGACAGGCTATCTCGCTCACCTCACATGGACCCAGTGGCATGGAGTATCGCAAAGGGTCCGCTGCCCGGATCGCCGGCACGAAGCCCGCGCCGGGCCGGTGGGCCCCGACCGCCAGTCGGCCCGCCGCTTTTCCGCTGCCGCCAATCAGCCGTTCTCGGCCAGCATCACGTGCCGCCCCCGGTAGTGTCCGCAGGCCTTGCAAACCGAATGAGGACGGATCATGGCGCCGCAGTGGGTACAGCGCACGAGTTGGGCGCGAGTCAGGGCGAGGTGCGCACGCCGGTGGCCCTTGCTGGCTCGGCTCAGTTTTCGCTTCGGGTTTGCCATGGGAATGCTGGTTCGAACGAACGGTGCCGAGGAGCCGGGTGCCGAAGCGCCCAGCTCCTTGGCGGGCGGCTAGATTACGTTTGCACCGCGCGAAGTCAACGCAAGCCGGCAGTTCGCATCGCGGCAACTGCAGCAGTGACAGCATCCTTGACTCGGCCGGCGTCCTTGCCCTTGCCTTGCGCCGCTTCGGGCCTGCCGCCACCACCGCCGCCGAGCAAGCCCGCGAGCGTCTTCACGAGGTCTCCGGCCTTGATGCGCGAGAGCAGCGACGGGCTCACCGCGGCGACGACGAGCACTTCGCCGTCCACGAGGCTCAGCACGACGCCGACCAGCGGGTCGAGGACTCCCTGGGCCCGCTTCAAGAGCTCCTGCGCGTCCTTCGTCTGCAGGCCAGGCCGCTCGTAGACGACGGTGTGCACGCCGTCCTTGCTCACGGCCGCGGCCCGCAGCTTCGTCAGCTCGGCGTCGAGGTCGGGCGCCAACGCCTTCTCGAGGTCGCGCCGCACCTTCTTGAGCTCCTCGCCGAGCTCCTGCACGCGGTCGACGACCTTCGCGAGCGGGACCTTGAGCGTGTTCGCGAGCAACCCGAGCGACGCGCGGTCCTTCTGCGCGAGCTCGAGCGCGACGGTGCCCGTGACCGCCTCGATGCGACGCGTGCCGGCGGCAATGGCCGTCTCGCCGGTGATCCGGAACGGACCGATGTTGCCGCTGTTGCGCACGTGCGTGCCGCCGCAGAGCTCCTTGCTGAATTCGCCGACCTGCAGCGTGCGCACCTGCTCGCCGTACTTCTCGCCGAACAGCGCGACGAAGCCCTGGCTGCGCGCCTCGTCGAGCCTGCGCACGACGGCACGCACGTCGGTCGCGAGCAGGATCTGCGCGTTCACCTCGTCCTCGACGCGCTGCAACTGCTCGCCCGCCGGCTTCTCGGGTTGTGTGTAGTCGAAGCGCAGGCGCTCGGGCGCCACCTCGGACCCCGCCTGGCTCACGTGCTCGCCGAGTACCTTCTTGAGGGCCGCGTGCAGCAGATGCGTCGCGGTGTGGTTGCGTTCGGTCGCACGGCGGGCCGGCTCGTCGACCTCCAGCGTGCACGGTTGTCCGGTTTCGAGGTGACCCGTCTGCACGAGAGCCTGATGCAGGTGGAAGCCGTCGAGCGCGGTCGTGTTCGCGATCTGCGCCGTTCCGGTCGCAGTCGTCACGCTGCCGCGATCGCCGACCTGGCCGCCACCCTGCGCATAGAACGGCGTCGTCGCCGCGACGACGAGCACCTTCTGGCCCGCGTGCGCGCGCCGCAGCAGCGCGTCGCCGTCGCCGACCAGCGCCAGCAGCTTCGTCGCTGTTCGCAGCTCGGTGTAGCCCGTGAACGCGCTCGGCTTGCAGTCCTCGTCGCGCAGCTTCACGGCAACGCTCGCCGTGAACACCGCGTCGGCGGTCGCCATGCTCGCGCGCGCACGCTGGCGCTGCTGCTCCATCGCGGCTTCGAACCCCGCCTCGTCGAGGCGATGGCCGGACTCCTCCATGACCTTCTGCGTGATGTCGACCGGGAAGCCGTACGTATCGTGCAGCGTGAACGCGAACTCGCCGCTGCCCGCCGTCGCCGCACCGGCCGCTGGCTTTTTCGCCGTCGCGAGGAACTCGGCGAGCCGCGCGGTGCCCTGGCGGTAGACCGTGAGGAAGTTCTCTTCTTCGCCGCGGATCACGGCGCGGCACTGGCCGGCGCTCTCGCGCACCTCGGGATACTGGTCCCCCATGATGCGGCCGACGACGTCGACCATCTCGAACAGGAACGGGCGCTGCAGACCGAGCTCGTAGCCGTCGCGCGCCGCGCGGCGCAGGATCTTGCGCACGACGTAGCCGCGGCCTTCGTTGCTCGGCAGAGCGCCGTCGGCGATGCAGAACGCAATCGCGCGGATGTGATCGGCGATGCGCCGCATGCGGATGTCGCGCTTGCCGTCGCGGCCGTAGGGCACGCCGGTCGCAGCACCGAGGTGCTCGAGGTAGGGCCGGAACAGCTCCGTCTCGAAGTTGTTCTTGGCCCCCTGCAGCACGGCCGCGATGCGCTCGAGGCCGAGCCCGACGTCGATGTTCTTCTGCGGCAGCGGCCGCAACGAGCCGTCGGCTTGCCGGTCGAATTGCGTGAACACGCAGTTGCCGATCTCCGTGAAGCGATCCTCGGGCAGCGACTCGAGACCCTTCTGCGCTGGATACGGCTCACCTGGCCGCGCGTCGAAGTAGATCTCCGAGCACGGACCACACGGACCGTTCGGCCCCTTGCTCGGCGCCTCCGCGGGCCAGAAGTTCTCCTTCTCGCCGAAGCGGAAAACCCTCGCGGGTGGCAGGCCGATGTCCTTCGTCCAGATCGCGTAGGCCTCGTCGTCGTCCTTGTAGACGGTCACGACCATGCGCTCGGCGGGGATGCCGCAGACGTCTTTGAAGAAGGCCCACTCCCACGCGATGCACTCCTTCTTGAAGTAGTCGCCGAACGAGAAGTTGCCGAGCATCTCGAAGAACGTGTGGTGCCGCGGCGTGAAGCCGACGTTGTCGAGATCGGGCACGCGCAGGCACTTCTGCGACGTCGCGATGCGCTTCCACGGCAACGTGCCCTTGCCGAGGAACATGTCCTTGAACTGGTTCATGCCCGCGCCCGTGAACAACAGCGTCGGATCGTTCGCCGGTACGAGCGAGTCGGACGCGATCACCTTGTGGCCTTGCTGCTCGAAGAACTTCAAGAAGCGGGCGCGGATCTCGGCGGCGGTCAGCGGTTTCATGGGCATGCGCGGCGGGCGAAACGAGCGGGGCGAACAGACGAATGGGGCAAACGTTGTAGCGAACGCCGCATCGCGCCGAAAGCACTCGGTCGCCGCGCGGCGTGCCCTCGTCAGCTCTGCGTCGTCTGGCGCGGTGGCGGCTGCGTGCCACGCAAGCCGGCCCTTCCATCCATCGGCTTGCCATCGCCCGGCTTGCCGTCGACCTGCTTTGCGTCGCTCGGCTTGCCGTCGATCGGTTTGCCATCGACGGCCTTCGCGTCGCTCGGGCGGCTGTCAGGTCTCACGGCTTCGCCGCGCGCGGCCAGGATTGCTGCAGCCGAGCCTGCTGATCCGTTCGTCGCGGCGGCGGGTGGAGCCGCGCCTGTCTGCGACGCACCCGCCTGGCGCTTCGCCAAGAAGGCGAGCAGTGCGTCTTCGATCTCCTTGCTGAGCTGCGGATTCTCCTTCAAGAAGTCGCGTGCCTTCTCGCGACCCTGCCCGAGCCGCGTCTCGCCGTGGCTGATCCACGTGCCCGAGCGCTTCAGGAAGCTGCTCTCGACGCCGAGATCGAGCACCTCGCCGAGCCGGTTGATGCCCTCCGCGAACAGGATGTCGAACTCGCACTTCTTGAACGGTGGCGCGACCTTGTTCTTGACGACGGTCGCCTTCGTGCGCGCCCCGATCGGCTCTTCGCCATCCTTGATCTGACCGATGCGCCGGATGTCGATGCGGACCGAGGAGTAGAACTTCAGCGCGCGACCGCCCGTCGTCGTCTCGGGGCTGCCGAACATGACGCCGATCTTCTCGCGGATCTGGTTGATGAAGATCAGCGTGGTCTTGGTCTTCGACACGACGCCGGTCAGCTTGCGCAGCGCCTGGCTCATGAGCCGGGCCTGCAGGCCCATGAAGCTGTCGCCCATCTCGCCTTCGATCTCCGCCTTGGGCACGAGAGCCGCCACCGAGTCGATCACGATCACGTCGATCGCACCCGACTTCGCGAGCGTCTCGCAGATGTCGAGCGCCTGCTCGCCGTTGTCGGGCTGCGAGATCAGCAGCGAATCGAGGTCCACGCCGAGGCGCTTCGCGTACTGCGGGTCGAGCGCGTGCTCCGCGTCGATGAACGCGCAGACCCCGCCCTGCCGTTGGGCATTGGCAACCACGTGCAGCGTCAGCGTCGTCTTGCCCGAGGACTCCGGACCGAACACCTCGATCACTCGGCCGCGCGGCAGACCCTTGCCGCCGATGGCCAGGTCGAGCCCCAGCGAGCCGGTCGAAATGCCCTCGACAGGCGTCTCGACGCGGTCGCCCATGCGCATGATCGAGCCGTCGCCATGGGCCTTCTGGATTGCTGCCATGGCGTCGAGCAACGCCTCACTCAGCGGGGCTTTCGTCGTCTCACCGACCTTCGGCTTCATCGTTCGTCCCTCCCTGGGAATGGGTTCTGGTTGCAAACTCGCACGATAGCGAGGACCCGAACAAAAGGCAAACATCATGTTCGAGCACTGCTGTGTGTCCTGAATCCGGCAGCGGTTGCACGCTTTCCTGCGCACCGCGAAAAACTGTCCGGACAGAGGCTCGAGCCTCGGATGTGCTCGTTCCGACTCAGCACGACGTGGATAGTTGCAGCTGATGGCCACTCTCACTCCACCGGGCCGCCGGTTTGGGTCATTGCTCGCCGTGCTCGTCGCATTGACCGCGGCAGGCACCGTGTTCGTCTACGGCTGCCGCCGTGACGACACCGGCGCGCCCGCGCGCGAAACCAGACCCGCGGGCATCGCCAGCGCACCGCTGCGCGCGGCCACCGGCGGGGAAACGCCGCGCTTCAAGCTCCTTGCGCCGAGCACCTGCGGCCTCGACTTCACGAACGTGTTGCGCAAGGAGAACTGCTACCAGTATCTGACCAATGGCGCCGGCCTCGCCGCCTCTGACTACGACGGCGACGGTCTCGTCGACGTCTACTTCGTCTCGCAGGACGGGCCGAACCGGCTGTTCCGCCAGCGCGCGCCGCTGCAGTTCGAGGACGTGACGGTCGCGGCCGGCAACCTCGACGGCGGCGACGCGTGGGGCACCGGGGCGAGCTTCGCCGACGTCGACGGCGACGGCGATCTCGATCTCTACGTCTGCAACCTCGAGTCCAAGAACCTGCTCTACGAGAACCAGGGCAACGGCACCTTCCGCGAGAACGCGGCGAAGTACGGTCTCGACCTCGTCGCGGCCTCGATGATGGCGGCGTTCGCGGACTACGACCGCGATGGCGCGCTCGACCTCTACCTGCTCACGAACCGCGCGCTGCACCCGGGATGGGCGCTGACACCCGAAGTGCTGGCCGGCATCAAGACCCCCGCCGACGCCGCACGTCGTGCGGTCAGGATGGTGCCGACGGTCGAGCAGCTCGCGCAGATCGACAAGCTGGCCCATGACGGCAAGCTCGGCAGCCTCGCCGACGTGCCAGCCGAGTTGCGCGAGCACTTCCTCGTCTTCCGCGGCCGGCGCTTCATCTCGGGCCAGGAGGACCGCCTGCTGCGCAACGTCGGCGGGCGCTACTTCGACGTGTCGTCGAGTGCCGGCATCACGGGTTTCGGCATGGGCCTCGCGGCCGTGTGGTGGGACTACGACGACGACGGTTTCCCGGACCTCTACGTCGCGAACGACCTCGAATCGCCGGACACGCTCTACCACAACGAGCGCAACGGCATGTTCCGCAACGCGACGGGCGAGGTGCTGCCGCACACGGCCTACTACGGGATGGGCGGCGACGCGGGCGACGTCGATGGCGACGGCCGGCTCGACTTCCTCGTCGCCGACATGAGCATGACGACGCACAAGAAAGCGAAGGTGCTCATGGGCGACATGAACAACCAACGCGACGTGCTGATCCACGCACGGCCGCCGCAGTACATGCGCAACGCGCTGCTGCTCAACACGGGCTGCGGCCGCTTCCAGGAGGCGGGCATGCTCGCCGGCGTCGCGAGCACCGACTGGACCTGGAGCGTGCTGTTCGGCGACCTCGACAACGATGCGCGCCTCGACCTGTTCGCGACGAACGGCATCGCACGCTTCGAGATGGACCCGGACTTCCAGGCCCGTGTCCAGGAGCTGGTCGCCGCGAACCGCCATCAGGCGGCGGTCGAGCTGATCCAGAACGTGCGCAAGGTTCCCGAGAAGAACCTCGCGCTGCGCAACACGAGCGACCTCAAGTTCACGAAGACCGGTGCGGACTGGGGCCTCGACCTCGAGGCCGTGAGCCATGGCGCTGCGCTCGTCGATCTCGACGGCGACGGCGATCTCGACGTGCTCGTCAACAACTGGAACGAGCCGGCGTCGGTCTACGAGAATCGCACGACGGACGGCAACGCGCTGGTCGTCGAGCTGCGCGGCCAGCGCAGCAATCGCTTCGGCATCGGCGCGCGCGTCACGGCGGGACTCGCCGACGGCCGCACGCTCGTGCGCGAGAACTGGCTCTCGCGCGGCTACCTGTCGGGGCAGGCACCCGTGCTGCACTTCGGTCTTGGCCAAGCGCAGAGCGCGAAGAGCCTCGTCGTGCAGTGGCCGTCGGGCCACGTGCAGGTTTTCGACGACGTTCCGGCCGGCCAGCGGCACGTCATCACCGAGCCACCGGGTGCGCCGCCGCCGCCGCCTTCCGGGGGGTCCATGCCGAGCGGCCTCGAGCCCGGCGCCGGGGTGATCGACCTGGAGAGTTTCGGCGAGTCGCTGGCCTTCGCACCGGCCAGCGCCCCGCCGTTCGTGCACAAGGAGAACGAATTCGACGAGTACAAGGACCAGCCGCTGCTGCCGGCCGGCGTCTCGCGCCTGGGCCCGGGACTAGCCCTCGGTGATGCCGACGGCGACGGAGACGACGATCTGTTCGTCGGCGGCGCGCGCGGTCAGGCAGGTGCTCTGTTCCTCATGACGCCGCAGGGATGGCAGCAAAAGCCTGGCCCGTGGGAAGCAGACGCTGCATGCGAGGACATGGGTGTGCTGTGGCTCGACTACGACGGAGATGGCGACCTCGATCTCTTCGTCGCGAGCGGCGGCGCCGAGGTGAAGCAAGGGGACGCGACGCTGCGCGACCGCATCTACCGCAACGACGGCGGCGGCGTGTTCACGCGCGACGAGAAAGCACTGCCCGACGTGCGGGAATCGTCGGGCCACGCGTGCGCCGCGGACTTCGACCGCGACGGGGATCTCGACCTGTTCGTCGCGGGTCGTCTCGTGCCCGGTGCGTATCCCGATGCGCCGCCGAGCCGCCTCTATCGCAACGACGGCGGCAAGTTCACCGACGTGACCCAAGAGCTCGCACCTGCCCTGCTGCAAGCCGGCATGGTGACGAGTGCTTTGTTCACGGACGTCGACGACGACGGCTGGCTCGATTTGCTGGTCGCGGCGCAGTGGCAGCCGATCCGGCTGCTGCACAACGACGGCGGCACGGCGTTCGTCGACGCGACCGCAACCGCGGGCCTCGCCGGGCACACGGGCTGGTGGAACAGCCTCTGCGCGTGGGACGTCGACGCCGACGGCGACCTCGACTACGTCGCGGGTAACCAGGGACTCAACACGAAGTACAAGGCGAACCCCGAGCATCCCGCGCGGTTGTTCTTCGGCGACTTCGACGACAACGGCACGCGCGATCTGATCGAAGCCAAATACGAGGGCGACAACCTGCTGCCCGTGCGCGGCCGCAGCTGCAGCAGCCAGGCGATGCCGTTCCTCACTACGAAGTTCCCGACCTACGACCAGTTCGCGAGCTCGCTGCTCAAGGACATCTACACCGAACAGCGGCTCGCGGCCTGCGGCCAGCTCGCGGCGACGACGCTCGCGAGCTCCCTGCTGCGCAACGACGGCAAGGGGCACTTCACGATCGAAGAGCTGCCGCGGCGCGCGCAGCTCGCGCCGATCTTCGGTATGGTCGCGCTCGGCGACCTGCTCGTCTGCGCCGAGAACAGCTACGCGCCGGAGCCCGAGACGGGGCGCCACGACGGCGGCACCGGCCTCGTGCTGCGCGCAGCGAAGAACGGCATCGAGGTCGTGCCGCCGATCGAACACGGCATCTGCTTCTTCGGCGATCGCAAAGCGCTCGTGATGCGGCGCACGAACGCGGGCGCCTGCGAGCTCGTGTTCGCGAACAACAACGACGCGCTGCGCGCGTTCGGCGCCGCTGCGACCCCGCGTGGCAATGCGATCGACCTGCCGAAACTGCCCGGCAATCCGCAAGCGATCGGCACGCGCATCGTGTTCGAGTTCGGGAACGGCAAGAAACGCGCGGTCGAGGTGCACGCGGGGTCGGGCTATCTCTCCTGTTCGCGGCCCGACCTTCGTGTCGAGTTGGCCGTGCGGGCCAGCGTACGCCTGCCCGACGGCACGCAGAGCGTGCAGGAGCTGGGCAGGTAGGCGCGAAGACGACGGACGCACATGGACCGTCCGCAAGCGACCTGCGGCACCCGTTGACATGCCGCACCGTGCGCCGGGTGCTCGCCTGCTGTTCCCTGTCCATGCTGGCTGGTTGCGTGGACCACCCGGCCATCCCGCTGCCGCGTCCGCTCGCGGCCGATCGACAGAACCTCTCCCGCTGTCGCCGGCCGCCTACAACGCGCCGATCGTCGCGGCGAGCGCGTTCGAGGCCGTGTAGGCCACGATGGCTCCGAGCGCGTCGAGCTCGAGCGGCGTCACCTGCGCGTGCACGACGAGGCCGACGAGGGCCAGCGAGTCGGGGATCGCGAGCGACGTCGCGACCGCGCCGCCTGACGCGAAGTGCACGTCGACGAAGTCGGGGAAGACGAGCAGCGTGCAACCGGGTCCACCCTGCGGCAGGATCGCGGCGAGCGGCACCGACACGGTCGAGAGACCGAGCACACGCAGCACGAAGCCGTTGCCCGGCATGCCGGTCGCGCGCGTGCCCCACGACGCACCGAGCCACGGCAGCGAAGTCGACGCCAACTGGTTCACGCCGGCCGAGCCGGTGCATCCGACGCCGCTGCTCGCGACCGTCGCCGCGCACGTCGGCGTGAACGCCGCGACGTAGGACGACACGACGCCACCGACACCCGCAAACACGCCCCCTGCGCGCACGCCGCCCGTCGCATCGAGCGACAGCGCGAACACGCCCGCGTCGAAGCCGCTGGTCCCGGGCATCGCGGACCACGTGGACCCGCGGAGCCGAACCATTGCGTTCGCCGGCCCACTGGGAGCCTGCAGCGAGCTGCCGGCGGCGAGCACGTCGCCGTCCGGCAGCTGCACCATCGCGCTGACGGTCACGCCCGTGAGACCGGACAGGTTCGTCCACGTGCCGCCGCTCCAACGCTGCACCCACGAGCCGTTGAAACCGAACGTGTTGAACGATCCCGCCGCGATCACGTCGCCGTTCGCTTGGCCGAGCAGCGCCGCGACGAATCCGCTGCCGGCGCCGTTGCCCCAACCACTGCCCATCGCGGACCACACGCCGCCGTTCCATCTGGCGACGTAGTTGGCGGTCACTCCACCGGCCTGTGTGAACACACCGCCAACGACGAGCTCGCCGCTCGGCAGCGTGAGCAGCGACCCCACCTGCGCAGCGAGTAGAAAACCGGCCGCGACCCCGGCGCCCATCGCGGACCACGACGTGCCATCCCAACGCGCGATGTGGTTCGCGCTCGTTGCCCCGGCGGTCGTGAAGCGACCGCCCGCGACGAGGTTGCCGTTCGGCAGCACGGCGAGCGCCGCCACGTACGGAAAGATCCCGGCACTGCCACCCATGCCCGCGCCGAGCGGTGCCCACGCACTGCCGTTCCAACGCGCGATGTTGTTGGCTGCGATGCCTCCGGCGCTCGCGAACTGGCCCGCGACGACGACGTCGCCGTTCGGCATCTCGACGGCGGCGCTCACCATGCCGTCGACGCCGGCGCCGAGCGGCACCCACACGCCGTTCTGCCAGCGCGCGACGTGTGCCGCCGCCACGCCGCCGAGCTTCGTGAACATGCCGCCCGCGAGCACGTCGCCGTTCGCGAGTGTGCGCAGCACGAACACCGGCCCATCGGTGCCGCTGCTGGTCGCCCACCAGGTGACGCCGTCCCAACGCGCGAGGTTGCTCGCCGTGCTTGTGCCGGCGACCAGGAAGGCGCCGCCGGCGAGCAGGTCCCCGGACGCCAACGGGAAGAGACTGCGGACCGCCGCCGTGCTCCCCGCGACGCCGCTGCCGAGCGGCGACCACGAAGCACCGTTCCAGCGCGCGATGCTCGCGCACGGAACACCACCCGCAGCCGCGAAGTTGCCGCCGACGACGAGGTCGCCGTTGCCGAGCTCGGCGATCGCCGCCACGTAGGGCCCACTCGGACCGCCGCTCGTGCCGCCGCCAAGAGGAGCCCAAGCAATGCCGTTCCAGCGCGCGACGCCGCCCGCGGCGAGGCCTCCGGCCGCAGTGAACCAACCGCCGACGACGAGATCGCCACCGGTGAGGACCGCCATCGCATGCACACCCCCGTCGAGTCCCGAGCCGAGCGCCGACCAGTTGCTGCCGTCCCAACGCGCGACGTGGCTCGCCGCGACGCCGCCCGCGGACGTGAACGCGCCGCCGACCGCGAGGTCGCCGTTGCCGAGCACCGCGAGCGAGTTGACGGTCCACGTCGCCCCACTGATGCCGGTGCCGAGCCCGGACCACGTGCTGCCGTTCCACTTCATCAGCGAATAGATGCCGGTCGCGGGATCGAAGAACTCGCCGCCGATCACGAGGTCGCCGTTCTGCAGCACGGCGAGCGCGTGCACGCCGAACGACGCGTTCAGGCTGAAGTACATGAACTGCCCGTTCATCGCCGACCACGCGCTGCCGTTCCAGCGCGCGAGCCACCTCGCAGCGGTGCCGCCCGCGGTCTCGAACTGACCGGAGGCGACGAGATCGCCGTTCGGCAGCCCGACCACCGCCTGCACCGGGCCATTCATGCCGCTGCCGAGCGGCGCCCACGTACCCGTCGCGGGATCCTGCACGGCGATGCGGTTCGCGAGCGTCGTGCCGATCAGCGTGAAGTTGCCAGCGATCACGAGCCGCGAGGGCAGCGGGCCTGCGCCGTCGGGATCCCATTGCGTAGCGCACCGGACCTCGCCGTTGGCACCGGGCACGCCGTCGCCCGGCAGCAGTTGCAGCGGGCACTGCGCGGCGAGCGGCGCGATGGCTGCGAACACGAGCGCGATCGAGCGGAACGAGCGACGAGGAATCGTGGGCATTCGATGCGAATGGTAGCGAGCGGGACGCAGGCGCGTGAGCGCGTCGCGCAATTGCCGGACCGCGCGCGGCGCGCCGGCGCCATGTGTGCGGAGCCCGTGCGCGCCGTCGGTTCGCCGTCGTCCTCTGGCGCCCGAACGACGATCATCGGGGCCGCCGCACGGCTCGACACGGTCAGCGCGCGCACGCCGGGCTTCCCGTACACGTTCGGCCGCCACTGGATACAGCACGCGCGCGCAGTCGACGGCTCGCTGCCGCGAGTGATGACCCCGGGCGAGCACGTGATCACGCTGTGCACGCCGAACGGCGTCGTCGCAGTGCCCGCGTCTCGTCGTGGAGCCGCTGAAGCTCGATGCGGGCGTTCAGCGCGGCGTTCAGATCAGTGCTCGATCAAGTTGCCGATGGCGAGCCGGCATCGAACACGATCGGGAAGTCCGGCCCTGCGACGACCGCTCCTTGCGGCAGCAGCGGCACACCCTGCAGCAGTGGCGCGCTGCCGTCCGCGACGCGCACGTGCGCCCCCATGTAGTTGAGCACGCATGCGCGCCGCCACCGCGCGCTGCGATTCCGGTCGCTGCCGTGCAGCACGTGGCTGTGGTGGATGGTCGCTTGTCCCGCGCGCACGGGCACGGGCACGGGGTTCCACGACGCTCCAGCGGGTAGGTGCGCGCGGATCGCCTCGAGCGGCGCGTCGAACGGCAGCTTCGGCAACAGCCCCCAATGGTGGCTGCCCGGCACGAACTGCACACAGCCGCTCTCCTCGTCGGAGTCGTCGAGCAGCAGGTTGAGCGTGATGTGGCACGCGGGCGCCGTGCGCGTCCAGTACGAGTAGTCCTGGTGCCACGGCACGACGCCCGGATGTCGCGGCGGCTTCGCGAACACCTGGTCGTGCCAGAATCGCAGCCGCTGCACGCCGAGCAGCAGCGCGCACGGCGCCGTGATGCGCGGCTCGAACACGAGCTCGCGCAGCACCGCATGCACGCGGAAGCCGCCGAGGAAGTGGCACACGACCTCGCCGGGCCGTGCCGTGAACGCCTGCTCGACTTCGTAGAGCCGTTCGCGATGGCGATCGAGGTCGGCAATCACGCTCGCCACCGCATCGCGCACGCGCTCGACCTCGGCCGGCGTCAACACGTCGATAGGGCCGACGAAGCCGTCGCGATCGAAGCGATCCCTGGGGCCGGCGATCGGTTGCAGCAAGGTCACACGCCCCTTCTACCGGAACCGACGCGTGCGTGCGCCAGAACTCTGCGCTCAGCGGCGGCCCCAGGGCAGCAGCAAGCGCGCAACCCGACGCCACATCCGCTGCCACCAGCCCACCGCGACGGGCTGCTCGAGCGCCGCGAGCTCGCGCCGGAGACACGCGGGATCGCGGTCGCGTTGTTTGCCGCGCACGACGGCCAGTCCTTCGGCCGTGATGTCGAGTCCGCGGAGCCGGCCGTTGCGGCGGTCCGAGAGACTCGTGTCGACCATGACGACGAGATCGCCGAAATACGGATGCTCGAGCAGGATGTCGCCGTCGGGAACCGGCGAGTGGCCGACCACGAGCCGCCGCACGCCGGCGTCGTCGAGCCAGCCCGCGAGGTCCGAACGCCGCGGCGCGCCGGGTGGGCGCTTGTCGCCGTCGGGCTTGAAGACGCGTGTCCACAGCGGGCCGCAGGCGAATCGCGAGGTGCGCGCCATGCCGGGCACGCCGGCGGCCCAGCGTGTGTCGGCCGGTGGCGCCTTGCGCTTGCCCTGCCAGTGCGCGATCCACGCGCGCACCGTGGCGTTGACGTCGCCCGGCGCGGTCGCGGGGAACCACTCGCCGAGGCCCGCGTGCGCGAACAGCGTGTCGCCGAGCCGCAGCAGCGCATTGCGGCCGCGCAGCCAGCGTGCCGGTTCGCTGTCGCCACTGAAGGCGTCGCAGGCGCGCGCGCTCTTTGCACCGGCGACCGGCAGCCGCTGGTAGCGCCGTTTCTCGCGGCGCGTCCACTTCGCCACGTCGCCGCGCGCGGGCAGCACGTCGTGGTTGCCGAGCAGTGTGTGCACATGGCCGCCGGCGCGCTGCGCCTGCTGTTCGAGCCGCATCACGAACGGCACGAGCAGCCTGGAATCGGCATGACCGCCGACGAGGTCGCCGAGCAGCACGAGATGATGGCTGCCACCGCACCAATGACCGTCGTCGTCGACGAGAGAGGCCGCGCGCAGCACGGCGTCGAGCGCTTCGAGGTCGCCCTGCACGTCGCCGACGGCGACCACACGCTCGGGCTGGGGGAATTCCCACGGCACGCCGTCCCACGGCAACGTGCCGAACTGAGCACCGAGTGTGCTCGAGCGATGCATGCGTTCGCGAAGAGTCGCCAGCAGCGAGACCATCGCACTTCTTTTCGGCAACCGGGGCGCGCTATCCCGCACCACGGGCGCGAATTCGTCTCACCAGAGCTCCTGCTGCCGCACGAACGGGCACCGCGTGACGGCGCGAAGAGGCCGCTCAGGTCGCTGCGGCGGCGGCGTTCCGGACGCGGCTCGACGTTTGGGTCGCCGGCCGACGCCAGCTACTGCACGGTCGTGGTGCGAGCCGGGTCCGGCGCGATCGCGATCTCACGCACGATGTCACCGTTGCGCAGCAGCACGAGCCTCACGGCGTCCTCGCCGACGACGAACAGACCGCTGCGGCCGTTGTGGATCGCGAGCTCCGTTTCGAAGTGGCTCGAGTTGCGGCGCAGGATCGCAAGATCGACCATGTTGCCTGCGGCGTCCCGACACGCGACCTGGTCCGCTTCGCTCGGATCGACGAGCACGACTTCGACTTGGCAGCGCGCTTGCACGATCATCGTGAGGTCTTTCGGGTCGGCGATCGCGTCGGCCTTGATGTTGGTCGGCACGATCGGGTCGCCCGAGAACTTGACGAAGCAATTGCGCTTGCCGACGTCGCGCAGCACGAAGGTGCCGTCGGGGCCCGTCGTCGTCTCGCGGCCCTTGCGCACCGCCGTGCCCTGGTAGCTGCCACCGGGCACGCGCGCATTCGAGCGCCAGGCCACGACTGCATGCTCGACGCGCACGTCGGCGATGGGCCGACCGCTGCGCGAGACCACGCGACCGCGCAGCTCGGGCCAGACTTCGCGCTGGATCTCGATCTGCTGGAACGAGCCGCCCGTCACGCCGGCGACTTCGCCGAACAGGCCCGAGGTCGGATCGAGCGCACGCAGCGTGTAGGTGCGGTCGAGCAGCCCCGGCAGCTCGAAGTTGCCTTCGGCATCGGCGGTCGCAAAGAACCAGCAGGCGGTCGGTTCGCGCACGGGGCTGGCCTGGTTCGTGAAGTTGCCATCGTGCGTGGGATCGTCCGCGAAGGGCACCGGGATGCGGGCGGCCTGGGCCGGCACTTCGCCGCCCGCGATCAGATACTCGAGTTGCATCGGCAGCATGCCGGCGATGCCGAACAGCGTCGGGTCGTGGATCCACACCTCGGCCCCACCGAGGCCGCGCTTGTCCTGGTCGACGACGCGTCCGCGCACTTTCTGCGGTTCGGGGCCGAGGCGCAGCACGATCTGCGCGGGCCAGTCCTCGCGCTGCTTGCCGCCGCTGCGCGGCACTTCGAGACGCCCCGGCGAGTAACCGGCTTTCGCGGCGACGATCGCGGTGGGCCAACCGGCGCGCCGCAAGCTGATGCCGAAACAGCCCTCGCGGTCGCTGACCACCGAAGTCACCCCCATCGCGATGCGGGCCCCGGCGACGGGATCCCCGGTCGGACTCACGACGCGGCCCAGCAGCTCGCCGTCTACGAAGTGGAAGCGCTGCATCACGATCTGCAGGTTGTCGTCGTCCGTCGGGGGCAGCGGCACGCGCTGCGGCGCGAACGCATCGGCCGTGACCAGCAGCACGGCGCCGCCGACGGCCGGCAAGCGCGGCAACGCAAAGGCGCCCTCGGAGCTGCTATTCGCGCCCCATCGGCCGCGGCCCGCGCGGTCGAGCGGCACCTGGAAGCGCGAATCGAAGTCGTCGGGCAGCTGCAGCAGCAGCTGGCTCGCGGCGACCGGTGTGCCCTGGGTATCGACGACTCGGCCCGCGAGCGAGACGGCATTCGCGACGACGACCACGGGTGCGATCGTCGCCTCGCTCGACCACTCGCCGGCGAGCACCGTGACGAACCGGTCCTCGGCAGCGGTCACCGATGCGGACCTCGCGGTCAGTTCGAGCGCGAAGTTGCCGAGCGCGTCGCTGCGCGCGGTCACGGCCGACGCACCTTCGGCAGCGACGAGCACGTCCGCGATCGCGGCGCCGTCGCAGTTGCAGACGCGTCCGCGCGCCATGAACCGTTGGACTTCCGGTGTCGCGTGCGACGGTTCGGCAACCACGGGTCTGCGTTCGGCGCGCAGCGGGCTCGTTGTGCCTGCACTGGAACGCCCTGCAGCACTACTGCCGTCTGACCGATCGGCCAGAGCCCCCGCGGTCGCCGCGGCCGCCGCATCGTGTCCGGCGCCAGAAGGCCACCACAACGGTGCGGTGCTCGCGATGACGACGGCAACGACGACGGCTTTCAGTTTGGTCTGCATGAGCAGTAGTCCGACGAAGGAAGGGGTAGCGAGCGATGACCAGGCGAATGGGGCGAACGCGGCGAGCCAGTTCGCGCGCCCGCCGAGGTCGCGATCGAGCCGCGCGCGCAGCTGCTGCAAGGCACGCTGCAGACGGCTGTGCACGGTGGCCACGGGCACACCCTGCGACGAGGCGATGCGCCGCGGCGGCAGACCCTCGAAGAACCGCAACAGCACGGTGGCCCGGTAGGGTTCCTCGAGCTGCAGCACGGCCGCGACGAGCTGCTGCTGCGCTTCGGCGCGCTGCAGCAGAGAATGTCCTTCATGGGGCTCTTGACCGCGGACCTCCGGCCCGCGGCGAAGACGCGCCTGTTCGCGACGGCGATGGGTGCACAGCAGGTTCTGCATCACCGTCGTGAGCCAGGCGCGCCACTGATTGGGCGGAGTCCGCCGGGACAGCGCGATGGCACAGGCATCCTGTACGAGGTCCTCGGCGAGGTGAGGGTCGCGGGCGAGGCGGCGGGCGAGCGTTCGCAGCCAGGTCAGGTCTTCGAGCAGTGTTGTGGTGCTGTCCGTGGGCATCGTGGGAACCGACGATGGGATGAGTCTCTGCCGCCTGGATCCGATGCAGGATTCTGGCCCGGAGCCAACATATTCCCCGCGGGCGTGCCCCTGCCGGACCAGCCCCCTTCAACCGGCGCCCCCCGGTCTCTATATCTTCCGCCCATCGCGGTCATGGCCGCAACCAAAGGCTTGGTTGCAAGCCGCGCCCAAGTGCGCGGCATTGGGCCATGGCCGCTTGTTGTTCGGGGCCCTTACGCTGCGCAAGCTGTCGCGCAACGCGACAGTTTGCGAGACTACGGGCCCATTGTGGCGCCGACCGCGCTCCCTCCAAGTTCATGTCCAGCCCCTCACCTGCGTTCCCCCGCCACGATTCCTTCGAGAGCCGCCACCTGGGCCCGCGCCCGACCGAGCTGAAAGCGATGCTGCAGACGCTCGACTGCGAGTCGCTCGACGACCTGGCCGAGAAGGCGATCCCCGCGAGCATCCGCTGGCACGGTGAGCTCGCGACGCCCGCGGCCAAGAGCGAACGCGAGGCGCTCGCCGAGCTCACGGCGCTGGCGGCCGAGAACCGCGTGCTGCGCAGCTACATCGGCATGGGTTACCACGGCACGATCACGCCGCCGGTCATCCAACGCAACATCCTCGAGAACCCGGGCTGGTACACGCAATACACGCCATACCAGGCCGAGATCTCGCAGGGCCGCATGGAGGCGTTGCTCAACTACCAGACGCTCGTGCTCGACCTCACGGGGCTGCAGGTCGCCAACAGCTCGCTGCTCGACGAAGCGACCGCCGGCGCCGAAGCGATGACGATGTGCCACCGGCTGCACGGCAAGGGCGACGCGAACACGTTCTTCGTCGACCAGAACTGCCACCCGCAGACGATCGCCGTCGTGAAGCAGCGCGCGGAGCCGCTCGGCATCGAGGTGCAGGTCGGCGACCACCGCAGTGCTTCGTTCTCGAGCCGCCACTTCGGCATCCTGCTGCAATACCCGGGCTCCGACGGCCGCATCGACGACCTGACGCCGGCGATCGAGAAGATCCACGCGGCCGGTGGGTTCGCGACCGTCGCGGCGGACCTGCTCGCGCTCACGGTGCTGAAGCCGCCCGGCGAGATGGGCGCCGACGTCGTGTTCGGCAGCTCGCAGCGCTTCGGCGTGCCGCTCGGCTACGGCGGCCCGCACGCCGCCTACATGACCGCGAAGAAGGAGTTCCAGCGCCAGCTGCCGGGCCGCATCGTCGGTGTCACGATCGACGCCACGGGGAAGCCCGCGCTGCGGCTCGCGCTCGGCACGCGCGAACAGCACATCCGCCGCGAGAAGGCGACCTCGAACATATGCACGGCGCAGGTGCTGCTCGCGGTCATGGCGAGCATGTATGCCGTCTACCACGGTCCCGACGGCCTGCGCGCGATCGCCGAACGCATCCGCGCCCAGGCCGCGTGTCTCTGGCACGGCCTCGCGGCGCTGGGCCATCGCCTGCAGGACGGCATGCGCTTCGACACCGTGCGCGTCTGGCCCAAGGACGGCGCCGCGAAGACGCTGAAGGTGGCGCTGCAGAAGGGCTTCAACCTGCGCGACCTCGGCGACGGCAGCCTCGGCATCACGCTCGACGAGACCGTCGAACCGCAGGACCTGCTCGAGCTGCTCGCGGCCTTCGGCGCCAGCCCGCTGCAGCTGCGGCTCGGCGATCCGGCCCCGAGTTTCGGCTCGCTCGCGCGCACGAGCAGCTACCTCGAACACCCGACGTTCCACCGCTATCGCAGCGAGCACGAGTTGCTGCGCTACATCCACCGGCTGCAGCACAAGGACCTGTCGCTGACCACGTCGATGATCCCGCTCGGTTCGTGCACGATGAAACTCAACGCGACGGCCGAGATGTATCCGGTCTCGCTGCCGGGTTTCGGCGGCATCCACCCGTTCGCTCCGGTCGACCAGGCGAAGGGTTACCAGAAGATCTTCGACACGCTGTCGGGCTGGTTGTGCCAGATCACGGGCTTCCCGGGTTGTTCGCTGCAGCCGAATGCGGGCTCGCAGGGCGAGTACGCGGGTCTGCTCGTGATCCGCGCCTTCCATCGCACGAACGGACAGGAACAGCGCAACGTCTGCCTGATTCCGAGCAGCGCGCACGGCACCAACCCCGCGAGTGCTTCGATGTGCGGCATGAAGGTCGTCGTCGTCGCGTGCGACCAGGACGGCAACATCGACCTCGCCGATCTGCGCCAGAAGGCCAAGACGCACAAAGACCAGCTCGCGGCGCTGATGGTCACCTACCCGTCGACGCACGGCGTGTTCGAGGAGTCGATCCGGCAGATCTGTGCAGTCGTGCACGAACACGGCGGCCAGGTCTACATGGACGGCGCGAACATGAACGCGCAGGTCGGACTGTTGCGACCCGGCGACCTCGGCGCCGACGTCTGCCACCTCAATCTCCACAAGACGTTCTGCATCCCGCACGGCGGCGGCGGGCCCGGCATGGGTCCGATCTGCGTCGCCGCACACCTCGCGCCATTCCTGCCGGGTCATCCGGTGATCAAGACCGGCGGCACACACGCAATCGGCCCGATCAGCGCAGCGCCGTGGGGCAGCGCCTCGATCCTCACGATCAGCTACGCCTACATCGCGATGATGGGTCCCGACGGCCTGCGCCGCGCGACGCAGGTCGCGATCGCGGCCGCGAACTACGTCGCAAAGCGCCTGCAGGGACACTTCCCGGTGCTCTACACGGGCCAGCACGGCATGGTCGCGCACGAGTGCATCGTCGACGTGCGCCAGCTCAAGGCCGGTAGCCTCGTCGAGGTCGGCGACATCGCCAAGCGCCTCATGGACTACGGCTTCCATGCGCCGACGATCAGCTTCCCGGTTGCGGGCACGATGATGATCGAGCCGACCGAGAGCGAGTCGAAGGCCGAGCTCGACCGCTTCTGCGATGCGTTGATCTCGATCCGGCAGGAGATCCGCGAGATCGAACAAGGTGTGCTCGACAAGCAGGACAACCCGCTCAAGAACGCGCCGCACACGGCCGAGGCGGTGACGGCACCGGAGTGGAAGCACAGCTACTCGCGCGAACGCGCGGCGTTCCCGGCCGCGTGGACCAAGGAACACAAGTTCTGGCCGCCGATCGCGCGCGTCAACGACGTGCACGGCGACCGCAACCTGGTCTGCGCCTGCCCACCGATCGAGAGCTACGCGTGACCTCGTCGTGAGCAAGGCAGCCATCTCGGCGGGAACCGCGCACACACTCTCATTCGTGCGGAGGCACCTGCCGCGGCGTCGCTGTCGCGTGCTCGAGATCGGCTGCGGCGACGGGGAGCTCGCCGCGGCCCTGCGTGGTCGCTGTTCCGTCGTCGCGATCGATCAGGACCCGAGAGCCGTGACGGTGGCCCGCCGGCGCGGCGTGGACGCGCGGCGCGCGCACTGGCCTGACTTCTGCGATGGGCTGTTCGACGCGATCCTGTTCACGCGTTCGCTGCACCACGTCGACGACCTGAAGGTAGCCGTCGCGCACGCGGTCCGCCAACTGCGCCCCGGCGGTCGACTGCTGATCGAGGACTTCGATTTCGCGGCGGCCAATGCCGCCACCGCCATGTGGCTGCATGGCATCGCGTCGGGCCTCGTGGCCACGGGAGAACTCAGGGCAACGCGATCCTTCGTTGCGGTACTGCTCGGCAGGAAGGCACCGCTGCAGGCCTGGCAGCACGACCACCACGACGTGCTCAGCCACAAGGCCATTCGACGCGTTCTCGCGGCGACCGGCCTGCCCCTGCAGGAAGCCTGCACCGAGTACCTGTTCCGCTACCTCGAGCCCACGGCCAAGGGCGTGCAGGAACGGGTGCGCCGGGCGGAAGCGAAGCTGATCGCTGCCGGCGCCATTGTCCCGCTCGGTCGGCGCTTCGTACTGGGCTGACGGCCGCGACCAGCAACGGCGCGTCGCGCGCCCGGTTGCGCTGCAGGCATCCGCTGATGGCGAGCAGAACGAGCAGGAACGGCACGACAACGTGAGGCGAACGTGCCCAGCAAGACGCCGACCGCGCGGCCCGGCCGCCAGAAACCCGCGCCAACCCACCGGGAACCAGCAATCACTGGCGCCGGCCCACGAGGATCTCCACAATCCTCGGGTGCGAGTCCCGTAGCAATGTGGCAGATCGCGGTGCCTGACCGCACGTACCCATCCGACGAGAGCTGTTGACGCCATGACATCGACCGCACCGACCCCCGCCCCCTCGGCCGTCGCCGACCGCACGCCCGAGAACGTCATCATCCGGCCGTGGCCGAAGATCGTCTTTCTCTACCCGACGTTCGTCGCGTCGACGGTCTTCTTCCTGCTGTCGTGGCTCGGCATCGTCGGACCGACGGGCCCGACGATACTCGGCAATACGTTCATGCTCGTGCTGTGGTTGAACCTGCTCGTGTTCTCGTTCGACTTCTCGCGCATCAAGTCGATCACGATCGTCGTCTCTGCCATCGCGATCGTGCTGCTCGTGTTGTGGCTCGACAACAAGGCGGACATCACGGGTTACCTCGGCAAGGTGTTCGGCAGCATCGACATCCAGGTCAACTCGGCCTTCTTCGGCTTCATGAGCGCCGGCCTCGGCTTCCTGCTCGCGCTGGTCTTCATCAACAGCCGCTTCAACTACTATGAGGTCAACGCGCGCGAGATCCTGCACCATCACGGCTACCTCGGCGACATCCAGCGCTGGTCGACGGAAGGGCTCGAGATGAACAAGGAGATCAACGACGTCGTCGAGTATCTGCTGATGCGCAGTGGGCGCCTGATCTTCCAGCCGGCGACGTCGAAGAAGGCCATCGTGCTCGACAACGTGGCCGGCGTGAACCGCATCGAGCAGAGCGTGAACGACCTGCTCAGCGTCGTCGCGGTGCGCATCAACCAGCAGCCCGGCCCCGGGTAGCATGCGTGAACAGCGCGCGGAACCGCTGCCGATCGCCATCGTCGGCTGCGGGTCGATCGCAAAGGCCTACGTGCAGGCGTTGCAGCGCGTGCCGGCTCTGCGCCTGCTGGCCGCGGTCGACCCCGTGTCATCGTCTCGTGAAGGCCTCGTCGCAGACCAACTCGTGCGCCCCTTCGCGACCGTCGACGAGCTCGCGCGCGCGGGCCTGCCGCTCGGGGCAGCACTCGTGCTGACGCCGCCAGATCGGCACGAAGAACTGTGTACGGGACTGCTGCAGCGCGGTTTGCACGTGCTCTGCGAGAAGCCGCTGGCCCCGACGGTCGAAGCTGCCCAGAGAATGCTGGCGGCCGCGCGCCGGGCCGGCCGCCGCCTGATGCTCGGCAGCAAGTTCCGCTACACGGCGGACGTCGTGGCCGCACGCGCGCTGCTCGACGAAGGACGCTGCGGCGAGATCGTGCTCTACGAGAACGTCTTCTGCTCTCATGTCGACATGACGCGGCGCTGGAACGCACGCGCGGCAGAAAGCGGCGGCGGCGTGTTGGTCGACAATGGCTGCCACAGCGCCGACCTCGCGCGCTTCCTGCTGGGCCCCATCGCGCGCTTGCAGGCGCAGTTCGGCCGTCGCGTGCAGCCGGTCGAAGTCGAGGACACGGCGCGCATCCTGTTCACGAGCCGCAGCGGCGCACTCGGTTCGATCGATCTGTCCTGGAGCGTGCACAAGGAGACGCCGGCCTACGTGCGCATCCACGGCACTCGCGGCACGATCGAGATCGGTTGGCAGCAGTCGCGCTGGAAACAGGTTTCGGGACCCTGGCAGGTCTTCGGCCAGGGCTACGACAAGGTGACTGCGTTTGCGGCGCAGCTCGCGAACTTCGCGGCCAGCATCAGAGGCCAGGAGGCCGCCGTCACGGGCGACGAGGACGCGATCGCGTCGGTCGTGGCCGTGGCCTGCGCCTACCGCGCCGCAGCCGAAGAGCGCTGGATCGCGATACCCGACAGCGAACTGTTGTGAGCCGCCCACGGCGCACGCGAAGATTCCCGGTGCCTGAGGCACAATGGCGGCGATGAGCCAGGCAAAGCGCGCCGCGAACGTTCACCCGACGGCGATCGTCGAAACCGACGTGCAGATCGGAGCGGGCACCTCGGTCTGGGACGGAGTCCACATCCGCCGCGGTGCGCGTCTGGGACGCGACTGCATCGTCGGCGAGAAGACCTACATTGCCTACGACGTCTGCATCGGCGATCTCGTCAAGCTCAACGCCTGTGTCTACGTCTGTGCCGGCGTCACGATCGAAGACGGCGTGATGGTCGCGGCACACACGGTGTTCACGAACGAACGGATGCCGCGCGCCACCGACCCCGACTTGCGCGCCTTGCGCACGAGCGCTCCGACGCAGGCGACGCTGCGGACGCGCGTGCTGCGCGGTGCTTCGATCGGGGCCAACTGCACGATCGGGCCCGGCGTCGAGCTCGGCGCCTTCTGCATGATCGGCATGGGCAGCGTCGTCGCGGCCGACGTTCCCGCGAACGCGCTCGTCTTCGGCAACCCGGCCCGCTTGCAGGGACTCGTTTGTCGCTGCGGCGAGGTGGTCCAGAAGGCGGTTGCCCACGTGGTGCCGAGCGGCGAGTACCCGTGTCGCTGCGGGCGCACCGTGACGTGGCCGGCCGTGTGATGCTGCTGGGAACCTCTGCTATTGCTGCGCGTAGACGAGCGGCAGACAGTAGTTCCACTTGTTCCAGCGATCGTTGTCCCACATGTCGCCGAGCAGCCACCCGCCGTAGTACAGAGCCCGATCGCGCAGGCTCGAGCTGGTCGTGAGAGCGGCGAGGTGATGCAGGCCGCCCGTGAGGAAGGTGTGCACGCCGGTGAGCGGCAGCCCGCCCCATGCGATGCCGATCGGCGGCGCATCCCAGTAGTTCGCCGGAATCTCCACACCGTTGTAGGTAGCGGGCACGTAGTAGCGCAGCCCTGCCGGCACGAAACCGAACTCCGTGGTCTGCACGTTGGTCAGCCACGAGTAGGCAACCGTGTCGACTACGTCGCTCGCGATCTGCAGCAGCAACGGCTCGTTGAAGCTCCGATACGCACCGAGATACCCATAGAGCACGGCTCCATGCTGCCACGGCATGAAGAACTCGTTGTCGAGCGGATAATGCGTGCTCGGGTAGTTGGACTGCCACGCCAAGGCGCGGCTCGGATGATACTTGTGGCGTTGCACGTCGACGATCTCGGTCGCGCGTCGCATCGCATACTCCTTGAGCGAGACATCGTGAGTCGCCTGGTAGACCTGGGCGAACCCCTGCATGCACCAACCCTCGGCGCGCGCCGACAACACGTAGGCTGTGTAGTAGTACCTGAGCCGCATGAGTCCCTTGAGACTCTGACCGAGCTGCCGCAGCTCTTCCTTCGCCCAGGCGTCGCCGCTGATCGTCCAGTAGTCGAACAGCAGGTCGCAGCTCCAGTGTTCGTGGTCGTAGGAACCCCAGCCATGTCCGGGCGACTCGCCGGCGGCGAGCGACCGATACTGCGGCCACGGATCGTTCTCGTAGAGGTAGCGCCGGCCCAACGACTCGCCCGGGACCGTGAGCAGCGGCGTGCCGGTATAGAGCAGGATGTTCTGCTCGTCCGGGACCTGCAGCTGCCAGAGGTGGTAGGGCCGCATCGCCTGCGCCCAGGCCATCTGTTCGAGCTTGCGCAGCAATCTGTGGTTCTGGCCTTGGATCGCGTGGGCCAGTTCGGGGCTCAGCGGGTGGTTGCGCGGCGTCCCCGTGGTGGCCGTCGCTTGAATGTCGCCATGACTGCCCCACGTGCCGAACGTGTTGCTGCCGAGCCAGCCCTGATACTCCGCTTCGGCCCGGGCATAGCCGTCCGGCGGTCCTTCGATCGGCCCACCGAGCAGTCCTGCCGCGGCGGTATCCTGCCAGGCGCGCTGCGAGGCGAGCGCATGCATGGGCTCCTGCAGCATCGCGGTGGCCGTCTCGTGCCAGTGCACGACTTCGCCGGGGTTCGCACTCGGAGGCACGAAACGCAGCAGGAACCGGTAGCGGCGCATCTGCGCATCCGCGAGGAAGGTGTCTTGCATGACCGGGAACGCCACGAACCCGTCGGGCAGTTGCTGAGCCGGCCCGATCTGCTCCTCACCGGGTCGATACGCGAGGACTTCGGTGGCACCGCGGCACAAGAACTTCGCCATGCGCACGTCGACCGTGCCGAGCGGACGCAGGTTCGGATCCGTGTTGCCCGGCGGCACCGTGTCGGCGCCGAGGTAGTCGTTCCCGAGGATCCAGTCGACGACCATGAACGGCATGTCGCGGTACTCGGTCAAGTAGAACGTCGAGGTCAGGTAGTCACGGCCGATGCCGGGCTGCCCCACCGGGTTGTGGTAGGTGCGCCACAAGGTCGTCTGCGCGAACGGCGTCGACTGCAGGACGGTTGGGATACCGCCGGCAAGACCCCGATACGGCACGTAGAAGGTGTCGAGCACTTCGGCGCCGAACTCGAGGTTCGTCGCCACCTCGCTGACCCACGGATTGCGCATGAACGGGCCCGTAAGGGCCGGTTCGTCGCGCACGACCGTGTAGGTCTTGCTCTCTCCGGGCGACAGCGTGTCGGTGAACTGCGCCTGCGCCACCTTCACCGTGCCGTCGGCCCAGTATTGCAGGGGCAGCCAGGAGGTTTCATGACCGCTGACGACGAGGTTCTGCAGACTCGGATAAGCGCTCTGAGGAAACGGCACCGAAGCGAAGATCGTCTCGGTCCGAGCAAACGGAGAATCGTTCTTCACCGAGAAGTCGAGCCCGATCTCGAGCGGGTTGCCCGGCGCTCCTGGCCCAGGTGGAATCACGGACGACTCCGAGCCTCCGAACCCGAACGAGTCACAGCTCGCCCAGAGCACTGCCAAGACGGCGAGCACGAACGCACCGGATCCCCGAGGACGTGTAGCCTGGTTCATGTTGCTGAGCATGGTTGCTGGCGCGGCCCAACCGCGAAGGACCACACCCAGCTGTCATCGGACCGAAGGCGCCGGCGTCGGAGGTCAGCCGGCATTCTGTATCAAACTGGGCTTGCGGGTTTCTACCATGCCGCTAGCCTGCAAGCTCACGCGAGAGTGGCGGAACTGGCAGACGCACGGGTTTTAGATGCCCGCGAGCGCAAGCTCTTCAGGGTTCAAGTCCCTGCTCTCGCACCAGAATGCCGAACCGCGTCGGGAGTACACCCGACGTGCCAATCTGCCGGAGTCTCGAGGCAGCCAGCAGGCCGTCGAGGCAGGCAGCGGCGCAACTTTCAAGCCCTGTCTTGTCCGTACCGCGCCCCTTCCGCGCCGTGACGCGCGTAACCTCGTGCTACGCCGCTTCGACCCCCTGGCAACCGGTCAACTGGCGGCTAGGCTTCGTCCCATGACGCACGTCATCACGCAACCCTGCATCACGGTGAAGGACAAGTCCTGCGTGGATGTCTGCCCCGTGGATTGCATCCACGGCAAGGACACCGATCCGCAGCTCTACATCAATCCGAACGACTGCATCGACTGCACGTTGTGTGTTGATGCCTGCCCGGTGAGCGCGATCTTTGCTGCCGAAGACGTTCCGGCCGAGTGGGGGAACTTCGTGCAGACGAATGCCGCCTACTTCAGCAATCCAAAGTAGTTTCCGTCCGATCGTGCGCATGATCGCACGCGACCCGTGAGCCGCTACAGTCGCCAGGAGCGCGTGCTCGGGGTCGGGGTCACGGGACAGGCCCGCATCGCAGCCGCGCGCGTGCTCGTCGTCGGTTGCGGAGCCCTGGGCACTCATACGGCAGATGCTCTTGCGCGCGCTGGAGTTGGCGAGCTCTGGCTCGTGGACCGCGACATCGTCGAGTGGAGCAACCTGCAGCGCCAGGTGCTCTACACGGAAGCGGACGCCGCCGCAGGAGCCCCCAAGGCCGTGGCCGCCGCTGCGCGCCTGTCCGAAGTCAACCGCGAGTGCAAGGTGACCGCGCACGTCGCGGACTGCTCGGCGAGCTTCCTGCGCAACCTGCCGCGGGCGCCCGACGTCGTACTCGACGGCACGGACAACTTTCCGACCCGCTACCTGCTCAACGACTGGTGCGCCGAGCAACGGATCCCGTGGATCTACGCGGGTGCGGTCGGCACCGAAGGCGCTGCGATGGTGGTACAGCCGGGCGGGCCGTGCTTGCGATGCCTCTGGCCCGCCCCACCCGAGACGGCCGACGTCGCGAACTGCGAGACGGCCGGCATCCTGGCGCCGACGATCGCCGCCGTTGCGGCCTTCCAGGTCGCCGAAGCGCTGAAGCTGCTGGTCGGCGGCCTGCCCTCGACCGCAGGCGTCTTCACGTGTGACGTCTTTCGCGGCAGCTACACGGTGTTGTCGCTGCGCGCCCAGCCGGCGGCCGACTGCCCCGTCTGCCAGCACCGCCGTTTCGACGCGCTCGTTGCTCCGCCGCCGTCGGCCGTCACGCTGTGCGGGCGTGATGCGGTGCAGGTCGACCCGCCCCGCACCGTGGCGCTCGATCTCGAAGTGCTCGCGCGGCGACTGGCCGGCTCCGTGGCGGACCTCGAGCGCACGCAGCACCTGCTGCGTTTCTCGGCCGACGGCTGCCGTTTCAGCGTGTTCGCGGGTGGCAGGACGCTGCTGTTCGGGGTCACCGATCCGCTGCGAGCCCGGGCTCTCTACGATCGGTGGATCGGCATAAGCTGACGGCGCAGGATCGCCTCCGCATGATCTACCTCGACCACGCAGCCACGAGCTACCCGAAACCGGGGCCGGTGCTCGACGCCGTGCAACGTTGGTTTCGCGAGGTCGGCGTCAGCGAAGCGCGTGGTGACAGCTCGCGCTGCCGCACGGCGGCCCAGGAAGTCGCGAGCACGCGCCAGATGCTCGGCGATCTGGTCGGCCTGCCCGGCGATCGCATCGCGTTCTGCTCGGGCGCGACGGAAGGCTTGAACCTCGCGTTGCGCGCGCTGCTGCGGCCCGGCGACACCGTGCTCACGACCGCGTTCGAACACAGTTCCGTCGTGCGTCCGCTGCGCGTCCTCGAGCGCGAGCGGTCGCTGCGTGTGCACGTGCTCGAGCCGTTGCCGGGCGGCGGCCTGCGTCTCGATGACGCCGCCACGGCCATGGCCACCGCGCGGCCGCGTCTGTTCGTGTTCACGCACGCGAGCAACGTGACGGGCACGTGCAACGAGGCCGCGGCGCTGTGCGGGCTCGCGCGGCAATACGATTGCCACACGCTGCTCGACGCGAGCCAGACGGCCGGCCTCGTGGACCTGCGCGTCGGGGCCGACGTCGTCGTCGGCAGCGGGCACAAGGCGCTGCACGGACCACCGGGCATCGGCTTCGTCGCCGTAACGGGGCTCGAACTGGCGCCGCAGAAGCAAGGTGGCACGGGCAGCAGCAGAGCACTCGAAGAACATCCGCGCGCGTGGCCTCAGGCCTTCGAAGCCGGCACGCCGAACACGCCCGGAATCTTCGGTCTCGGTGCCGCGCTGCGCTGGGTGCGGGAACAGGAGCCCGCGCGGTTGCTCGCGCATGGTCTCGCGCGCGTCGACGAGCTGCGCGAAGGACTGCGGCGCAAGCCCGGCGTGCGTCTCTTGTCGCCGGCAGCCGGACCCAGGGTGCCGATCCTGAGTTTCGTGCACAGCGGCTACGATCCGGCAGAGCTCGGCGCGTTGTTCGACAGCGCCGACATCCATGTGCGCACCGGTTTCCACTGCGCGCCGTGGTTGCATGCGCACCTGGGCACGCAGAAGGGCGGCACGGTGCGGCTGAGCCCGGGGCCAGAGACGACGAGCGAAGACGTCGCACGCGTGCTCGCCGCGTTGCCGTGACGCGGGACTACGGCAGCCGCAACACGACGCGGAACCCGAGGTCCGGCCGGCTCTGGTCGCGCGGCAGCGTGCCCGGTTCGCCGGCCGCCGTGACGAGCGGCCACGAGGCCTCGTCCGGTCGACCCTGCAACCACTCCGACTTGCCGCTGCGCAGACCTTGGAAACCCAGGTCCGCCGGCGCGGCCAGCAGTGTTTCCCACTCGGCCTTGGTCGGCAACGCGAGACCGGTGCCACGGCCATCGCGCAACCACGCCGTCACGGCATCGGCCGTCAGGTCGCCACACGGTTCCGCGGCGCCTTCGCCCGCGAACTGCAGTCGCGTGACCTCGCTCGTGGCCGCATAGAGCGCGGGTTTCGCGCCCGGCGCGAAGCCGAGTGCTTTCAGCTCGATCCCGGTCGGTTCGTGCACGAGCACGCGCGGGAAACCGAGCTCGTTGGCAGCCGCTCCCGGCCCTGCCACGAACCCGGCCGGGAGCCCCTGAGGTGCCGCGCCGGCGACCTCGATCCGCACCTTCTGCTCGAAACGATTGCCGGCCCGGTCTTCGGCGACGAGCGGCAGGTCCACCGATGCGACGGGCGCATCGAGGTTCACCTTCCAAGTGCCCGACCTGGTCTCGCCACCGGCCGGTCCGACCACGGCCTGCTTGTCGCCGACGGTCAAGCTGCCGAGCCCACGCAAGTCGTTCCAGATTCCCGAGCAGACGAACGACTTGCCCGGTTCCACGGGCTTGCTCGGCGTCTGGACGACGATCTTCGGCGAGGTGTCATCGAAGTAAAGCCGGCACTTGAAAGCCTCGGAAGTGCCGCTCGCATTCTTCGCGGCGATGACCAACTCGACTTCGTCCTTCGCCTTCGACGCGTAGCGCGCGACTGCGATGGATCCGTCACCGGCGACTTCGACCTGCTCGTTGTTGATGAAGATCGCCGCCGCCGGATCCGACGTGGTGATGCGCAGGGATCCACTACGACGCACGTAACCGGCCTTCCTCTGGGCGATCGGCATCTCGCGTGCGCCCACCACCACCTTGACCGACATGATGCTCGGGCGGACCGCGGCCGTGCTGCGTTCGACGCGCAACGCGAGCGTCTGCTTCGCATCGACGACGTTCGCAGCTTCGAGCGTTATCTGGTTCGGGCCCGGTTCGAGCGCGATCTGGCCGCGGAAGATCCCCGTCGCTTCCTGGTCCTTGGCCAGCATCACAGTCGAAGATCCACAGCGCGCGGTGACGCTCGGCGTCCACTCGTCCGTGGACACGGCGATCTCGTAACTCGCAGCGCCAGTCACGTCGTCGGCCTTGCACGGAGCAACCAGCTCCAACCGCGGTGCACCGAGGCGGAACACGGTCATCTGCCGCAGCGCCGCCCGGCGGAGCTTCTTCTGCGCTTGCAGGCGCAAGTCGTTGCGCCCCTCCTGGAGCGGCACCGTGCAGACAAAGACGCCGTCGCGCCACTGCAGATCTGTGACCGGCGTCTCATTGACCAATACCGACTCCGCGCGCTCCTTGAGCTGCCCGCGCAGCTGCACGGTCGCCTGGGCCACCGCATACCGGTCGTCGCCGAGGCTTCGCGCCCCCACCACCTCGGGCGGAGTCACGAACTCGAGCGCGACGACCTCGGGATCCACCTGCTGCGGGACCGAAGATCGATCCGCGGACGCAGCGGCGTAGTCGAAGGTCCAGGCCGGCAGATCGAGCTGTTCGCCGCCGACCAACGTGACCGCGACTGCGACCTCGCGCCGGCCCTCGAGCGCGAGCTCGGCGCGGAAGGTGCCGTCGGCTTTGCGCGCCACGACGCTGCCGCCGAGCTTCAACGCGGCGACTAGCGGGCTCGCGAGCCGGCCGCGAAACTCGATCTTCGCCGCGCGCGGCACCTGCTTGCCCGAGGGCCAGGTCCGTTCGAGTCCGTCGAGTCCGTTGTCGAGGAGGCCGGCGATGCGCGCGAGCAGCTCGCGCTGCTGCCGCTGCACGGTCGGGTCCCGCGCGAAGCCGAGGCTCGCGTCGAGCTGCTGCAGGGCCTCGCGGAAGCGCGATGACGAAGCGCACTGGCCGGCCCAGGCCGCGTGCAGGCGGGCCAAGCGGGTCTCCTTTCCGGCGAGGTTCGGGTCGGTCTCGTGCACACGCCTGGTCTCCGCGATCGCCTCCTCGAACCGGCCCGAGTCTTCGAGTTGCGCGGCGAGCGCGAACGGACCGTTGTCCACGGGTAACCAGGGGCGGAACCACAACACGAGCGCCGCGGCGACGATGGCGAGCGCGCCGAGCAGCGGCACCAGACGGCGCGGCCGCGGCAACGCTTGCGAACCCGGCACCGTGGACTGCATGTTGAACGACGGTGCACCGGCTTCGGCTCGCGACGAAGCGGCAGCTCCGTTAGGCCGCGCGGAAGGCGAACGTTCGTTCGCGGGCTTCTGGTTCTGCTCGTCGAGCCAGAACTTGATCTTGGCCAGCGTCTTGGGCGGCGGCGGCGACAGCAGCGTCTGCAGCTGCGTCGACGGCGCGGCATCCTTGTCGCGCAGACCGACGCGGCGCGACTGCAGCGCTTCGATCGCGGCAGCGAGCTCCTGGCCGTTCTGGAAGCGATCGGCGACGGCGGTCCGCGTCGCCTTCGCGATCAGCTCGGCAACCTCGTCCGGGACGTCGGCGCGCTCGGCGCGCACGTCGGGAAAAGGCTTGTGCACGATGCGCTGCATGATGCGCGGCAGCGAGTCCTTCGGGATCGCCTCGACGCCGACGAGCAGGTAGTAGAGCGTGGCCCCGAGCGCCCAGATGTCGGCGGCCGCCGTGACCGACGTCGTGTCCTCCCATTGCTCGGGCGGCATGTATTGCGGCGTGCCCATGACCAAGTTGGCCCCCGACAGCATGGACGCATGGTCGTCGCGGGTCATCGCCTTCGCGAGACCGAGGTCGGCCAGTTTCACCTGGCCCGCCGACGAGATCATGATGTTGTCGGGCTTGATGTCGCGGTGGATGAAACCCTTGCGGTGAGCCTCGGCCAGCCCGAGTGCTGAGCCATGCACGATCTCGAGCGCCTCGCCGACCTGCAGCCGCTGCTTGCGAACGACGCGTTCACGCGCCGTTTCGCCCTGCACCAGCTCCATGATGAGGTAGTGCAGGCCATGGTCCTCGGCGACGTCGTAGACACGGATGACGTTCTGATGGTTGATCGCGGCCGCGGAGCGCGCCTCGCGACGAAACCGCACGACGAACTGCTCGTCGTCTCCGACCAGGCCCGGCTTGAGGCACTTGACCGCGACGTCGATGTCGAGGTTGAGATGGCGCCCGCGGTAGACGGCACCCATGCCACCCTGGCCGATCTTGCTGTAGATCACGCACGGCGGGAGGACCTTGTAGCCTTCCACTTCCGTGGCGCCGTCGAGGTTGGCGTCGCTCTGCAACTGGGCCATGATTGAGGCTCTGTCTGGCGCCGATTTGCCGGCCGATTTGCCCGGCCGTTTTGCCCGGGAGGTGGCCGCACAACGCAGCTGCGGCCAATGCTGTTGCATCAACTAGCTCTGCGAATGTTCGCGAGACCTGCGACGGGCGTCAAGAATGAGCCCGCGCCGCAGCGTTGCCGGTGAGCGCCCGGTATCCCGGTATTCAGCGGAGCCGATACTCGGGCGGCAGCGGCAGGCGCGGCCGGCTCGTGAAGTCGTAGAGCGCCACCGCAACCGTGAAGAACTCGTCGTCGGGCCCAAGGCCTTGCGGTCGGTATCGCTCGTGCGGGCGGACCTGGGGTTGGTACTTGCCGCCGCCGCTGCTGCTGCCGACGAGGATCAGGTCGCGCAGCAGCAGGCGTTCGTTCTCCCGCATGCCGAGCCCCGGGTGACTGCCCCACCGCCAGAGCGCCTCTTCGAGCAGGTTGCGCATGACGGGGCGTGGGAGCCGGCCAGCCGCGGCCAGTTCGACGGCCGCTTGCAAAGGTGGATCGTCGAGCACGACGGCTTCCATCGCGGACCCGGCGGCCCAGCGCACGATCGCCCACTCAGGCAGAGCGGGCAGCGCGTCGAGGGGCCGCGGCTGCTCTTCGGCGAGCAGACGCATGGCGAGTGCCACGGCGACGTGCTTCCTGATGCGTTCTTCGGCCGCCCACACGGCGCGGTCTGCGATGACGACATCCGGATCGCGCGACATCACGTAGCAGACCGCGAGCCGCTGCGGGTCGTCGAGGCGAGGGGGCGGGGTGGGACCGAGCCGCTGATGCAGCAGCCTTGCGTTGGCCGGATCGGCTGCGGCAAGTTGCAGCAGGCTCCAATCGAGCTCGGCATCGGCGTGGAAGACCCGCGCGCGGGCGCGAAACAGCGCCGCAGCAGAACGGGCTGCCGTGCTCTGGTCGCTGCGGAGCTCCATCACCACCTTGCTCTTCTCGATCAGGCCTTCCTGTGGCGTCGTGCCATCGCCGCACGACCGAGCGCCGCCGATCATCGCACCGCGCCAGAACAGGTCGGCGTGGCGTTCGGGCGTCTTGAGGTTCCACAACTTCGTCGCAACGGGGACTGAGACCGGCATGCACGCATACGCCTGCGCGGCGGCAAGGCCCGGATCGTCTTCCTGGAGCAGTGTTATGCCCTCCTCGGACCCGGGGAAACGCGCCAAGGCAAGGCGCACCGCGATCGCGAGGATCTGCTCGGGTTTCTTCGCCGGACCAGAGCACTTCGTCCAGAACCCCGGCACGGCACGCTGCCGCCTCGGACCGAGCGCCATCAACATGCAACCGAGCACGCGCTCCTCGAGCATCGGCTTCTGCGGTTCCAACCATGCGAAGAGGCGTTCGTCTTCGAGGGGACCGCCGGCGAGCACGGCGGCGGCGAGCACGATCAGACGCCGCTCGACCATCGCCTTCTCCTTCGCGAGCATGTCCCACAACAGCGGCACCGCGGGTCGCCCGAGGTCCGACGCGAGCTGCCATCCGACCTCGAGGTCCCGCGTCGGCTCGTCGAGCAGGAGCTCCTGGAACCGTTTGCGAAACCGTTCATCGCGCGGCGAGATCCACCCGACTTCGCCGCTGGCTTGGGTGGCTCCCTCCTGGCCCGGCAGCGCTTGAGGAACGCTGGCCATCGGACCGATAGCGAACCCGAGGAGGATCCGTGCGAGCCAGCGGGTTCTGCCTGTACGAACCGGGCGTTCTTGGTATGCACTCATGACTGACAAGAGCGGAGTCCTGAACGAAGCTGAGATGGACTTCCTGCTCACCGCAGGCGGTCCTGACGGGAAGAAGGCCCCTGGCTCGAAGGAGCCTGGCGAGGCGAAGCAGATCGCCACGATGCGCGGTGATCTCCAGCAGATCAATCTTGCCGACATCTTCCAGACGCTGTCGATGTCCAAGATGGAGGGTGTGCTCAAGGTTCGCAACCCCCTCGTCGAGCGGCAGCTCCTGTGCCGCAACGGGGCCGTCCGGTTCCTCGTGCCGCCGCGCACGGCCACGCGACAGCTCGGTCAGCGCCTCGTCCATTCGGGTCTGATCCAGGTCGACGCGCTGCGCACCGCGTTGGTGACCCAACGCAAGGAGCAGATGCCGCTCGGAGACCTGCTCGTCAAGCAAGGCCTCGTCACGAAGCAGCAGCTCGAAGAAGTCACGAACATGCAGATCCGGGAGGATCTGTATGGCCTGTTCACGTGGCGCCACGGCTCCTTCGAGTTCTTCAAGGGGCCGCTGACCAGCGACAAGGAGAAGAAGCAGTTCGAGGCCTGCCCCGAGTTCGAGGTGAACGGCCTCTTGCTCGAGGTCGCGCGGCGGTCCGACGACTGGCAGACCATCCTCGCAGCGATCGGCAGCCTCGACGACGTGCCGAAGCGCATCGCGGATCCAGGCAAGGGTGCCAAGTTCAGCGAGTGCGAGAGCGAGCTGTATTCGGCCGTCAACGGCAAGCTGACCTATCGCGACCTCGGCGAACAATCCACGCATGGTCTCTTCGAAACGGCGCGCGCCGCGCGTGATCTCGCGACCGCCCGTCTGCTGGGCAATCTCGATGACCTGCCGCTCGCCGAACTCGCGACGACCCTGGCTGCCAACGGGGAGCCGAAGAAGGCGGTCCTGCTCGTACAGGCGCTGCGCGACCGGTCGACCGAGCGCACGAGCGACGTCGTGATCGCGATGTCGAGTGCCCTCGAGCAGGCCGGAGAACGGCGCCTCGCGGGCACCACGCTGCTCGAAGCGGCCCAGCTGCAGAAGGAGCCGGTATTGGCTCTCGACCTTGCGCGCCGCGCGCGCGCCCTGGCGCCATTCGACGCGACCACGCTGAGCTTCCTGCGCACGACGCTCGTGGCGCACGCGCCGCGCGATTCGTCAGAGCTCGAGAAGGTCACGCTGGACCTGCTCGATGCGCTGCTCGAGGCCGACATGGCTCCGGCCGCGCTCGAGATCATCGAGGACGCGCGCCTCACGGGTGCGAAGGGGCCGCAGCTGCTGTTGCGCGAAGCTCGCATCCGGCAGAAGCAGCGCGACATTCCGGGCGCCGCCAGCTGCCTGCAAGCACTCGCGACCCACTACGAGCAGGCCAAGGACCGGATCCGGGCCGTCGAAACCTACGAAGCCCTGCTGCGACTCGACCGATCGCGCAAGGACATCCAGAAGCACCTCGACGGACTCAAGCGCACCAAGGGGGGCCGGCTCCTTCGAATCGGCGCCGTCGCCATCGCGGTGGTCCTGCTCGGTGGCATGGGCAAGGTGTATTGGGATCAACACGCGTTCGAGTCCGCGATCGCAACGGCCAACAAGGAGATCGACGAGCTGCTCGCGCAAGGCAACCGAGCCCAGGCGCGCGAACGGTGGGACTACTGGAGCGAGACCCTCGGCATGTGCGAACCGATCGAGGACCTGCGCGGTCGCATCGTCTTCGCCGACGCCGCCGAGCGAGGCAAGCTCCTGATGGCGAGGCGGCAGAGGGTCAACAATCAACTCTCGAAGGCATCCGACGCTCTCGCCAAGGGGGAACTCAGGGGAGCATTCGCGCTGGCCGGCGAGGTGTGGAAGGAACCCCACCTGCACAACGAGATCCGCGCCTTCGTCGCAGCGCGCTTCGAGGACGTGCTGAGCCGCCTCGAGGCAGCCCACAAGAACCTGGCCCATCGACTGCCCGACGAGCCGACGCGAACGTTCTCTCGCAGCGAGCTCGAGAGCAACATCGCGGCGCTCCAGGCGCTCTGCTCGCCGGTCCAGATGCAGCACTTCAGGGAACTGGCCGAGATGGTCAGCCAGAACACGCTGCCGGAGTTCGTCTCGGAGAACAGCCGCAAGCGGGCGACAGCGGCCGTGGCGGAGTATCGCGAGAGCTTCGAAAGGGCCGAGCGCCTCGCCGCCGCCTATGCGCAGCACCTGCAGCGCACCGCGGACGAGCGGCGGCTCGACCCCCTGTTCAAGGCCGCCATCTCCAAGGAATCGGCCTTCGACTTCGCGGGCGCTCTCGAGGTGTTCCGCGAGCTCGCAAAGCAGCCGGCGAACGACGCTGAGCTGCGGGCCGAGCTCCAAGCCCACGTCGAGAGCAACGAGACGATCTGCCGTCTCATGGACGCACTGAACGCCGCCACGAAGGCCGGTGACCACGCCACGGCCAGGCAGCAGTTGGCCACGCTGACCACGAAGTTCCCGCAGGTCCCGTTCGACAGGATCGTGCGCCTGCCGGTGCGAATCGACAGCCTGCCGAACGGAGCAAAGGTGATCTGCAACGGCGCGGATGTAGGAGTCACCCCGTTGCTGCTGGCGCTCTCGCCGGCCGACGTGCACAAGATCGGCGTGGAGCTCGATGGCTTCCGCCCCGTGCAGACCACGATCTCGGGAGCCGACACCCCATCCTGGCTCGGCTACCTGCGACTCGATGCCAACCTCGTGTACAAGCACACGAGCGCTGTCGACGTCCGGCCATCCGTCGATGGCGCGGGCCGCCTGTTCGTCGTCGAACGTTCGGGCAACCTCGTGGCGCTGCGCCTCGCCGACGCGAGCGTGCTCTGGACCTTCGCGAGTCGCGACCTGTCAGGCCTCTTGTCGCAACCGTTCGTGCACGGCAACGTCGTCTTGATCACCTCGCTGGACGGCGAATTGCGCGCCATCGACCGGTCTTCGGGCAAGCTGGACTGGGCCATGCCGGACCTGCCCACCGAGATCCCGCCCGTCCTCATCGACACTTTCCTCGTCATCGCGACCACGGATGCCCGCCTGCAGCTGCTCGACCTGAACAAACGCGCAAAGGCCAGCGCGAAGCTCGCGGAGCCCGCCTGTGCGGTGATGGCGCACGGCAGCACGCTGATCGCCGTCGGTGAACTCGGTCTGATCACCGCATACTCGGTGCCCATGCTCGACGTCCTCTGGCAACGACGGCTCGCCGACCTCCATAGCCCGACGGCGACGCTGGCCGGCAACAAGGTCGTCGTGGCCGACGATCAGGGCAGGGTGCAAGCGCTCGAGCTGGCGACCGGTAAACCCAGTTGGGCACGTCAGCTCGCCGACCCGCTCGGTGGGCCGGTGGCGACCGGCCGCGATGTCGTGGTCGCTACTCCGAACAAGCTGTATCGCCTCGATATCGCGACCGGGGAAGACCTGAAGCCGATCGACAGGACCGATCAGGATTGGAGTGGTCAGCCCGTCGTGATCGGCGACCGGCTCGTCGCACCACTTCGCGACGGTCCGCTCCAGGTGCTCGACCGTCAGTCCGGCAACGCGCTCTACCGCCTCGAGGCAGGCAAACGCTGTCGGCTCCACGTCGTCGGTCGCAGCCTCTTCGTCGACACGGCCGAACACACGCTGCTGATCTTCCACGAACTGCGGTGAGTCGCCTTACGTGGTGCCGCATCCGTCCCGACCGTGTCGTCGGACCGACGCGATGGCGTCCGGAATCCGCCACTGTGTCTACGATTCGCGATCCACGTTTGGATTCACGATCCACGAGCAGGACGCGCCGACGTAATCGGGGCCTGGACGCCGACCGAGCACTCACAACCGATCGCGACAACGCGAGGACCGTCGCAACCTCCGGACCAATCCCTACTACTTCTTCCTGCAAGAACCCACGCATAGCACGGGCGCCTCTCGGACTAGTCCCCGATCGAGATCGCATGGCGCCGTGAATGCTGCGATGCGATCGGATTGTGGATCACTTCTCTGTACTGCGTGTTTCTGCCATGACATGTTCTCGTCGCACGGCACGAGCATTGCTCCTCTCGTCCACCCTCCCGCTGTGTGAGCGTGAGTCCCACCCATGCGATTGCACCTTCTGATCTTGGCTCTGTGCCTCTGCTTCACCGGCTGCGCGAAGCACAGCGGGAGTTACTTGGGTGACCCACCGAACAAACAACCCGAGCCACCAACTGGCGGTCCACCGGGTGGCCCTCCGCAACCACCGAACCCTGGTAGCCAGCCGGTGCCCGAACCAGGCACTCTGCTGCTGGTCGGCGCGGGTCTCGCCAGCGCTGCCTACATGAGTCGCCGTCGCAAGGACGCTGCGCGTTCCTGATCGCAAACCGTCGCGCTGCGCGACAGTTTGCGTAGCGTGCGCGCATGACGCTCCCCCACTCGATCGCGCTGCGGTCGCGCGTACCGGCCCACGCCGACGGAGCGACCCTGCTCGATTACCTGCTGCAGCGATTCCCCTACCACGACCGCGCAACGTGGCTCGGCGAGATCGCCGGCGGCCGCCTGCTCGTCGGCGAACGGGCTGGGCGCGCTGAGCACGTGCTTCGCCGCGGAGCCGTCGTCACCTACCTCAAGGAACACCGCGAGCCGATCGTCGACGCGGACATCCGCGTGATGCACGACGATGACGCGATCGTCGTCGCCGAGAAGCCAGCGCACCTGCCGATGCACGCCGACGGGCCCTTCGTGCGCAACACGTTCATCCACGTGCTGCGCACCACGCTCGCGAGCCCGGCCCTGCAGCTCGTGCATCGTCTCGATCGCGAGACCAGCGGTCTGTGTGTCGTCCCGCGCACACGGGCTGCCCGGATTGCCCTGCAGGATCAGTTCAGGACGGGGACCGTGCAGAAGACCTATGTCGCGGTCGTGCACGGACGCGTCGAACGCGACTTCGCCTGCGAGCAGCCGATCGGGCTCGCCGCTTCGAGCGCGATCGCGTTGCGCCGCACGGCACTGCCGGAGGCGATCGAGCCACGACCGGCGTGCACTCGATTCGAAGTGCTGAAGCGCGGTGAGGCGCGCACCATGCTGCGCTGCGTGCCCAAGACTGGTCGCACCCACCAGATCCGCGTGCACCTCGAGGCGGCCGGGTTCCCGTTGCTGGGCGACAAGCTCTACGGCCGCAGCGATGCCGACTACCTGGCCTTCGTGGCGAGCGTGAAGGCGGGCGGCGACGCGCGCGACGTCCCGGCCAACCAGCCGGATCGACACCTGCTGCACGCGAGCGAACTGTGCTTCGACCACCCAAGAACAGGGCGGCGCCTCGCCTTCAGCTCTGCTCCCCCGGCGATCTTCGAGGCCTGGCTCGAACGATCGTAGTACCTGCGCTCAGGGGAACATCTGCACCACGGCCTGCAGCGCCACGTCGCGCACCGAGCCGTTCCGGACCAACACGCGCCCCTTCACGGGCATGGTTCCACGTTCGCATTCGACCTGCAGCTCGAAGTCGCGGTCGAGCCGCACCTCGCCGAGATCGGTCAGGATGTTCAGGTTGCGGTAGCCGAGCTGCAGCAGGCGATTCTCGACGATCCCGACGATGCGCACACGCGGCGACTCCGTCACGGCGGCGACCGTTCCCTCGGGACCGGCCACACTGGTCGGCGCGATCGGCATCTGCACGACGGCGTTCCCCACGTGTGCCGTTGCTTCGCGCAGATCCTCGAGGTCTTCGTGCAAGCGGTCGAGCCGCGCTTCGACGTGCTCGAGGTGCACCTTGTCGAAGGACTCCGCGAGCGCGCGCAACCGGTCGTCGAGCACACGCAGCCGGTCGTCGATCGAGGGAATCCCCGCCAGCTTCTTCATGTACTCCTCGAACCGCACGAGGCGCAGGTGCAGCAGGACGTAGCCGACGAGCAGGGCTACGAAGAACAGAGTGAACTGCAGTTCGGACATGAGGGTAGGACTCTAGCCGTTCGGTCCCGCGCGCGACAGGGACTCAGCTCGCGGCCCCGCGTTCGCGCGCTCTCCACCACCAGTAGTACGGAATGCCCGTGGCGAGGATGCCGAGGCCGTAGAGCGCGTTCTTCCGTTCCGAAGGGTCCCATAGCAGCACGGCGACGAACAGGATCGACACCGCGATGAACAGTGCGGGCGTCACGGGGTAGCCCGAACACCGATACGGCCGCTCGGCCTCGGGCCGCAGCCGACGCAAGCGGTACAGGCCGGCCACCGTCATCGCGTAGAACAGGAACCCCGCGAACACGACGAACGCGGTGATGTCCTTGAACGACTGCAGGATGAACACGAGCAGCACCGCCCACACGGCCTGCACCCAGATCGACACGACGGGTGTGCCCCACCGCTCGCTCACGTGGTTCAGGGCCTTCGGCACGAGCCCATCCTTTGCCATCGCGTAGAAGGCGCGCGGCGACGACAGGAAGTTCGGATTCGCCGAGCCCATCACCGAGACCGCGACCAGCAGAGTCAGGTAGTCGGCCGTTCGCGGGCTGAAGATCCGGGCCACCGCGAGGTAGGGCACCTGTTGGTTCGCGTCCTTCGGCAACGAACGCATCTCCTCGAACGGCACGACGTGCAGGTAGATTGCGTTCACCGAGGTGTAAACGACGATGAGCACAACCGTGCCGACGATGAGGCCGAGCGGCAGGTGGCGCTCAGGGCGCTTCAGTTCGGCCGCGTTGAACGGCAGCTGGTACCACCCCTCGTAGGCCCAGAAGATGCCGGTGAAGCTCGCGACGAGCCCGGCCGTGGTCAGCGTCGTCGCTACGTCGGTGACCGGCACGAACTCGGTGCCGCCATGGCCAGTGCCGGCGACGGCCACGACACCGCCGACCACGAGGAGGCCGAGGGCTCCGAGCTTCGCGAACGTCGCCACGTTCTGCACGAAAGCACCGAGCACGACGCCGAAGGTGTTGATCACGGCGAGTCCGAGCACCATCGCCGCCGCGGCGGCGGTGATCGCGAGCGGATGCTCCTTCTGCGCCGCTGCATCGACACCGAACACCGGGAGCAGGAACTCGGCGAAGGCGACCGCGAGCGCGGCAATCGTGCCGCTGTTGATCACCCAGAAGAACACCCAGCCGTAGAGGAAGGCGACGCCGCGGCCCCAGCCCTCGCGCAGGAACGCGTATTGACCGCCCGCCTCCGGGAACATCGCGCCGAGCTCCGCATACGCAAACGCGCCGAACAGACAGACGACGCCGAGACCCGCCCACAGCAGGTAGATCCAACCTTCACTCGGCAGCGACTGCGCAACGGACAGGGGCTTCAGGAAGATGCCCGAGCCGATCACGGCGCCGACCGTGATCGTCACTGCCGAGGTGAGGCCGAGGCGACGCTGCAGTTGACCCGACACCATGGAGCGCGAACGCTAATGCACGAGGCGCGCGAATCACGGTCGAAAAACCGTTCTGCATCGTCCGCGCATCACGCCTCGCAGAAGCGCAGGCGATCAGGCTACGTCCAGCGCGTGAGCCGCCTGCCTTCGCGGTCCTCGAAGGCGCCGCAGACGATCATGATCCAATCGATCATGCTCCAGATGGCCGTCACGACTGCGCCAATGAGGGTGCACGTCAACACGATCATCACGATGCCCGACGTGGTCTTGCCGACGTAGAAGCGATGCACGCCGAACACGCCGATGAAGAACGCCAGCAGGAACGCCGGCAGGATCAGACGGTCGGAACTGCCGTCTTCGGCGCTGCCCGGCATCGGAGGAACATCCACGGTCCCAGGCACCAGACCAAGACGTGTCCACGACGGGGTGCCTTCGACCCACGCGAGATCATCACGCGACAACTGACCCGACACGATGAGCCGGTTGGCCTCTTCGAGCGAATAGGGACCGTAGTTCTGGTCGCGATGGCGGACCGTGATGCGCGCTGGGGAGGTGGTCATGGTGGGATCGACGACCGCGCATCCTACGCGCACGGCCCGGCCTATTTCCTCACCCGCACCGGACCCTTCAGCGCAGCAGGTCGGCCAACTGCTCGGCGCGCGCGGTCCTCGCTTCCTTGCTGCGCAGCGACGCCGCCGCGAGCCACATGCGAGCGAGCAGTCCATCACGCGCGTGCAAGGCTGCGAACCCCATCTCGGCTGCTTCCGCGGGCGTCGGATCGACGGGTTCGCATGCGACCGCTGGCATGGTCGGAAACGTGACACCCTGATCGCTGCCGACGCGCAACGTCACCTGGTCGGACCTGCTGTCCACGACGCGCGCGAGTTGGAACCCCGCGCCGACCCGCACGCGCACGTTGCGGTCGCGCGACAGCGGTGCCGGCGTCGGCCACGGCCTCCCGGTTTGCGCCGGTACGCGCAACGGCCCCTCGCCGAGACCCAGGCGACCCAGGGACTCCGCGAGCACGGGATGAACGTATGGGTCGCCATCGGGCAGCAGCTGCCGCATCGCGTCGCACGCCTCGAGCACCTGGCCCTGCGAGATACCCTGCGCGACCTTGGTGCAGGCGGCAACCAAAGCCGTCTCGAGCTGCTGCGCAGCTGCGTCGAACGCTGCGATCTGACCCGCGTCGAGCGGCAGTGAACCCAGACTCCGCTGTGCGGCGATCGCGTTGCCGAGCTGGCCCGCCTCGGTGCGCGTGGAGACGAGAGACAGCAGGCTCGCGAAGCGATCGCGCTCGACCCCGGCACCGGGAACGCGCGAAGGCTCCCTTCGAGGCGGCGCGATCAGCTCGCCGGCAGGGGCCGCGCCCGGAACCGGCCGCGGTTCGCCGCCCGGCGTCGCCGGGCTGGACGCCAGTGATGTCTCACTGCCCGAGCCCGGTTGCGGCGTCGCGGTCGCACCGTTGTCCGCGAGACGCGCGCTCGGCTTCTCGCCGCCCTCACCGAGCAGGCCGAACCCGCGGCCGATCAGCACGAGCAGTGCCACCACCAGCACGAACCAGAGCCGCGGCCGCAGCCGGCGCCGCCTCGCCACAGGGACTCGTGCCGCTCTGGACTGGTCCGGGTGCCGCATGCCCCCATTGTCGTCGGGAAGGCGGGCGTTGCTGCACCTTTTCGCGTTGCCGCCTCACTCCTGCTCTTTCGAGCCAACCGGCCACGAAGGCGCGCGACCGAGCGCCGCCGCCTTGCGGCCGAGCCGCAGCACACTCTCCTCGGTCGTCACCTGCGGCAGCTCCGCGAGCGGGAACCAGCGCAAGTCGTTCGACTCCGGTGACTGCACCAGCTCCTGACCCGGCAAGGCGCGCAGCAGGAAACGCAGATCCCAGTGTTCGTGCTGCGGCTCGTTTGCGCGCGCGGGGATCGTGTGCACGTCGAGATCGAGCGGCACCGTCTGCCCGCCACTCCATGCTTCGAACTGGAACCGCGCCATGCCCGATTCTTCCTGGGCCTCGCGCAACGCAGCCAATTCGATCTGCGACTCGCCGTCGACATGGCCGCCGAGCTGCAACCAGCGGTCGAGCTTGCGATGGTGTGTCAGCAGCGCCGCACGCCCGTCGGGCGAGAGGATCCAGGCCGACGCCGTGATGTGCCCGGGCACGCAAGTCCGCAGCAGGCAGTCGGCATGGGCCGACGCGAACGCGTGGAACCGCCGCGCGATCTCGGCCTCGGCCGGCCACGCCTTCTCGTATCGCTCGAGCAGCTCGATCAGGTGCCGTCGGTGCACGGGCCTATCGTCGCACGCAGCGCCGCCTCGTCCACCTTGCCGTTCTGGTTGTGTGGCAGCCCCGCCAGGACCTTGACGACGGACGGCACCATGTAGGACGGCAGCTGCATGCGGCAGCGGCGCTGCACGTTCGCCACGAGTGCTGTGTCGGCAGGGTTCCCCTGGAACGCGAGCACGATCCGGTGGCCATCGGCCCCGCCGTCGAGTCCGTAGACCGCGACCTCGCCGACACCCGGCATGCCGGCGACCGCGGCAGCCACTTCGTCCGGCGAGACACGATGCCCCATGACCTTGAGCAGACGATCGGACCTGCCGACGAAGTAGTGCCTGCCCGCCTCGTCGCGGCGCACGATGTCGCCCGAGTAGACCACAGTGCCACCGCCGCCGCGTGGATCGCGCCGGAAGCGCAGCGCCGTGTCCGCGGGCCGCTGCCAGTATCCCTGCGCCACTAGCGCGCCCGCGTGCACGAGCTCGCCCGTGGCCGGCCCCGACAGCACCTGCCCTGTCTCGGGCGAGACGAGCAGCAGTTCGACACCGGGCAGCGCGCGACCGAACGAATCGGGATGTGCGTCGAACTCGGCCGGATCGAGATACGCGCTGCGGAACGCCTCGGTCAACCCGTACATCGCGAACACGCGCGTGTGCGGCCAGTGCTGCCGCAATTGCCCGGCATCGGCGGCCCGCAGCGTGCCGCCGCTGTTCGTCACGCGCCGCAGCGCGGCCCCGTGCGCGGGCGTCAAGGTTCCGGACCGCAGGCCGTTCGCGACTTCGTGCCACAACGAGGGCACGCCCGCGAGTCCCGTCGGCCGCAGCCGCGCGAACAGCTGCGCGAGCTCGCCGGCGCCGAGTGGTTCGGCAGCAGTGATGCGGCAGCCCGCGTGCAACGCCGACAGCAGCTGGTTCAGGCCGTAGTCGAAGCTGAACGGCAGCACCGCGAGCAGGTGGTCGGTCGCGTCGAGTCCGAGGTAGCCCGCGACGATGCCGGCCCCGAGCGCCAGGTTGTGCTGGCTCTGCACGACGCCCTTGGGCAACCCGGTGCTGCCGCTCGTGTAGAGCAGCACCGCCGGCGCCTCCACGGCCGGCACCGGCAGGGGACGCTTGCCTTCGAGCGTTTCGAACGGCGCGGCCGGCAAGCCGAGCTCCTCACGCCCGACGGACCAGACGCGCATCTTTTGCAGCAGCCGCGGCGCGTCGCGCAGCGCCAACGCGCGCAACGCACTCGTCACGACCGCGAACGGCGCACAGTCGGCGAGGATGTGGGCCACCTGGTCCTGCCGCAGCTTGCCGTGGATCGGCACGGCAATGCCACCCGCGGCCGCGGCCGCGAGGATGGCCACGCTCTCGTCCACGCACCGGTGCAGCAGCACGGCGAGTCGATCGCCGCGACGGAACCCCGCGGCCAGCAGACCCGAGGCCGCGTTCTCGACGCGGTTCTGGAACCCGAGCCCCGACACGAACTGGTCGCCCGCCGCGAGGAACGGAGCCTCACCGAGCCGCTGGCCGGCACTTTGCACGAGCGTCAGGAGATCGGGGGCGGGCGGCGACATCCGGGGCCCTTACGCTACGCAAACTGTCGCGCAGCGCGACAGCTTGCGGGACTACGGGCCCGCATCGCAAGGCAACGGACCACGCCACCGCTCGGCGGCGCGCCCATCGTGTGGTATCCCGGACGGGATTCGAACCCGTGTTACCAGAATGAAAATCTGGGGTCCTAGGCCGGACTAGACGACCGGGACGCGAACGCGGGCAGGGAGTCTAGGTGGCAGGTCCCGCTTTGCAAGAAGCTCGTCGGACCCCGATCGCAACCTCAGCCGAGGTTCTTCCACTCTTTCACGCTCGGCAGTTCCTGCAGCGATGCGATGCCGAAGCGCTCGAGGAACTGCTGGGTCGTGCCGTACTGGAGCGGGCGACCGGGCACGTCGGCGCGACCCGTCACCTTGACGAGTTTGTGCTGCAACAGCGTGCGCAGCATGGGTCCCGCCTTCACGCCGCGGATCGCTTCGATCTCGCTGCGCATGACGGGCTGGCGGTAGGCGATGACCGCGAGCGTCTCGAGCGCCGCAGTCGAGAGCTTCTCGAGCCGCTTCACGCCGCGCAGCCGCTGCAGATACGGAAACGACTCCTGTCCCGACATCCACTTCACGGTGTCGCCGGCGCGAGCCAACTCGACCGGCAGACCGAGGCCGCGCAGCTCCTCCTGCAGCAGCAGAAGGGCCTCCTCGACGATCTTCTGCGTCGTGTTGCATGCCTGGGCCAGGCGCAACATCGACAACCCCTCGCGCGAGGTCAGCATCAGCACGAACACGATTTTGGCAACGGCCTTCGCGTCGCTGAGCTCGGGCACCGCGGGCAGCCCCTCGCCATCCTCCTCGCCGACGAGGTCGTCTTCGATCTCGGCGACTTCCTCTCCAGCCGCGGCGGCAGCGGCGGCGTGCGCAGGATCCACTTCGTCGTCGAGCCCCGCAGAGGCGGGATCTACGGGGGCATCGGGCACTTCGTCGGGTTGCGCCTTGCGCCGCCCGCGGCGCAGCCCGGGCTCGCGATCCGACGGCACCGTGGCGTCGTCGCGCCCGGGATCTTCCGGCTCGCGCGCAGCCCCACGGCGACGACCATCATCAGCATCGTTCACGACGAGGTTATCGGCCATCTGGCCGCGTTCGAACGCCTGGAGTTCCTCGGGCCCCCTGCTGCGCTCCCAGTGCATCCTCGGCGCCGGGTCGGGCAGCTCACGCGAGATTTCATCCATGGGCTGCCGTTGTAGCGCCAGTGGCCTCGGCTGTCATCGGTTCTGCGCATCGGCCGCTGCCTTCGCCTTCGCCTTCGCTTCGAGCTCGCCGCGCCAGCGCAGCTGGTAGGCATTCATCTCGATCTGCGCGAGCGGTCGCGTGTCGAGGTCGCGGTCGATCTCGTCGCGCACGTCGGCGAACAGCACGTCGCGCCCGGGCAGACGGTCGAGACAGTAGACGACGAACCACCGCTCGCCGTCGCCCCACGGCTTCACGAACGGGACCGACACTTCGCCGCGCTGCAGGCCGAACGCGGTGTCGACGACCGGATGGCGGAAGCCGCGGCTGAACGGCGGCAGCAGTCCACCATCGCGCCGCGACGCATCCTCGGACCAACGGAGCGCGAGCGTCGCGAAGTCGGCGCCTGCGCGCACCTTCTCCACGACCTCCTGCGCGATCGCCTGGTCCTTGTGTACGAGGTAGCGCACGTGCACACGATCCTCACGCAGCGCGAGATAGCGGATCACGTAGCCGTGGTAGAGCCAGCGCGCCGTGCGCACTCGCAGCGCCGTCTGCCAGTCCTGAAGCCGCATGCCGAACACGCGCCAGACGTAGGTCGGCAGGTCCATGCCGGCGCCGAGCTCCGCCTTCACGCGCTCCTTGATCTGCTGCTCTTCCTGCAAAGCAAGCGCCTCGACGCGTTCGGGTTTCACGTGGATGCCGTGCTCCTGGGCGTGGTGCGCGACGAGCACGTCGAACACGAGGTTGTCGACCGCCTCGAGCGCGAGTTTCGGGTTCGCGCTCAAGAGGCGCGTGAACGCGTGACTGCGGCGCAACACGAGGTCGTCCACGCGCGCGACCTCGGCATCGGCGTCGTCCGGCTTGGGCAGCAGGATCTCCGGGCCGAGCTCGGGGACCGGGCGCGCGGGCTCTTGCTGCGTTGGCTGCTGCGCGATGGGCGGGGGGGTCGCCGGCGTGGTCGCCGCGCGCGGAGTCTCGACGGCAGCGGCCGGCACCGGCGGTGCGGTCGCGGACGCGCCGACGCAACCCGAGAGGGCGAGCAGCAGCCACACGGCTCCGAGGTCACGACGCCGCCGCGGGGCTGGCGGCGTGTTTCGCCCTCGTTGCATCCCCGAGTTGCGGCGTCGCAACATCACCTGAGCTTGCTGGCTGCAAGCGAGCAAGCTCAGTACGCCTTGAAGCTGCGCACCCACTTCGTCTTCTGGCAGAGGAAACAGGGGACTTGCTCCATCTTGCCGTCCGTACCGATCGCCGTCGTGGTGCCCAAGGCATAACAGCTCATGCACCTCTCGACCGACCGGTAGGTCAGCACGAGCTGCCCGCCGAACTCGGCATAGTAGGCACGCAGCCAACTGTTGCGCTCGGCGGGCAAGGCGCCGCGCCACCAGTCTTCTTCGGTCAGCTGCTTCCCACCCTGCTCTCCTTGCGCGTCCGCGCGCCGGCGCTCATACGCCTCGCGCACCAGCTTCTTGTACTTCTCCGCATCCGAGCCCGTGGTTGCGGGTCCCGCCGCAGCGGGGTCGGGCTTCGCTGCCTTGGATTGGTCGGTGTCCTTCAAGATCTTCTCCTCGCCGAGCACCCACGATCCGATACCGTACGAGAAGTGCTCCGACCGTTTGCCGACCGGGTAGTTGGCGCGGTCCGTCCAGAGCTGTTTGATCTCGGCGGCCTCGAGCTTCAGCTGCGCGACCAGCTTCGCGACGATGTCGTCCGTCATCTTGCTCTCGGCATATTCGCGCGCGGCCTGCAGCGTCGTGCCCTCTTCCGCCAACTTCTTCTCGGCCACGAACTGGATCGAGCGACGGAAAGAGTCGGCGACCAGCTGCGAAAGCACTTTGGTCCGTGCTTTGGTGAATCGGTCCTTCTCCTTGTCGAACTCGGCTTTGAGCTTGGTCTGCGGGAAGTCCTTCTCGAACTGCGCGATGAGCTTGACCCCCTTCTCGAAGTCCAGAGGCTTGGCGCGGCTGCGCGCGGCCTGGATCTCCTCGAGCAGCTTCAATTCCTTGGCCGCCTCCTTGAACCTCGCGAGCCGCTGCAGCAGCGCATCGAGGTGCGGCGGGTTCTTCGAGTTGCCAAGCTCCTTGGCCTTCGTCAGGTGCTCCGCGGCGTGGTCGTAGTCGCGCACCTTGATCAGCTCCTCGGCCAGCAGCATGTGCTTGTCCGAAGACTGGCCCGGCTGCAAGGCAGCGAGACGCTGCGCGTAGTACTCGTCCTTGGTGAAGACCTGCGTGACGGGGACCTCGACGCTGCGCACGGCCACCAGCGAGGCCTTCGGCACGCGGTAGGTGACGCCCTTCGTCTGCACCACGACCTCGGTGGCAGTCGTCTCGACGATCTTGCCGATCTGCGTCTGCCTGCTGCCGTTCAGCAGATACGCGACTTCGTCGCAGCGCACGAGCGCCTCGTCCTGGTTCTCGCCGACGAGATCGAAGGACTGCTTGATCGCGAGCGCACACGCTGCGGAGAGATGGTCCCAACGCAGATCGAGCGTGCCCCCATTGTCGAGCCGCTTCACGCGAAGGCCCTGGCCATCGGCATTCTCGACGGTCGCGAGCAGCACGCGCCCGTCCGCGAACTGCACGGTTTGCGCCGCGGCCAGACCAGCCAGCAGGAGCGTCACGAAGAACGAACAGAAGCAGGATCGCAACATCACATCACCTCGGGGGAGTCTCGGATGATTCCTCGCGGAACCGTAGCACACGATCGCGCAGCGGCAGCTGCTTGGGCAAGATGCGCTGGAACTCGGCGACACGGTAGTCGCCGGATTCGAGCCATTTGAACTCGAGCTTGATCAACCAGATGTCGGGCCGGTTCTGATCTTCGATGGCCTTGCCGGACCATGTCATGCCCGGAAAGCCGGGAGCCGTCTGGTCCTCCAGCGGCACGAGCTCGAGCTCCAGGTCGGTGGAAGCACCGGCCTTGCGGCGCACGGACTCGTGCTGCAACCGGTGCAGCGCGTGGTCGCAGAGCGCTTGGGCTTCGAGCATGGCGTCGGTCGCACGGCGCTGGGCGACGCTGGAGGTCAGGGCGCCGAGCAGGGCCGTGACGCCGAGCAGCAGGATCCCGAGGGCGGCCAGCATCTCGGCCAGCGTGAAGCCCTCGGCCAGGCGGTGCGCCACCGAGAAACAGCCGCCCCGTCGCCGGTCCGGGTGGCTCGGCCTCATCGCCGCAGCGGCGCCTGGTGGCTGTTTCGCCCCGTTCGTAGACGCCGCGTTGCGGCGATGACAAGGTACCGAGCGGTCAACCATTCCAGTCGTCCTTCGCGTGCGGCACGGGCACGACGAACTCCACGGTGTGGCCGACGTGCGCGCGCACGCCCGCAGCATGAGAGATGGCCTTGGTGCCGCGCTGACCGCGGCGCAGCCCGCGCAGCTCGTCGCCGAGGCGCTCGTCGTAGATCATCCACTCGCCGCCGACCTTGACCCAGCCGCCGTCCACGGGCCCCGGGAAGCGACCGCCGTCGAGCAGGATCAGCGAGGTCGCGTCCGCGTCGAGCTCTGACGCGAGCAGACCCTCGGCGGCCTGGTCGGCTGGCTGCGCCACGACGCAGCGCACGAGGATCGCGTGCGGCTGGATGTCGTCCGTGGTGTCACCGAGGCTGCGGATCCCGCGGTCGAGCGCGAACACGCCCCCGGACTGCGCATCGACGAGCAACCCGGCCCGAGCGCTGTCCCAGATGCGCTCGGGGCCGAGGCCGCCGCTCTCGCCACCACTGCGCGAATCCCAGCTCCGCGTCTGCTGTGCCCAGAACAGGAACTCGACGTGCAGCAGGTCCTGCAGCAGCGGCATCGTGATCGAATACACCAGCAGGCCCGGCAGGTCCGGGCTGCCCGGCACGGCTACCTCGAACGGATCGATCCACCGGTCGGGTCCGTTCGGGACGACCTGCCCGGGCAGGAACCAGCCGACGCGCAGTTCGAGGATCGCATCGTCCGCACCCTGTTGGCGCCACGGCACGAGCAGCATGTTGCCGATGCCACGCAGCGGCTCCACGAGCTTCTTCTCGGCCACCTTTGCGTCGACCGTGGCATCGTCGAGCGTGGGTGACTCCTTGTGGATCTGCGCGGCCAGGAACCCGTCGAGCAACGCGAGCTCGCGGGCGGCAGACAGATGGATCGACGCGCGCAGCACCTGTACTTGCGTCGCCTTGTGTTCGGGGCGCGGCGGCAAGCCGATCGGCAACGATTGCACGAGCAGGCGGTCGCCGGGGCTGTCGCGGTCGCGACCCGTGCTGCTGCCGCGCAGCGCCTGCAGTTCTGCGGCGATGATCCGCTGTGCGTGGCTCGTGCGGTCGGCGAGCTGCTGGCCGAGCTCACCTTCGCCGAACATGCGCAGCCCGGAGTCGACGAGCTGCACGAGCATGACGAGGAACCCCGCGAGGATTCCCATCACGATGACGAGCTCGATCAGCGTGAAGCCCGCTTGCCCGTGCACTGGTCTACGGGGGCCGCTCTTCATCGCGCTGTCACCTGTTCGTCGAAGACACGACCCTGGCCTTCGTATTCGAGCCGCACGTCCTCGACGCGCGCCGTCATCTTCCAGCCATGCGCGCGGAAGGACTCGAGGTCCAACACGCCGGGCCGGTACTCGGTCGCAAAACGGATCTCGATCCGAGCGGCCTGCGCTGCGATGCGATGCGGCGGCGCACTCGCCGAGCTGCCCTTGAACAACCACAGCCCCCCCGCCCCGGGCACGCCGTCCCACGGCACCTTGCTGTCGGTGCGCGCGAGGCAGACGACGCCGACTCTGGCGTCCTGCGTCTCCTCGCGCCAACGCAGCGTGCGGTAGAAGACCGGTGTCTCCGTCGCGGTCAACTGGAAGTAGGCCAGCTCCGGATCGTCCGTGCGTTCGAAGTAGCGATCCCAGTAGCGGAACGGGAACATGATCACGGGCTCGCCGGTGCTGCCGCTCTGCACGGCCGTGCCGAAGCGGCCGCGGAACAACCCGCGCGCGCCGGAGCTCGTGTCGGTTTCGCCGGGCGGGACCCAGCGCGGCATCTCGAGCGAGACCTTGTCGCCTTCGGTGCGCACCCACGTGTAGTGCAGCAGCTCGCGGCCGAACAGCGCCGTGCCGCCGGCCGCGGGCATCGCGCCGAGCGCCTGCACCGGCAGCGTGTTGTCGCGGTTGCTGACCGCGCCCGTCAGGATCGCCGCGGGCCGGTGCGTCAGGAAGTGCACACGCGCGCCCTGGTCGTGGTCCTTGGGTTCGGTGTTGAGCAAGCCGCGGCCGTTGGTCGCGACCGTGAACTGGCCGTCGGCGTGTTCCTTGTAGGCGATGATCTCGTTGTCGATCAGCAGCAGGCCTCCCGACCGCGGGTAGGTCTGCGTCCGGTCGGATGCCGACCACACCCACCCGGCCGAATTGTAGGTGTAGGCGCGGTTGACGCGGAACGTCTTCGCCGCCGCCGTGAACGGCTCGTCGACGAGCAGGTCCCAGCCGATGTGGTTCATGACCTCGACCTCGTCGACGATGCCCTGCATCGGTTGCACGTTGCCGACGCCACCGCCGATCGCGACGTTCTCGCAGTAGGCGGCCGGCAGCTCGCCGCTCGGGAACTTGACGACGCGGTCGAACTTGCGCGGTTCGTCCACCTGGGTGTTGCGCGGCGGACCGAGGAAGTCGCCGTGCACGCCGTCCGTGAACGCCACGAGCTGGAACGGCTTCGGGCCGAGGCGTTCGACTGGCGTCTGGTTCTGCGCGGACACGTCGGACTCGAAGCGGCGCATCTGCCAGGTCACCGTGTGCCACTCGATGTCGGGCCGGGCCGAACCATTCGCGACCGAACCCTTGATGAGCGTCACGCGGTCGTGCCGGCCGACACGCCCCGTCAGCGCCCCGTAGTTGCCCCAGTTGAGCTGCAGCCGTTGGCACGCGGTGACGACCGAGTTGCTCTGCGCGTGCGACGAGGTGCCCGTCGCGGGATCGCCCCGGAATTCCAGAGCCCCGCGAGCGGCGTGGATCACGTCGAAATCGGCCTCGACCCTCGGGATGTAGCCGATGTAGCCCGAGGTCGCCTCCACCTGGTCCCATGGCTCGTCCGTGACCGCGCCGGGAGGCACCGATCCCGTGCTCCCTGTGACGCGTACGATGTCGATCGCATAGGTCCGCACCAGGGTCCAGTACAGGCTGCGCCACGCCGCGCGGTTGGCGCGCACGAGATGTCGGTTGTCCGCGATGGCGTCGTAGCGCACCCACTCCGTGTCGTTGACGTCGCTGCCGCGAGGATAGAGCTGCACCCACTCGCTCAACCCGGTCTTGTCAGGATCCCAGACGGCACTCGCGTTCGCGACCGGGACCGATAGTGGTATGACCCACAAGATGAGCGTCGGGATGTCGTCGAAGGTCAGCCGCGGGTCGGCGCCCCACACCAGGGTCCAGTCCGTCACGAACTGGCGCGCGCTGCCATCGTAGGTCCCGCTTTCGATCTGGTTGTCCTGCCCCGGGAGCCGCTGCGCTCGCTGCACACCCGTGAGCTTGTTGCCCTGGCGGGCCGCGTAGCGGATCACTTCGATCCCGCCGGCGCTGGTCGAGCCCGTCGGTTGGCCCGGCAGCTGGCTGCCATCGAAACCCAACCGACGCTGGAGCAGCAGCGCATAGCCCCCAGTCGTCGGGAACGCATCGCAGATCGACGGCTGGGCGGCCGGCGGCAGCGGCAGCCCTTCGCCTTTCACCGGATTGGCGAGCTGCAGCTCGCCGACCCAGGTCGCCTCGATGCCGTTGCCGAGCGGGAGCGTACCCCCACTCGGCAACGAGATCGAGATCGGCCGCGGGTTGTCGATGCAGCCACGCGCGACGGCCCACCCGCCGACCGCGCTGCCGAGCTGCGTCTCGCCCTTCATCATCGGCGTGTCCTCGGACAGGAGCGCCGCGTACCCGAAGACTTCCACGAGCGAACCCACGGGATGCGCCGGGTACACGTCGAGATTGACACCCTGCCTGTTCAGGGTCTCGATGTCGACGGTCGGCTTGCCGTTGCTGTCGACCGGGACGTTGGGATGGTGCTCGCGGGGGTCCTGGCGCGCCCCGCGCCCACCGAGCGAGTCCTTCCACTGGCACTGCAACGTGTTGCCCGAGATGCCCGAGTACTCGAACAGCTCGAGACCGATGCGCACGATTCCCACCGGTGGGAAACCCTCGGTGCTCTCGACCTGGAGATCGAGATACTTCTCGTCGCCGCGCTGGCCCGGAGCGCGTCGGTTCGTGTTGGCCCGCAGCGTGGGGTCGTACACCGGCAACGGCGCCGTCAGGTAGGTCGTGTACTTCGCCTTGCCGCGCGTCATGCCGTCGAGCGCGACCGACAGGTCCGACGGCCGGCCCGCGTAGGCGCCGATGTTCACGTGCACGGGTGTGTCGGCCTGCAACCCGAGCTCGGCGAGCGGCAGACTCCATTCCACGGCCGTGCGCTCGATCCCGGCCGGCGACTGGCTCGGATCGGGGTCGAGACCCGCTTCGTCGATCACCTCGAGCAGGAGCTTGCCATCCTTGCCTTGCAACGAGAGGCGGTTGCGCTCGGGATCGCCGACGCTGTGGTCGAACAGCGTGACACCTTCGAGCGACTTCGGCTCGAGCCAGAAGCTCACCGCGAGACGATCCATGAAGCTGTCGCTGTTCGCGAACGGGAACGACAGGTCGTGCCGGTTGTTCGAGCTGCTCTGCCCCGAGCCTGCCCCGCCACCGCGCGGACCCGTGTTGCGCACCTGGTAAGGCCCGTCCTTGCTCACGTCGTAGCCGCGCGGATCGAGCTTCGACCAGAACGACTCGTAGCCATGCTGGCCGGGAACACCCTGGCTGTTTCCCCAGTTGCCGCTCGGCGCCAGCGAACACGCGGGCCGCAGCCCCGAGTCGGTGGCGTCCTTGGCCGGGAAGCGGGCCTCGCCGAGGCCGAAGTCCGGATACGCGAGCGGCAAGACGTGCGGGAGGTGGCGCGACGCGGGATCGTTGGTCACGTCCCCGGGATTCAACGCGCCGAGGTTCACGGGCGTCGTGATCCAGAACGGCGCGCGGCGGTCGAGCTGGAACGCCTCCTCGAACACTTCCTGCGTGTTCCACTCGCGCTCGAGCAGCAGGCCCGGCATCGCTGCGGCGAGTCCCGTGCGTTCGTGGCGGCTCGCGACTCCGGGCGCCACCGTGCTGCGCGAACGACTCGCGGCCGCGCGGTAACCGACCCACGGCCCCGACAGGAAGCAGATCGGCGCGGTGCCCATCTCGAGCATGCTGTCGCGCCCCGTCAGCAGGTTGCGGTAGAGCACGATCCACGGCGTCTTCGCCGCCGAGGTGCTCGCGGCGGCGAAGCGCGGCTTCATGAGCCGTTCCGCGATGTCGCGCCAGCCCTCGAACGGCCCCATCGCGGGGCCGCCGGGACTGCTGCTGCCGCGTTCTGCGCTGCGCTGCACCACGATCGCATCGGCGAGCTCGCGAGCCTGCGAGCGCGTGATGGCCGGCACGCCGCTGCCCTGTACGCCCGCCGTGCTGTGGTCCAAGACGGTCGGCGCGATGCGCACTTCGCTGAAGAGCGCCGTGAGCACCGAAGCACTCGCCGTGTTCACGTTCACGGGCGCCGGCACGAGCGGCTCCACGAGCGTGTCGATGTCCGGGTAGGACTGCAGCACGGGCAGCAGCAGCTCCAGGTAGACCGAGGGCATCTGAAGGTCCGGCGCGTTGCGGACGTCGACGGTGCGCATGACGAGCGCGTATTCGACCGTCCCCGTGCGCAAGTTGGTGAGTCGGATGGTGCTGCCGGCGCCGATGTGCAGCGGCTTCTTCACGCGCAGGCTCTTCGACTTGCCGCCCTCGAGCTTGTTGAACAGACGCTCGGGTCGTCCCCACGTCGCGGCCGTCGTCGCCATCGTGTCGACCGACAGCGCTTGCTGCAGCAGATCGAGCTCCGCCGCCGAGAAGCTGCCGATGCCAGGGCCAGGCACGGGATTGCCGAGCACGTCGCAGTTTCTGAACTCGACGAGCTCGCTGACGCTCGCGTAGGGGCGCCGCGTCTGCCGCGTGGCGTCGGCGCGGCCCATGAACGGCCACGCGACCGCCATCACGCAGCGGTAGTCGAACACGAGCGTGCCCGCGTCGATCGGATTCTTGCCGTCCGCGAACAGCAGATCCTGATGATGCAGCGCGCGCTGCAGCCCCTGCAGCGTGTTGTCCTGCTTCTTGGCGTAGCGGATCAACTCGTGCGCGATCCACAGCATGCCGCTGTCGGGCAGCGCTTCGGCGTCCTCGAGCTCCATCGACGTCGCGTCGGGCAGCAGCGGCTCGCGCAGGCGCGTCGCCGTGCCGATCAGGTTGCCGAGCACGAGCGGCGAGACCGAGTCGAGCCCGAGGAAGCGCTGCAGGTCCCACACCTCGCCGCCGAGCAGCACCTTGCCGTCTTCCGCGAGCGACTTGAACGCAGCCGGCAGCTCGACGCGGTCGGGAAACTCGGCCAGCGTGTCGAAGGTCGGGGTCGGATCGAACGCGGGATGCGACAGCGCGGCATCCGCGCGCAGCAGGTCGCGCACGCTCGCCGACGCCTGCTCGGCCTGCACCTTCTCGACGTCGCGCGTGGCCGCCTCGGCACCGACCCCCATCGACACCGCGAAGGGCAGCGCGAGCAGCGCGAGCAGCGTCAGCGCAAACAACACCGCGAGCAGCGCCACGCCGCTTGCAGGTGCCAGGTCGTTCCGCGTGTTCATCACTTCTCCAGGGGTTGGTATCGCACGGTCGGGCGTTCCGTCACCTCGCCGCGCGCGTCATACGCGAAGCGGAACGCGCCGTCGGGCAGCAACTCGGGCGGCAGGTATTGGGGCGGCGAGAACGCGTAGACGAACAATCGGATCTCGTCGACGATGCCGCGCAGTTGCGCTTCGCCGGGGGAGATCTCGAGCACGCCCTTCGGATCCTGTTGCATCGTGCCTTCGGCCACGGTGCGTCCGAGCTCGCGGCCATCGACGGTCATCCAGGCCCAGCGGCCGTCGCAGCCGATGTCGAGCGTGCACCACCTTCGCAGCGGCAGGCTCAGCGGACTCGCAACGGCGGCCGAGCTCGCGCTCTCGCTGCCCATGGTGCGGAGCCGGAAGCGGGCGCGCGGCTTGCCGTCGTCGTCGAGTTGCACTTCGACCGCGGGCGGCAGGCGCAGGACGGTGCCGGCATTGCGGTGCTCGAGCCAGAGGTCGAGGCGGATCACGAAACCATCGCGCAGATCGATCACTTCGGGGACCGCGGGCCAGGACAGGAGCGGCGCGCGTTCGCCGTCGCGACTCCTGCGGGCATGGCCGAAGCGACCCTGGATCACGTCGTCGCCGCGCAAGGTGGGCCGCAGGCTCTCGTCGAGCACGTCCTCACCCGGCTCGAGATGGAACGTGAGGACACCCTGGAGCAACCTCGCCTGCACCGTGGCGGGCCCGCCGTCGACGCCGGGCCGGATCCACACTTCGGTCGGCAGACCCTCCGCACGCGCCGTCATCTGCGCGGCGCGGGTCTCGCCGGCGATCATCGAGTCCGCCACGCGCTGCGGGTCGGTGCGGCCGAGGAATCCGACCGCGAGGCCGAGCAGGACCGAGATCACGCCGATGACGACGAGCAGTTCGAGCAGCGTGAACCCGCGGCTCGGGTGGGTCCGGGCTCCACCTCGCGCGGTCGCATCAGGCATCGGATCGGGCATTGGTCCTGGTTCGCTGCGTCGTCAGGCTGGCTTCGTTCGGGGGGGCGCGGCCCAGGCTCCTAGTTCTTGGGCCAGAAAATGTCATCGTCGGTGCCGAAGATCAGGTCCGGACCGGCACTCAGGATCTGGTATTTGCCCTGGCCGACGTAGGTGCTCGGATCGCACTTCTTCGCCTTGACCGGCACGGCTTCCTTCTCGGGCAAGGCGATCTGCTGCGTCTTGTCCATGCCGAACTTCGTGAAGTAGGCCATCGGCGTGCCGAACGCGTCGGCCATCTCGATGCGGTCGCTGCGGTGCAGCAGCGGCAGGTCGACGCCGTGCTGGTCCTTGTCGGTATTCGTGAACCGTTCCGAGAGCGCGTTGAGGTCCTGCCCATCGCTCGTCGATTGACTCAGGAACGCAACCAGCGACTCGATGCCGGTGTTCACGCCGTTGTCGGTCTTCCAGGCCGTCTTGACCGCGGCCTCGGGCGACTTGAGGTCGTCGGGCGGAAAGTAGCCGTGCTTGCGATTGAACGCTTCGCAGCCGTTGCTGAGCACGATCTGGTCGGCTTCGGTCGCCGTGACGTTCGCGGCCTGGCCGGCGCCGAAGACGGCCGGCATCAGCGCCGCCGCCAGCAGCGCGATGATCGTGATCACGATCAGGAGCTCGATCAGGGTGAAGCCGCGCGCACGCGGCATGTCTGCTTGCCAGGGTCGGTTCACGTCATCGGTCCTTCCGGCGTTCGAGCCGGTAGTCGTCGAAGCGCACGTCGACGTCGTCTCCCCTCTTGCCGCTAGCGAACAGGATCGTGTGCAGTTCTTGCGATGTGGACCCGGTCAGCATCTTGAGATCGTGACGGTGCACGACCACGCCGTTCCAAATGACCAGCAGTGTGAAGCTCTTGCTCTGCGTGTCGCCGCGCGGCACCACGCGCAGCTCGATCTCGTGCCGGGCCTTCGCATCGAACCCCTGGACTTGGAGCTTCAGCACCTCGACCCTCTCCTGGCCGGCTTCGCGCCCATCTTCGAGGCGCAGGTAGGGCCCTCCCTCGCGGACGCCAACGCGCACGCTGAGGTCGTTGCCGCCGCCACGCTGACCCTGGATGCACAAGCCCGCGAAGTTCGCCGGCGACTGCTTCGGCCCGAGTTGCATCGTGACGCGCACGGCGAGGAAGTTCTTGCCCTGCCTCACGCCACCGACGCGCTCCACGGAGACCTCGGCAGTCCCGGCGCCGGTCGGCGTGAACTTGCCGCCGAACACGAGCGTGTCGCCGACGATCGACGCACCACACCCGGGGTCTCGGTTCTCCGACCAGATCGTGCCGATCTCGGGCCCGGGCCGATCGAAGCTGTCCGTGAGCACTTCCTTGCCGGCGTGGTCGTCGATCGCGGCGAGCGTCTCTTCGGCCCACTTGCGCATCGGATCGTCCTTGGCGAGGCCGGAGTCGTTCACGAGCCCCTGCAGTGAAGCCTGCGCTTCGACGACGAAGCCGCGCCGGTACTCGACGACCGTCAGCGCGCCCTTCGCGAAGAGCTTCTGCGGCTCGGCGGCCGCGAGGTCGCGGGCGCGCTCGAACGCCTCCTGCGCGCGGCGTAGTTCCGCCGCAGCGAACGAATACTTGCCCTGCAGCTCGTACAACTCGACGGCCGGCTGATGCACGAGCGCGACCGCGCGGTCCCCGTAGCGTCGCGCCGCGAGGGCCGCCGCGGCGTTGTCGACGCCACTGTCGCTCGACTTCGCGGCCTGCACGGCCGCCATCTCGGCGATCGCGTGCACGAAGTCGTCGCGCATGCGCAAGGCCGTCGAGATCGCCTCCTCGGCGGCTCCGAGCTGCTTCATGAGACGCAGCGTGCGACCGCGCAGGTAATACGCATACGCGTCCCTGGGCTCGGCTTCGAGCGCGCGGTCGATCCAGACCAGCGCCGGATCGTACTGGCTCAGTCGCGAACACAAGAGCGCGAGCCCGGTCGCGGCCCGGTGCCGCAGCAGCGGCTCCTGATCGACCACGCGCACGAACGTGTCGTAGGCTTCCTGCCACTTGCCGTCGCGCAACAGGCTCGCAGCCTGACCCAGCAACGCGGCAGGTCCATCGGCCGAGCCAGCGGCCTGGCGGAACAGCCCGAGCGCCTGTGCCGGCTGCCCCGCGGCGTAGAGCACGCACCCTTCGAGGTAGGGCTGCGGCTGGTCGACGGGCAGTTTCTTGAGTGCAGCGCGCGCTTCGTCCAGATGTCCCAGCGCGAGGTGACACGCCACGAGCGTGCGCACGATGCGCGCCTGCTCCACGGGGTCGAGCACGCTGCCGAGCGTCTGCTCGGCACGCAAGGCCGATTCGACGGCATCGCCGCTGCGACCGCGTTCGCGCAGGAACTCGGCCAGCGCGGCGTGCGGCCGCGCATCGGTCGGCGCCAGCGCCACGGCGCGCCGCATGTCCTGTTCGGCATCCGCGTAGAGGCACAGGCGCGCCTTGAGCACGCCGAGACCCTCGTAGCGGAACGCCGACTCACGCTTGTCGCCCTGGAGGCCGTCGAGCATCGCGAACTCGGCAGCCACGTCGCCGCGCGCGCGCAGCACTTTTTGTTGCAGCCGCAACCCGTCGACGTCGCCCGGCGCCTGCTGCAGGTAGATCTTGGCCTGCTCGAGTGCTTCCTCGTAGACCGACGCGTCACCGCGCGCCTTCTCGAGCAGCCAGCTCACGAGCTCGTGGCGCTCCTTCGGCGAAGGGCCCGGTGGCACGGCGCGGATCCTCTTCGTGATCTCGTTGCGCAGCGTGCCGGCGAGCCGGATCTTGCGGATCTTCTGCTTGTCGTCCTTCCCCCATTCGTTCACCTGCCCGACCTTCTGCGTGGACAGCTTGAACTCGCGTTGGCGCAAGACGACGCCCTCGAGGTTGTCGTCCTTCTTCTCGAGCTCGAACAGATCGACGCCCTCGGTTTCGATCATGCCGAAGTACGGCGAAGGCTGTCCTTCCAGCCAGACTCGGTCGTAGATCAGCGCCGCGCGTTCTTCCTTCTCCTTCGGCGTGCGATCGGGTGGTTCCTGCTGCTGTGGTTGAGCCGGTCCCTCGGCAGGGGCGGCAGCGGCATCCGCGGCCGTCAGCAGCGTCACGCCTTCGACCTGCGCGCCGTCCGTGGCCAGCATCCAGGCGTGGCCGAGGTCGGGACCGGGATCGAGCGGCAACGCCGCGAGCGACAGCGGCGCGCGCGGCGGGAATTCCAGCTCTCGCGGCGGCAGCGGCCGCGTCTCGCTCGGTTCGGTGCAGAAGTCGCGTCGGCCCGCACCGGACGCGGCTTCCGTCACGAGCGGCGTCGCGGTCACGGCGGTCGCAGTGAACTCGAGCTTGC
>Ga0075428_100000099_pt1 | contig 72800 bp, 68 predicted proteins | sample RhiMetdeltSRZDD2_FD_75291 | JGI IMG/M metagenome (GOLD analysis project Ga0075428, IMG submission 75291) | Populus rhizosphere microbial communities from Tennessee, USA - Rhizosphere MetaG P. deltoides SRZDD2 | ecosystem: Host-associated > Plants > Roots > Rhizosphere > Soil | place: USA... | reverse complement strand
GATCATCGGCCTCTCGCACATCGCGCGTCCGTACGCCTGGGTGCGGTTCTTCGAGCGGCTTCGCGAGCACGGGGACGCCGGGGTCTTCCTCTTCGCGTTCCTGACGTTGTGGTTCGGGACGATCATCGTCGTGTTCCACAACGTCTGGTCGGGGATCCCGCTCCTGCTGACCCTGTTCGGCTGGGGGCAGGTCGCGAAGGCCCTCGTCTACTTCCTGTTCCCGGAGTTCGCGCTTGGCCGGTTCGCGTTCATCCGCGCCGAGCGTGCGTGGGTCTTTCGCGTCGGCGGCGTCTTCCTCGTCTCGGTGGGGGCGCTCCTGGCGTACGATCTCGCGAACTGAGGAGGACTCAATGGCAGGTTACGTCGACGGATTCCTGTTGCCCGTTCCTAAGAAGAACCTCGAGGCCTACCGCCGCATGTCCGCGAAGGCGGGAAAGATCTGGCGCGAGCACGGCGCGCTCGAGTACCGCGAGACGTTCGGCGAAGACCTGAAGGTCAGGATGGGCGTCGCGTTCCCCAAGGTGGCGAAGACCAAGCCGGGCGAGACGGTCGTGTTCTCCTGGATCGTCTACAAGTCGCGCGCCCATCGGGACCAGGTCAACAAGAAGGTCATGAAGGACCCGCGGATCGCCAGCATGATGAAAGGCAAGGAGATGCCGTTCGACGTCAAGCGCATGGCGTACGGAGGGTTCGAGATCGCGGTGGACATTGCCAAGCGCTGACCTCGACGTCCTGCGACGCCAGGCGATCCTCTCCTCCGCCGCGGGCTTCCCGTTCCTCCTCGTGTACGGCCTGGTCTGGATCGCGGCCGGCGCCCTGAGCTACGTCGTGTCTCCCGCCGTCGCTCCGTGGCTGTACCTGCTCGGAGGGCTTCCCGCGACGCCGATCGCGCTCGCGGTGGAGCGGCGGGTGCGGTACGTCCCCGCGCCGAAGCCCGATCCGCTCCTGCCGCTGACCTTGCAGCTCCTGTTCGTGCAGATCGTCGCCTTCCCCGCGGTGATGATCGTGTGGAGCCTGGCGCCGAGCTACACCCCCGTCGCCTTCGCGTCGGTGGTCGGGGCGCACTTCCTCCCGTTCCAGTGGCTCTACCGCACGCCGATCTACGGGGTGCTCGGCGTCGTGGTCGCGTTGGGCGCCTATGCGGTCGGCGCCGTGTCCCGCCACAAGGCGATCCACCACACCGGCTTCTTCGTCGGCGCCGCGCTGCTCGTGGGAGCCTTCCTCGTGCGGGCGCATGCGAAGGCGGTCTCGATCGACGCGACTCGCTCGTAAGACAACGCGTCCCGCTTGGCGCCCAGGACGCTGCAAAGTATCTTGAAGCAGGCAGGACGGAGATCATGAGATACCTGGTCGTCGTGGAGAAAGCGAAGTCCGGCTATTCGGCGTACTCGCCCGACCTTCCGGGATGCGTCGCCACGGGCTCGACCCAGAAACGAACGGTCGCCCGGATGGAGTCAGCCATCCGTTTTCATCTAGACGGGTTGCGCGCGGAAGGTCAGCGTGTCCCGTCGCCAAGAGCGTTTTCCACCTACGTTGAGATCCCCGCCTGATGCGCGTACTCGCGTCCCTTGTCGTCCTCCTCGCCGCGACGCGCTCCTTCGGCGCCTCGACCACCGTCATGTACGGGAAGCAGGTCATCTACCTACACACGGGGACCAACGGCGGCGGCTGCGCGACGCGGACGGTCCAGGACGGGGTGGAGGAGACCGTCTGCCGCGACGGCGGCGAGCTCGCCGCCGCCTCCACGTCCGCGGGATGCCTCGACTCGACCGGGACCGGTTACTGCGCCGTCGGACGGCGTCACACGCCGGGCGCGGCGGGCTCTCAATTGACCTGCGGTGCCGGAAGCTTCTATGTCCTCTATGTCGGGCCGGAGGCCGACTGCCGGATCAGGGACGGTTCGAAGGTCTGTCGCTCCCCCGACGGTGCGTCCACGGCGGTCGCGAGCTGCGAGACCGGATGCGAGCTGACGACCGGCAACGGCGGTTGCTGTTACGAGCCGGGTTGCCCGTGGACAACGAAATCGAACCGGTGACCGATACGCGCACGGCATTTTCTAGGTAGCCGCCGCACATACTCGCTGGTACATATCTACATCTAATCGGCGAACTGTCCCGAGAGCTTTCGGGACAAGGGGGAAATTGAAATGCGGACGGTCAGAACGATTGTTTGTCTCCTCGCGCTCGCGCTGGGAGGCAGCTCGGCGGCTCTTGCGTGGCACCTCGAAGGCCACATCCGCTGCGACGGAAACAAGAACGGCGTGCTCGACGGCCAGGATCTCGGCATGGAGGGCGTCGGCGTTCACATCGAGAACCTCGGCGGCACGTTCATCGCCGACACCACCACGGACTCGAGCGGGTTCTATTATTTCAAGCTGCTCGACTTCCCCGACAGTTACGTCGTGACGCTCGACTCGGCGACGCTCCCGGGGGACGCGACCTTCGTGATCCCGGCGAGTGGCCAGTTCAACTTCGCGACCGACAACACCACCTTCGAGATCGTGCTCGACTGGCTGATCAGCAGCGCGACCTGCCAGGCGGGGCAGTGCTGGCTGACCGGCGGCGGCACGAAGTGGGACAACATCACCAACTCGTTCCTGGCCGAGAAGGGGAGCAAGGTCACCTTCGGCGGAAACGTCCACCCCGGATGCAGCTCGACCGCGGGAGCCGGCGGCGACTGGAACCACGTGGACCGCGCGCTCAAGCTGCACTTCCACGGGACGAACATCCCGACCGTCACCTGCGGGAACATCCCGGGCATCCCGCCGGGATCGGAATCGCCGAAGACCCCGTTCAACTACCTGGAGGCCTTCGGGACCGGCTGGGTCAAGGGGATCCAGGGGAGCAAGGCCGACTATCCGCTCGTGTACTTCTTCGCGCACTACGAGGACCGGAACGAGCCGGGGAGCAACGGCGCGAAGGCCGGGTCGCTGATCGATCGGTACTATCTGCGGGTCTTCACGAACCCGGCGAACCCGATCGGATCGACGATCATCTTCGTGGACGAGAGCGGCGGCGGATCGGAAATCGACGCCACCCCGATCACCACGGGGAACTTCCAGATCCACATCAGCAGCTGCGATAACCCGCCCCTTCAGTAATCGAAGGGCGGTCCCGACGACGGCCGTCTCCCGAAAGGGGGGCGGCCGTTCGCCTTTCTAGGCGCCGAGCTTCGCGAGCATGGCCCTCGCGGCCGCGCGCATTCCCGGATCCGCCTTCGGCGCGGCGAGGAACTTGGTCAGCGCCTCCCTCGCCCCCGCCGTGTTCCCCTCGCCCGCGAGCACGTGGGCCTCGAGGAACCGCGCCGCAGCGTAGTCGGGGTGGGCGGCGATCAGGCGATCGATGTCGCGCCGCGCCGCCGGAAGGTCGCGTTTCAGCAGCTCGAGCCTCGCGCGGTTGAACAGCCCGTCGGCATGATCGGGCTGCGATTCGACCGCGTGGGAGAAGGCGGCGAGCGCTTCGTCGCGGCGGCCGGTCTTGTCGAGGAGGATCCCCAGCTTGTTCCAGCCGTCGGCGAGCGCCGGGTCCCCGTCCAGCGCGGCGCGGAGCGCGGCTTCGGCGCCGGTCATGTCCCCTGTCGCGAGCAGCGTCGATCCCAGCGCCGCGCGGACCGGCGGCGTCGCGAGTCCCGCCTTGATCGCCTCGTTGTACTCGGCGATCGCTGCGGCGGAGTCCCCCTTCGCCGCGAGCACGTTTGCGAGCGCGTAGTGTGCCTCCCCCGACCCCGGCCGGATGGCGAGCGCCGCGCGCAGGGCCTTCGCGCCCTCGTCGAGCTTCCCGTCGAGGAAGAGCGCGTTCCCCAGGTTCCACTGGTTCTGGAACACCGAAGGCGCCGCGACGGCCGCCGCGCGGAGCCGCGCGAGCCCCGAGGCCCGATCGTTCCCCGTGAACTCGAGCGCCCCGAGGAGCGACACCACGGCCGGGTTCGCCGGGTCCTTCGCCAGCGCCTCGCGCAGCAGCTTCGACGCCTCCGCGTCGTGCCCGTCCGAGATCGCGGTCTGCGCGCGGAGGAACAGGTTGCTGACCACCGCGAGGTCCTTCGGATCGGGGCGGTCCTTGCGCGAGAGCCCCGGCCCGCCGGCGGAGGCGTACCCGAGGCTCGCGATCCGCGCCCGCTGCTCCTCGGACATCCCGGCGGAGGCGGAGGGGTCGGCCTCCCCGATCGCGGCTCCCGCGGCGTCGAGCTTCGACCTCCATTCGCTCGCTTCGGCCGCGCGCGCGGGGGCCGTGTTGATCGTCTCCGCGGGATCGCGCTCGAGGTCGTACAGCTCCGGCCGCGGGGCGTCGATGAACTTGGCCTTGGAGGAGCGGATCGCGTGGAGCGGCGCCCAGCCGTAGGCGCGCTCGCCGTAGAGCGACTCGGCGTAGACCGGCTCGCGCTCGGGGAGGGTCTCCCCGCGGAACGCGGCGGCGGCGCTCCGCCCCTGCACCCCCGGCATCGGCGGCAGCCCCATCAGTTCGAGGACGGTCGGCGCCAGGTCCACCCCCGACACCAGCGACGTTACCCGCGTCCCGGCGCGGATCGCGGACGGCAGCCGGACGAGGAGCGGGACCGCGAGCGTTGCGTCGTAGACGTACAGGCCGTGGGTGTCCTCGCCGTGCTCGCCGAGGCTCTCGCCATGGTCCGCGGTCGCGGCGATGAGCGTGCGGTCCTCGAGGCCGAGGGCGCGGAGATGGTCGAGGAGGCGCCCGATCTGCGCGTCCATTCCCGCGATCTCGCCGTCGTAGAAGCGGTTCGCGAAGCGAGGTCGGACGTCGAGCGGCGGGAGATAGGGCATGTGCGGGTCGTAGAAGTGGACCCAGAGGAAGAACGGCTTGTCCTTCATCCGGTCGAGAGCGCCGATCGCGTCGTCCACCACGCGCGCGGCGGCGCGCTCCACGATCGGGAGGATGCGGACGACGTTCGGGTCCCCGGCCGGCGCCGCCTTCGGACGCTGCGGCTCGGCGTAGGTGTCGAACCCCTGGCTCAGCCCGACCTCCCCCGCGAGGATGTAGGTGCCGACCGACGCTCCCGACACGTACCCCTGCGCGGCGAGATGCTCCGCGAGCGTCGTCTCCGACGCGGGGAGAACGAAGTCCGCGTTGTCCCGCACGCCGTGCCGCGGCGGGTACAGCCCCGTCAGGATCGACACGTGCGAGGGAAGGGTCAGCGGCGCGACCGCGATCGCGTGCGTGAACAGGGCGCCTTCCTTGGCGAGGCGGTCGAGGTTCGGGGTCTCGGCCCGCGCGTCCCCGTAGCAGCCGAGGTGGTCCGCGCGGGTCGTGTCCATCGTGATGAGCAGCAGATTTGGCTTCGTCGCCGAAGCGGACGGCGAGGCCGGTGCGCGCTCGCGCCCGCAGGCGGCGAGCGCGAGCACGGCGGCCGACACAGCGAGCGCGAGGGCGGCTCGCGTCACCGGCCCTTCGCCTCCAGGATCCCCTTGAGGTCCATGATCGTGTTCTGGTCCGACACGATGACGCTGATCTTGTCGGAGAGCTTGTCCACGTAGAGGTAGCGGATGTAGTTCGGGTTCTGGCGCAGGGCCTCGTTGATCGTCTCGATCGCCTTCGCCCGTCCCTGGGCCTCGATGACCTTGCGCTCGGCCTCGCGCTGCTCCTTCTCGAGCACGTACTTCATCTGCTCGGCCGACTGCTGCGCGATCTGCTTCGCCTCGATCGCCTTCCCGAATTGGTCGGTGAAGCGCACGTCGCGGAGCACGACCTCGTCCACGAGGAAGCCGTCGCGCTCCAGGAGCTGACGGATCTTCACGTTGATCTCGTCCTGGATCGTCGCCCGCTTCGACGAGTAGACGTCCATCACCGCGTACTCGGAGATCACCAGCCGGATCACGGATCGCACGGCCGGTCGGATGATCTTCTCCTCGTAGGCGGGTCCGATCTTCTGATGGATCGTCACGACCTTGGCCGGGTCGAGGTGGTGCCAGACGGTGAGGTCGATGCCGACCTGGAGCCCTTCCTTGGTCGGCGACCAGAGCGAGTCGTCCACGTTGGGCTTCCGTCCCTCGCCCGATGTGCTCGACATCGTGTACTCGAGACGGCGCAGGTCGTACAGCTCCGTCTGGCTGACGACCGGCAGGACGAAGGTGACGCCCTGCGGCGCCAGCCGGAACCCCTTCGTGACCGTGTTGAAGACGACCAGCGCGTGGCCCACCGGCACCACGCGGATGGAGGTGACGAGGACGACCAACAAGGCGAGCAGGCCCGCGACGGCCACGCCCACGCGTCCGGGGAGCCCCGTCCTCACCCGGCGCCCTTCGGCATCGCGCACGTAGAGGGCGCGGCGTACCTGGCGCGCGAGGACGATCACGATCGGAATCGCGATCACGAGGAACACGACGAACCCGAGCATCGAAGTCCTCCTGGCGGCGCGAAATGAGCATCGCCTCCGCCGCCGCTACTGTATACGGAAGGCGATCCGGCGGGGCTCCCGTGCGCGCCGGACGCCACCCGCGCCGCCAGCTATAATCCCGTCCTCATGAAGCCCATCGAAATCAACGAGTTCCTCCAGAAAGAGGTCATCGGCCAGCAGGACACGCTGAAGTTCGTGTCGGTCGCGATCTTCAAGCACCTGCAAGGGGAGCGCTACGGCAACCTGCTGATGATCGGCAACTCCGGGACCGGCAAGACCACGATCATGCGGGCCATGGAGCGCCTCTACGAGCAGCACGCCGAGATCCACGAGAACCGCGTGGTCTGCATCATGAACGCGAACCAGTTTGCGAGCGAAGAGGCGATCGTGGACCCGAACCGGCTCCTCATCCGTCTCGAGGAGCGCGCGCGGGAGATTCTCGGAGAGCACGCGACGGCCGAGGAGATCGGCCACTACATGGAGCACGCGACCGTCTGCATCGACGAGATCGACAAGATCTCGGCGATCGTCGGCGGGAAGCCCTACGTCACCGGGATCAACATCCAGCAGGGGCTGCTCACCCTGATCGAAGGGGAGCGGATCCTCTACCCGGTGACGATCTTCAAGGACAGGCAGCTCGAGAAGGTGGCCATCCACGTGGACACCGGGAAGATGCTGTTCCTCTGCGCCGGCGCGTTCGAGTCGCTGTACGACCAGGTCTACAAGCGCGTGACGTCGCCGACCTCGCGGGTCAAGCTTCCGGCCGAGACGGTCTATGAGAACGGCGAGGTCCAGATCCGCGAGTACTTCACGCTCCGGCACTGGTTCAAGCAGGAGGACCTGTTCGACTACGGCATGCAGCCCCAGTTCCTCTCGCGCTTCGACAACGCGATCATCCTCGAGGACCTCCACGCCGGGACGCTCTCGCGGATCTTCGTCGAGCCGCGCGACGCGGTCTTCCGCGCCTCCCAGCACTTCTTCAAGAACTACGGCATCGACGTCGAGATCACCGACGGCGCGATCAAGAAGATCGCCGAGGAGGCGGCCAAGTCGAGCCGGATCGGGGCCCGGGCGCTGAAGGCGGTCTGGGGGCGCGTCATCAAGCCGTACGAGTTCGACCCCTTCTCCCAGTCCGACGTCAAGAAGAACGGCGAGCGCCACCACCTCGTCGTGGACGAGGCGATCGTCGTGCGTGCGCTCAAGCCTCCGTCATGAAGGACTTCGAGAAGCTCGGCGTCTTCTATCTCGGGAAGCGCGACGACGAGCCGATCCTCTACGATTCGAAGGACCTGACCACTCACGCCGTCATCGTCGGCATGACCGGAAGCGGCAAGACCGGCCTCGCGATCGACCTGATCGAGGAGGCGGCGATCGACGGGATTCCGACGATCGCGGTGGACCCCAAGGGGGACCTCGGGAACCTGCTCCTGACGTTCCCGGATCTCGCCCCCTCCGATTTCGCGCCCTGGGTCGAGGAGGGAGCCTCCGCGGAGGAAGCGGCCGGCGCCTGGGCGAAGGGGCTCGCCGGGTGGGGGCAGAGCGGCGAGCGGGTGCGCAAGCTGCGCGAGGCGGCGGACTTCGCGATCTACACGCCGGGGAGCAGCGCCGGGCTGCCGCTGTCGATCCTCCGGTCGCTCGCGGCGCCTCCGGCCTCCGTGATGGACGACGCCGACGCCCTCCGGGAGAAGGTCAACGGCACCGTCTCCGGGCTGCTCGCGCTCCTCGGGATCGACGCCGACCCGCTGCGGAGCCGCGAGCACATCCTGCTCGCGAAGCTGGTGGAGGCCGCCTGGTCGAAGGGGACCGACCTCGATCTCGCCGGCCTGATCCGCGACGTGCAGAAGCCCCCCTTCGAGCGGGTGGGCGTGGTGGACGTCGAGTCGTTCTACGGCGCGAGGGACCGCTCCGGGCTCGCGATGACCCTCAACAACCTGTTGGCCTCCCCGGGATTCGAGACGTGGCTCGCAGGCGAGCCCCTCGACGTCCAGCGGCTGCTGTGGACCGCGGAGGGGAAGCCGCGGGTCTCGATCCTCTCGATCGCGCACCTGTCCGACGCCGAGAGGATGTTCGTCGTCACGCTCCTCCTCAACGAGATCGTCGCGTGGATGCGGGCGCAGCCGGGAACGAGCAGCCTGCGCGCCCTCTTCTACATGGACGAGGTCTTCGGCTTCTTCCCGCCGGTGGCGAACCCTCCCGCGAAGACGCCGATGCTGACGCTCTTCAAGCAGGCCCGCGCGTTCGGGCTGGGCTGCGTGGTCGCGACGCAGAACCCGGTGGATCTCGATTACAAGGGGCTCGCCAACGCGGGGACCTGGTTCCTGGGACGCTTGCAGACCGAGCGCGACAAGGCGCGGGTCATCGAGGGGCTCGAGGGGGCGTCGGCCGCGGCCGGGAAGAGCTTCGACCGCGGGACGATGGAGGCGACGCTCGCCGGGCTGGGGAAGCGCGTCTTCCTCATGAACAACGTCCACGAGGACCTGCCGGTCCTCTTCCAGACGCGTTGGACGCTCTCGTACCTCCGCGGCCCGCTGACGAAGAAGCAGATCCAGGACCTCATGGCCCCGCGCAAGAGCGCCGCGCGGACGCCCGCGGCGCCCTCCTCCGCGCCCGAGACGACGACCCCCGCGGCATCGTCCGAGACGCGTCCCCCTGTGCCGGCGAGCGTGCGAGAGGTGTTCCTGCCGTGGCGCGGGAAGGCCGCGCCCGGGGAGCGGCTGGTCTACCGCCCCGCGCTGCTCGGGACCGCCCGGCTCCATTTCATCGACGCGAAGGCGAAGGTGGACACCTGGGCCGACGGATCGTGGCTCGCCGTGCCGGCGGACGGACCCGTCGCGTGGGAGGAGGCCGAGGACCTCGGCGCCAAGCCCGAGCTCGCGCCGGAGCCGTATCCCGGCGCGTCGTTCGAGCCGCTCCCCTCCGGCGCATCCCAGGCGAAGAGCTACGCCGGCTGGGCACGGGACCTGGCCGAGCGTCTCTATCGGGAGCGGACGCTCGATCTTCACTCCTGTCCCGCCGTCGAGCTGACCGGACGCGCGGGGGAGAGCCTCGGCGACTTCAAGGTCCGGGTGCGCCAGGCGATGCGCGAGGCGCGGGACACCGCGATCGAAGCGCTTCGGAAGAAGTACGCGCCGCGCATCGCCGCCCTCCAGACCCGGGAGGAGCGGGCGGCGGAGCGGATCGGCCGCGAGCAGTCCCAGGCGTCGCAGCAGACGGTGCAGACCGCGATCAGCGTCGGCGCGACCGTGCTCTCGGCGCTGTTCGGAAGGAAGGCTCTCTCCGTCGGGACGATCGGCCGTGCGTCCACGGCCGCGCGCGGGGTCGGCCGCACGATGAAGGAGCGCGGCGACATCGAGAGCGCGGAGGAGGGGCTGGAGGGCGTTCGCGCCAAGCGCGCCTCCCTCGAGTCCGAGCTGGCCGCGGAGATCGAGTCGCTGACCGCGGGAAGCGACCCCGAGCAGGTCGCGATCGAGACCGTGTCCGTTCGCCCCCGGAAGTCCGACATCGCCGTCGAAGGGATCGCGCTCGCCTGGGTCCCGTGGTGGTCGGGCGAGGGAGGAAGCCTCCGGCCCGCGCGATGATCTTCAACGTCCGCACCCGAACCGGCGCGACGATGCCCAACCTCGGGTTGGGCACCTGGCGGATGGGGGAGAACGCGGCCGCGCGGACGGAGGAGGTCGCCGCCCTCAAGCTGGGGCTCGAGCTCGGGCTCGCGCTCCTCGACACCGCCGAGATGTACGGGCGGGGCGGCGCGGAGCGGGTGGTCGCGGAAGCGATCGAAGGGGAGCGGGACGACGTCTTCCTCGTGTCGAAGGTCCTCCCGCACAACGCGTCGTACCAGGGAACGATCGCCGCCTGCGAAGGGAGCCTCTCGCGGCTCCGCACCGACCACCTCGATCTCTACCTGCTCCATTGGCCCGGAGAGCATCCGGTCGAGGAGACGCTCCGCGCCTTCACGACGCTGACCGAGCAGGGGAAGATCCTCCACTACGGCCTCTCGAACTTCGATCGCGACGAGCTCGAGCGCGCGGGCGGTCTCCGCGGCGGGATCGGAATAGGCGTGAACCAGGTCCTCTACAACGTCGGCCGGCGCGGGATCGAGCGGCGGCTCATCCCGTGGTGCGCCTCGAAGGGGATCGCGGTGATGGCCTACTCGCCGCTGGAGCAGGGGCGCCTGCGGTCCACCGCCGCGCTGCGCCGGGTCGCCGAGCGCCACGACGCGACCCCCGCGCAGATCGCGCTCGCCTGGACGCTGAGGCACGAGAACGTGGTCGCGATCCCCAAGGCGGCGAAGCGCAGCCACGTCCGCGACAACGCGAGGGCCGCGGACATCGTGCTGACCGAGCAAGACCTCGCCGACATCGACGCCGCCTACCCGCCCCCGTCGCGCGACGTCCCGCTGGAGACGCTGTGACCCCACGCGGGATGGGGGCGACGCTCGCGACCCTCGCGGGGCGCTACGAGATCGACCGGTTCCAGACCGCGCACGGTCCCGATCCGTACAGGATCCTCGTCGGCTGCATCATCTCGCTCCGCACGAAGGACGAGGTGACCTATCCCGCCACCGAGCGGCTGTTCGCGAAAGCGAAGACCCCGCGTGAGATGCTCCGGCTTCGCGAGGCATCGATCGCGAAGACGATCTACCCCGCCGGGTTCTACCGGACCAAGGCGCGACAGATCCGGGCCCTCTCCGGGATCCTGGAGCGCCGGCACGCGGGGCGCGTCCCCGACACCATCGACGAGCTGCTGACGCTCCCGGGGGTCGGCCGCAAGACCGCGAACCTGACCGTGACGCTCGGGTACGGGAAGCCGGGGATCTGCGTGGACACCCACGTCCATCGGATCGCGAACCGCCTGGGCTGGGTCGCGACCAGGACTCCCGACGAGACCGAGGCCGCCCTCCGGGCTCGTCTCCCCCGTTGCTGGTGGATCCGGATCAACGAGACCCTGGTGCGCCACGGCCAGCAGGTCTGCAAGCCGATCTCCCCTCTCTGCTCGGTCTGTCCCGTGACGCGAAACTGCGGCAGGGTGGGCGTCGCGAGAATGCGCTAACGTAGCGCCGCCATGCCGTACACGATCACCGTCGATCCCGGCCGCCGGCTCGCGCTCGTCGTGGGCTCGGGGCCGAACGATCTCGCCTCGAGCCTGGCCGCGATGGACGACCTCGCCTCGCGCCCGGACTTCCTCCCCGGGTACGGGATGCTCTGCGACTTCCGCCTCAACGAGTACACGCCCGGAGCGAGCGACGCCTCCGCGCTGGCCCACGCGTACTCCGAGCGATTCAAGGGCCGCCCGATGGCGGTCGTCGTCTCCGGGCTCCTCCACTACGGCGTGGCCAACATGATCACGACGCTGATCCAGCTTCGCGGGATCAAGGTCGCTGCGTTCCGCGACCTGGACGAAGCCGCCGCCTGGATCGAGTCCCAGCTTCGAGCCGCAAGCATGTCCTGAGATCTGGCACCGGACTTGCCATCGCTATCTGCGACGGAGGTTCACATGGGTGCCATCGGTAAAAATGAGAACTTTGCACCGGCGGTTTTCCCTCGCACTTGTAATTTCGACCAGATCGACTCTCCCGGAACCTACGTGGAGAACCGCTTCGGCACCGTCTTCCGGATGCCGGAGGACGCGCTGCCGACGGCGAGGACGCGCAAGCGCAGGAATGGGATCGTCTGCCACGAGATGTGGACGGTGACGCGGCTCTCCGACGACCCCTACATCCCGATGAGCAAGGCTCGCCGGCTCGCGACGAGCTTGGGGCTACTGATCAGCGTCTAGGGGGCGCTCGTCTCGAGCGGGTAGGTCCAGTCGATGCCGACGATGCGGTCGTCCTTGAAGACGAGGCGCACGGTGTCGTTCGGCTCGACTCCGCTCTGCTGGTTCAACGAGTACACGATCTGATCCTCGTCCTCGTACGCGGGGCCCCCCAGCTCGCGCAGCACCGTGCCGCGATCGACGCCGATGTGCACGGGCGACCCGATCTTGAGGACGTCCCTGGTCGTCGTCACCCCCACGAGCTGCACGTGGTGCGTCTCCCCCGATTCGAACAGCCGGATCCTGAGATCGGGCCAGTCGAGTGTCATCAGCTTTCCGGCCGAGGGGTTGTCTCCCGACGCGGGGAGGAAGTCGGTTCCGACGCCGTCCGGCGCCCCGAACCGGGCCTCGATCCGCGCGCGGTCGGTGCCGACCGCCATCTGCGGCGCGGTGAGGAGCATCTTCGCGGCGACCAGCAGCTCGAACATCACAGCACCTCCGGACTCGGGTTGGCCCGTCCGCTCACGAAACGATCGGCCGCCAGCGGCCGGACGTCAAGCGAGCGCGCTCCGCCGTCGAGGATCAGCTCGGCGGCCAGCCGTCCCAGCGCGGGGGAGTGCATGACGCCGTGCCCGGAGGAGCCGTTGACGAGCCAGAGGTTCCGCGGGGAGCCCGCGGTCCCCAGGATCGCATGCTTGTCGGGGGACATCTCGTAGAGTCCCGCCCAGCAGGCCGCCGGGTCGATCGGGATCCCGCGCAGCCCGGGGAGGCGGGCGTCCTTCGCGGCCTCGATCGACGCGATCCATTCCGGCTCGACGGCCGTGTCGAACGGATCGAGAGGCAGGGCCTGCTCGGGGGAGGAGACGATGACTCGGCCGTCCCGCTCGCGGAAGTGGAGACCGTCGCAGAAGAGCGTCATCGGCGCGCCGGGGGGGACCGCTCGCGTCGGAACGGTCGCGGCCATCTGGCGCCGGACCGGCGCGACGGGGAGCACGACCCTCGCGAGGGCGGCGACGGATGCCGCCCAGGCGCCGGCGGCGTTGACGACGTCTCCGCAGGGGATCGATCCGCGCCTCGTCCGCACCGCGACGATGCGATCGGCGTCGAGGTCGAAGCCGACGGCCTCCTCGCTCCATCGGAACTCGGCCCCCATGCGCCGGGCGGCGCTCACGTATCCGTCGAGGATCGCGCGGGGCTCGATGAATCCGTCGGTCGGGCAGAACGCGGCCGCGACGATCCGTTCCGGGTCGATCGCCGGTTGAAGGCGCCGGGCATCGTCCGCCGAGGCCTCGACCGCCTCGTGGAGCCCGGCCGCGCGCTGCACGGCGCGCGCGTCGCGAAGGCGAGACGCATCCTCCTCGCTCTCCGCGATCCAGAGGTATCCGGCCTGCAAGTAGCCGGGATCGCCTCCGACCTCGTCGTGGAAGCGGAGAAGCTCCTCTCGCGCGATCAGGGAGAGCCTCACGTTGATCGCCGAGCCGAACTGCGCCCGGAACCCGCCTGTCGCGGCCCCCGTGCTCCCGCGCCCCGGGCCGTCCGCCCGGTCGATCACGACGACGTTCGATCCACGGGAGGCGAGGTGCCAGGCGACCGAGGCGCCGATCACGCCGCCCCCGACGACGACGGTGGCGGCGCCGCGGGTCACGCGTCGAACATCCGGTCGGGCCGGCGGAAGGTCTTGAACTCGAGCGCGTTCCCGCTCGGATCGAGCACGAACATAGTCGCCTGCTCGGACGGCCGCCCCTCGAAGCGAATCATCGGCTCGACCACGAAGGGATGGCCCGCCTCGCGGAGGCGTCCGGCCAGCGACTGGAACTCCTCCCAGCGCAGGATCGCCCCGAAGTGAGGCACCGGGACCGCGAGACCGTCCACGATCCCCTTGTTCTCCGTCGGGACCGGCCGCCCCGTCGTGTGCATCGAGAGCTGGTGGCCGAAGAAGTCGAAGTCCACCCACGTCGGAGCGCTTCGTCCCTCGCGGCAGCCGAGCACGCCGCCGTAGAACCGCCGTGTCGCGTCGAGATCGAGGACGAAGAACGAGAGATGGAACGGAGGCCTCGCGTCGGTCACGCGTTCTCCAGCCCCCAGATCCGGAGCATCCAGGCGACGTCGTAGGCGGTCTCGCGGAGGGCGTCGTAGCGCCCCGACGATCCGCCGTGCCCCGCCGCGAAGTTCACCTTGAGTATGACCTGCGGGGCGCCGTCGTTGAGCGTCCGGAGACGCGCGACGTACTTGGCGGGCTCCCAGTACATGACCTGGCTGTCGTTCAGCGAGGTCTTCACGAGCATCGCCGGGTACGGCCGGCTGTCGAGGTTGAGGTAGGGGCAGTAGCCGCGGAGCACGGCGTACTGCAGCGGCTCCGCGGGGTTCCCCCACTCCTCGAACTCCGCGACGGTCAGCGGGAGCGAGGAGTCGAGCATCGTGTTGACGACGTCCACGAACGGCACCTTCAGGAGCGCCGCCCGCGCGAGGTCGGGGCGCGCGTTGATCGCGGCGGCGACGAGCAGCCCCCCCGCGCTTCCCCCCTCGACGATCAGCCGGTCCCGGTCGGCGTACCCCTCCTGCACGAGGTGGTCCGCGACCGCGATGAAGTCCGAGAACGAGTTCGGCTTCCGCGCCATGCGTCCCGCGTCGTGCCAGGGCTTGCCGAGCTCTCCGCCTCCTCGGACGTGCGCGAGCGCGCAGACGACCCCGCGGTCGAGGAGCGACAGCCGGTTCGCGGAGAAGAGGACGGGGAGCGGGTATCCGTACGCCCCGTAGCCGACCAGGTGCATCGGAGCGGTGCCGTCGCGAGGCGTCCCCCGACGGTGGGCGAGCGAGATCGGCACACGCGTCCCATCCGGAGCGGCGGCGTGCGTCCGCTCGATCTCGTAGAGCGACGGGTCGTACCCCCCCAGGACCTCGACCCGCTTGAGCAGGGTGCGCTCGCGCGTCTCCAGGTCGTAGTCGTAGATCGACGGCGGGGTCACCATCGACTGGTAGCGGAAGCGGAAGGTCGTGGCGGGGAACTCCGCGTTGATGTCCGGGAAGGTCGCGTACGCGGCTTCGGGGAAGGCGATCGCGTGCGGCGCGCCGCCGTCGAGCGGATGGACGACGAAGCGCTCGAGCCCGTCCTCGCGCTCGTAGGCGACCAGGTGGCGGGCGAACGGCTCGATGCCGGCGAGATGGACGTCCGCGCGGTGGGGGAGCACCTCGACCCAGCTCGCGCGGCCGGTCTCGCCGATCGGGCAGCGCGCGAGGCGGAAGTTCCGGCCCCGGTCGTTGATCCGGATCCAGAACACCTCGCCTCCGTGGTCGACCTCGTACTCGAGCTCCGGCGCGCGTGGCACGAAGACGCGGAAATCGCCGCGCGGCTCGTCGGCCGCGAGGTAGCGGACCTCGCTCGCCGTGTGGCTGTCGGAGTCGAGGAACAGGAAGCGCATGCTCCGCGAGCGGCGGATCGCGATCGAGAAGCGCTCGTCGGTCTCCTCGTGGATGAGGTCGGCCGCGGTCTCGCCGCGCACGTGGCGCCAGAGCCGGTGCGGGCGCTTCGCGTCGTCGTCGGTGACGTAGAACAGGGTCCTCCCGTCGGCGGTCCAGGCGACCGAGCTGACACGCTCGATCGCCTCGGGGCCCTCGGTGCCCCGGCCGAGGTCCTTCACGTGGAGCGTGTACTCGCGGTAGCCGGTGGTGTCGATCGAGTAGGCGAGGAAGTCCCCGTCGTCGCTGACGCTGAAGGCGTCCACCGCGAAGTAGGCGTGGTCGCGGGAGAGCGCGTTGAGGTCGAGGACGATCTCCTCGGCACTGTCCAGCGAGCCGACCTTCCGCGCCAGGATCGGGTACTGCTTTCCCTCCTCGGTACGGGCGTAGTACCAGTACCGCCCCTTGCGGTAGGGGACCGAAAGATCGGTCTCCTTGATCCGCGCGAGCATCTCCTTGTAGAGGCGCTCCTGGAGGTCTCCCGTCCGCCCCATGGCGGCGTCGGCGTAGGCGTTCTCCGCCTCCAGGTAGGAGCGGACGCCGGGATCGGCCTTGTCCCGGAGCCAGGCGTAATCGTCGGACAGGCGCTCGCCGTGGAGCGTGAAGGGGCGGGGGATGCGGGGAGCTTCCGGGGGCGCGGGCATCACCCGGGTTGTAGCACAGAAGGCCAAGTGTCCCGTTCCATCGCGGCAACTGCTCCGGCCGGTCGCGCGGAGCAGAGTGCCGCGATGGAAAGCGGGACGGCGAGGAGGCCTAGATCGGATTCCCGTCCGGATCCAGGTACTTCACCTCGCCCCAACCCAGCTCCTTGATCCCCGCCTCGATCCGCGCGCGGTCGCCGACGATGACCCAGACCATCCCGTTCGGGTTCAGGTTCTTCTTGGCGTTCGCGTCGAGGTCGGTCGTCTTCAGCGCCCGGACCTTCGCCGGGAAGGTGGCGAAGTAGTCGTCGGGAAGGCCGAACCGGACCATCTCCCCGATCGACCCCTCGATCGCTCCCTGCGTCTCCCACTGTCCCGGAAGGGTCCGCGTCATCCCGTCCTGGGCGATGGCGAGCTCCTCGGCGGTCACCGGCTGCCCGCCGACGATCCCCTTGAACTCCTTCATGACCTCGACCAGGGCTTCCTTGGTCTTGTCGGTCTGCACCGGGGCGTATCCGATGAACGGTCGCTGGCCGCGGGCGTCGGGCACGAACGTGTACGAGCCGTACGACCAGTGCTTCCCTTCGCGCAGGTTCATGTTGAGGCGCGCCACGAACGATCCCCCCAGGACCTGCGTCATCGTCTTGAAGGGGATCTCGTCGGGATTCGAGGTCGGCGAGACGAGCTGCCCGGCGATGATCACCGACTGCGCCGCGCCGGGCTTGTCCACCAGATAGATCGTGGTCGCGTTCTTGTTGCTCACCGTCGAGAGCTTCTTCGACGGCACCGAGCCCTGCTTCCAGTCCTTGAACAGCGCCTCGAGCTTCGGCTTGATCTCCGACATGGTCGTGTTGCCGACGACGACCATCGTCGCGTTGTTCGGCTTGAACCAGGTCGAGTGGAACTTGACCAGGTCGTCGCGGGTGAGCTTCGCGACGCCGTCCTCGTATCCGGATCCTGAGAACGGGAGGCCGTAGGGGTGCCCCGGGCCGTACAGGAGCTTCGGGAACACCCGCAGCGCCATGCCGACCGGCTGCGCCTTCTCGCGCTGGATCCCGGCGATCTGCTGCTTCTGGAGCCGCCGGAAGTCGGACTCGGGGAACGACGGGTTGAGGATGACGTCCGCGAAGAGGGCGAGCGACGGATCGAGGTTCGCCTTGAGCGCGGAGAGCGTCACGTACGAGGTGTCGAGATCGGACCCGGCGCCGATGGCCGCGCCGAGGCGCTGCTTCTCGTCCGAGATCTGGAGCGACGAGCGGCTCTTCGTCCCCTCGTCGAGCATCGACATGGACAGCCCGGCGGTGCCGGGGATCCCCCCCTGGTCCGCGGAGAACCCTGCGTCGAGCATCAGGTCGAAATCGACCACCGGGATCGAGTCGCGCTGGGCGAGCAGGATCTTCATCCCGTTCGACAGGGTCGCCTTCTCGACCTTCGGGAAGGCGACGTTGGGGGCCGCGCCCCCTTCCGGCATCTTCTTGCGATCGACGCTGGAGGCGATCGCCTTCAGGTCGGCGGGGTAGGGATCGATCTCCAGGACGTACACCCCGTCGGAGAGCCACTTCTGCGCGGCCTCCTTCACCTGGGCCGGCGTCGCGCTGCGAACGATCTCGAGGTTGCGCTTGTAGACGTCGGGGCTGCCTCCGTAGATCAGGCTCGCGGCGAGCACGTCGGACTTGCCGCCGAAGCCGCCGATCCGCTCGACCCCCCGGATGAAGCCGGAGAAGACGTCGGTCTTGACACGGTCCAGCTCGTCCTGGGTCGGCCCGCCGGAGAGGAACCGGGCCATCTCCTCGTCCATGGCCCGCTCGACGATCTCCGGATCGACCCCCTTCTTCACGTCGGTCTGGAGGGTGAACAGCCCCGCGATCTCGCGGGAGTCGATGTAGGCGTTGGCCGCGGTGGCGTTCTGGTCGTCGTAGACGAGCCGCTTGTACAGGCGCGAGCTCTTCCCGTTGGAGAGGACGCCGGCGGCGAGATCGAGCAGGACACGGTCGCGCGTCGCCTCGCCGGGGACGTTCCACATCTTGAGGATGCGCGTCTGCGGGACGCGATCCTGGACCGATTGGCGGGAGCTCCCGGCGCGCTTGGCGACCCACTGGTCGAACCGCGCCACCGGCGGCCCGGGGGGAATGTCGCCGAAGTAGCTCTTGACCTTTCCGAGGACCTGCTGCGTGTTGACGTCGCCGGCGACGACGATCACCGCGTTGTTCGGTCCGTAGTAGGTCTTGAACCACTCCTTCACGTCGTCGAGCTTGGCGGCGTCGAGGTCCTCGAGCGAGCCGATGACCGTCCACGAGTAGGGATGCCCCGCGGGGAACGTCGCCTTCGTGGAGAGCTCCTCGGCGATCGAGTAGGGCTCGTTGTCCCCTTGCCGCTTCTCGTTCTGGACGACCCCCCGCTGCTCGTCCAGCTTCGCCTGGTCGATGGCGCCGGCGAGGTGCCCCATCCGGTCGGACTCGAGCCAGAGCACGGTGTCGAGCGCGGACTTCGGCACGTTCTGGAAGTAGTTCGTGCGGTCGTTGTTGGTGGTGCCGTTCAAGTCCGTCGCGCCGAGCGGCTCGACGGCCTTGAAGTAGTCGTCGTTGAAGTTCTCGCTCCCGTTGAACATGAGGTGCTCGAAGAGGTGCGCGAACCCGGTCCGTCCGGGCTTCTCGTTCTTCGACCCGACGTGATACCAGACGTTGACCGCCACGATCGGAGCCTTGTGGTCCTCGTGGACGAGCAGCGTCAAGCCGTTGTCGAGCGTGAACCTCTGATACGGGATGTCGGGAATGGGAAGCTCCGCGGCGAGCGCGGGCGCCGTCGCCAGGACCAGGCCGAGGGCGACGAGACCTCTCTTCGTGATCACGTGATGTTCTCCTTCAATGTGGCGCGCCATCTCGGTCGTGTACGGGCCCATGATGCGCCGGTTTCAGGGTGCCGGTGTCCGACCGGGCGGAGCGACGGACCACCTTACCAGATCGGGGCCGCCGCGTTAACATGCGGCGGATGGGGCGAGGAAATCCCGAGGAGGGGATGATCCTGGCGGGGCGTTTCGGCCCCCTCGAGGTTCAGGTCCTCGAAGCGGTCTGGGCCGCCGGCGGTCCCGCGACGGTGCGCACGATCCACGACGCGTTTCCGCGGCTCGCCTACACGACCCTGATGACGACGCTCGACCGCTTGCACCGTAAGGGGGTGCTCCAGCGGACGAAGGCCGGGCGAGCCTACGCGTACGTCGCGCCGCTCTCGCGCCGCGAGATGGAGCTCGAGCTCGTCACGCAGAGCATCGAAGGGATTCTCGGGGGGCGCGGGCGCCGCGGCCTCGCCCCTCTCCTGTCGTGCTTCGTCGACGCCGTGGGGGAGCGCGACCTCCGCCTGCTGGACGATCTCGAGACGCTCCTCCGAGCGAAGCGGCAGCGATCGAGCCCGGAGGAGTCGTGACGGCTTACCTCGGCCTCGGGCTCGTCTTCGCTTCGATCGCGTTCGTCGCTGCGAACCTCGCGCTGTCCGCCGTGACCGTCGCTGTCTGGCGTCTCGGCGGCCGCCGGATCCGCCGTCCCGGCACGCTCTTCCTGCTGCGCATGGTGCCGTCCTTGGGGGCGACGGCCGCGGCCGCCGCCCTCGCGCTCCCGGCCTATCTTTCGTTCGAGCCGCAGCGCACCGGAGAGCGGGTGAGCGGCAGCCACCTCGCGCTGGTCGCTCTCGCCTGCGCGCTCATCGTCGCGGGAGCCGTTCGCGCGGCGAGGAGCTCGCTCGAGACGAAGCGGATCGAGCGGTCGTGGCGGCGGGTCGCCGGTGTGCAGACCGTCGCGGGCGTTCGGGTCCATCGCGTTCCCACCCCCCTTCCCCTCGCCGCGCTCGTGGGGGTCATGCGACCGCGACTGTACGTCTCCGGAACGCTGATCGACGCCCTGACCGACGACGAGTGTCGCGCGGTGCTGGCGCACGAGGCCGGCCACCGCCGCTCGCTCGACAATCTCAAGAGGGGGTTGATCCGCCTCGCTCCCGACCTCCTCGGGGGGACGCGGAGCGGTCGCGAGATCGAGGCGGCCTGGTCGGCCGCGGCGGAGGAGGCCGCGGACGAGCGCGCCGCCGGCGGGGTGGCTGCCCGCCGGCTCGCCGTAGCCGGGGCACTGATCGCCGCCGCGCGACTCGCCCCGGTCCGCCTGGCGACGGTCAGTAATTTCTGCGACGGCGCGACGATCGCGCACCGGGTACGGCGCCTCCTCGACGATCGGCCCGCCCGTCTCGACCGGCCCCCCTTCAGCGGCGTCCTCGCCCTCTCCCTGGTCGCGGCGGTCCTCGCGGTCGCGGGGGCGCGGGCTCTACCCCTGGTCTATGCGTTGACCGAGGCGATCGTCCGCCGCCTGCAATGAGCCCGATCGAACTACGACGTCTGGTAGTAGACGCGCCGCTCCCCTAGGCTGTCCCGTCTTTGGCCCGGGGGTCTCTCCATGCGCACATCGATTCTCTTCTTGGTGGCGACGACTTTGGCCGCGGGGCCTCTCGCGCGGGCCGCCGACACCGACCAGCCCGTGTCGAGCCCCGCCGCCGAGGAGCGGATCGAGGTCACCGCGACGAAGTACCAGGATGACCCGGACAAGGTCGCGCAATCGATCACGGTGATCACGGGGGACGAGCTGCGCGATCGCGGAGCCACCGACCTGCGGACGACGCTGGCGATGGTGGCCGGCGTGGACATCGCCCCGGGAGGCGACTCCGGTCCGGCGTCGGCGATCCCGGAGATGTGGGGCCTGAGGGAGCAGGACGCCTACCTGCTGCTCGTCGACGGCGTGCCGTGGGGCGGGACGTTCAATCCGCAGGCCACGACGCTGTCTCTCGAGGACGTCGAGCGGATCGAGATCATGCGCGGCGCGGCGCCGGTGATGTACGGGATCACCTCGTTCGTCGGCGTCATCCACGTCATCCACTACGCCGCGGGGCACGGGACGCGTCCGAGCCTGCGGGCCGCCGCCGGCTCCTACGGAAGCGCGGCGCTCGCGGGGTCGTTCGACCTTCCGTCGTGGGCCGGGCTCGCGTCGCGCCTGACCGTGGACGCCGAGCAGCGCCAATACAAGGACCCGCGGACCGACTTCACCCGCGGGCACCTCCTCTGGCGCAATCGGAAGGGGATCGGGAACGGCGGCGAGGTCCACTTCGGGCTCGACGGCAACTGGGTGGACCAGTCCCCCGAGAGTCCCGTACCCCTCGTCGGCACCGCGCTTGCCGACAACGTGCCCCTCGACGCGAACTACAACCCGAGCGACGCCGAGGTGAACCCCCAGCGCATCTCCGGTCACGGCGGTTTCAGCTTGCCGAAGTCGTACGGCATCTGGCACGGGATCGGGTCCTACGCGCACACCGACACCGACGCGCTGCGCGGGTTCGTCACCGATCCGACGGGTCCCCTCTTCACCGCGTCCGGGGAGCGGTCGTCGGTGACGATCGACGAGGTCTACCTCGACGCGTTTCTCGAGCTCGCGGGCGTCGCGAAGACCCAGATCGTGGTCGGCGCCGACTACCAGTACGGGAGGGGTCGCCTGAGGGGCGGCGAGATCAACTACACCATCGCGAGCGACGGGTCGAATCCGCCGTTCGGCGCCTCGATCCCGGCCGATACCGACGCCAAGATCACCGACACGCGGAACTTCGGCGGCGTGTACGGGTTCGCGGCGTGGACCCCCGGCGCGAGGTGGCGGGTCGAAGGAGGGCTGCGGGTCAACGTCACGGACGAGAGTCGCGAGACCTCGATCGCCGACTTCCCGGCCGGCACCCTCGACGAGGGGTCGGACAGCGCGAGCAAGGTCAAGCCCGGCGGCATGGTCGGCGCGACGTTCACCGCATGGCAGCGCGACGCCGCCGACGTCCGCGTGTTCGCCGACTACCGGAACACGTTCAAGCCCGCCGCGGTCGACTTCGGCCTCGACGCCGACGCGGAGATCCTCAAGCCCGAGGAAGGCCAGAGCGTCGAGCTGGGCGCGCGCACGAACCTCTTCGACCGGAGGGTCGAGATCGACGTGTCGGTCTTCGACATGGAGCTGAAGGACGTCGTCCTGCCGGAGGAGGGCGGCGCCCCCGGCGCGCTCGAGAACGAAGCCGAGGAGGAGCTCAAGGGGGCCGAGATCGAAGCCCGCGCCCGGTTGGGCCACGACCTCGTGCTCCGCGGGGCGGGGAGCTACCACTCCGCGAAGTTCAAGGAAGGGGAGGAGGAGCCCGGCGGAGGCGGCGGCGAGGACCTGGCCGGCAAGCGGCAGGAGATGACCCCCGAGTGGCTCGCCGGGGCGGGGATCGTCTACGCCCCGCCGAGGGGGTTCATCGCGCACGCCGACGTCGCCTTCACCGGCTCGCGGTGGCTCGACCGCGACAACACGGCGATCGCCTCGCAGTTCACGACGTGGGGGATGGGGATCGGCTGGCGCGGCGAGCGCTGGACCGTGAGGCTCGACGGCACGAACCTGAACGACCGCCGCGACCCGGTCGCCGAGAGCGAGCTGGGACCCGAATCGTTCTACCGGCTGGCCGCGCGCCGGATCATGGGCTCCTTCGACTGGACGTTCTGAGCGGAATCAGGAGGAAGTCGTGCGCCGAATCGCCCTCGCCGCGCTCGTGGTCTCTCGTGTCGTCTCGCCCGCCCTCGCTCAATCGAAGGAGGAGCCGATTCCGCTGCCGGGGGCGCCGGAGCGCGTGGAGGTCACGGCGACCAAGTACCCCGAGGACCCCCGCCGCTTGCCGGCTCTGGTCACGGTCGTCGAGGGCCAGGACCTGAGGGATCGCGGCGCGACCGATCTCCGGTCGGCGCTCTCCCTCGTCGCCGGCGTGGACATCGCCCCGGGCGGCGACGGCGGCCCGGCGTCGGCGGTCCCCGAGCTCTGGGGGTTCCGGGAGTTCGACGCGTTCCTGCTCATCGTGGACGGCGTGCCGTGGGGGGGCGCGTTCAATCCCGACCTCCCGACCGTGAGCATGCAGGACGTGGACCGGATCGAGATCCTTCGAGGCGCCGCTCCGGTCATGTACGGGGCGACCTCGTTCGTCGGCGTCATCCAGGTCGTCCGTTATCGCCCCGGAGGCGACGCTTCGCGCGCCGCCGCGGCCGGCGGGACCGACAGCTCCTTCGGCGCGGCCGCGTCGTTCGACCTCCCGAGCTGGGCCGGCTTCGCGTCGCGCTTGACGATCGATGCCGAGAAGCGCGGCTACAGCGACGAGCGCGAGGAGGTGCAGCGCGGGCACCTGCTCTGGCGCAACCAGCGGGGCTTCACCGGCGGGGGCGCGTTCCACTTCGACATCGACGCGACGCTCGTGAATCAGGACCCGAACAGCCCCGTTCCCCGCACCGGCGCGACGCTCGCGCAGAACGTCCCGCTGGACGCGAACTACCATCCCGAGGGGTCGCAGATCGATCCGCGGCGCGCGACGCTGATCACGGGGTACAGCCATCCGACGTCGTTCGGCCAGTGGAGCACGCTCGCGTCGTACTCGCACTCGACGAAGGACGTTCTCCGCGGGTTCGTCGCCGACCCGACCGGCCCGGTCTTCCCGGCGATCGGGGAGCGCTCCGCCACGACGATCGACGAGGGATACGTGGACGCGCGGCTCGACTTCACGAAGATCGAGGACTTCGAGGTCGTCGCGGGGTTGGACTACATGTACGGCCGCGGGACGATGGACGGCGGGGAGCTGAACTACACGATCGCCTCGGACGGCTCGAATCCGCCCGACGGCGACTCGATCCCGGCGGACACCGACGCGCACATCCACGACACGCGGAACTTCGGCGGGATCTACGGGTACGCGGCCTGGACGCCCCACCCGCGGTGGCGGATCGACGGCGGGCTCCGTCTGAACCTGACCGACGAGAGCCGCTCGACCTCGATCGCGGACTTCCCGGCGGGGACCTTCGAGTCGGGGAGCGACGACGTCTCGGAGACCCGGCTCGGCGGGAGCGCGGGGGTGACGTTCACCGCCTGGACGCAGGACGTGGACGACCTCCGCATCTGGGCCGGCTACCGGAACACCTACAAGCCGGCGGCGATCGACTTCGGCCTCGACGCCGAGCCGGAGATCCTCGACCCCGAGACCTCCGAGAGCGTCGAGCTCGGCCTGCGCGGCGGGTTCTTCGACCGGAAGCTCGAGTTCGAGCTCGCGACGTTCGACATGGAGCTGCACAACCTCGTGGTGCCGACGATCGTCGGCGGACAGCCCGCCCTCGAGAACGCAGGCGCGGAGCGGTTCCGCGGGATCGAGCTCGAGGGGCGCGGCCGCCTGCCGCACGACATCGTGCTGCGCGCCGCCTGGAGCCTCCACGACGCGCGGTTCCTCGACTACGTGCGCGACTTCGGCGGCGTCCTCACGCAGCTCGAGGGGAAGCGGCAGGAGATGACCCCGCGCGACCTCGCCGCGTTCGGCGCGCTCTACGCGCCGGAGAAGGGGCTCGTCGCCCACGCCGAGGTCAACTACATCGGCACGCGCTGGCTCAACAAGCGGAACACGGCCATCGTCTCGGGGTTCACGACCTGGAGCGCCGGGATCGGCTGGCGGGGGGATCGCTGGGAGGCGCGCGTGGACGGCTGGAACCTGAACGACCGTCGCGATCCGATCTCGGAGAGCGAGCTCGCCGACGCCCAGTACTACCTGCTCGAGGCGCGGCGGATCATGGGCTCGTTCCGCTGGCGCTTCTGACCGCGAGCAGCGCCAACCCGCTCGCGATCGCCGCGCCGATCGCGAGCGGCACCTCGCCGAAGCGCACGTAGCCCGTCGGCTCGGCGCCGGCGAGCTCGACGCGGACCCGCTTCACGGCGGCGCTGCTCCCGCCGCTCGGGCGCCGGGTACGGCCCTCGTCGTCGGTCAACGTGGAGGCGCCGCCGTTGGCGGAGCGAATCACCGGAAGGCCCGTCTCCACCGCGCGCGTGGCGACCATCGTCGCGTGCCAGCGCGGGAACAGCGTGTCCTTCCACCAGCCATCGTCGGTCAGCGCCGCGAGAAGGTTGGCGCCCCGCGCGCGGTAGATCCGGGCGGTCCGCGGATACGCGCCCTCGTAGCAGATCATGACCCCGATGCGTGCCGGCCCGACGACGAACAGGGTGGGCTCGGGGCCTGGGCTGAAGTTCCCCAGGAGGCGGAGCGTGGACCGGTCCCCCTCGCGCGTCGCGCGGCGGGACGGGTCGAACCCGAAGGCGGCGCCGTAGGGGACGCCCTCGGCGAACGGGAGCAGCCGCTGCTTCCCGTACCACTGTGCCGCCGTCCCGTCGGGTCGCACGAGCGCGGCGCCGTTGTACAGGCGGACGCCCCTTCCCCCCATGCGCACGATCTGGCATCCGTAGAGGATCGGCACGCCCGCGGCGCGGCTGATGCGCTCGACCTGGGGATCGCCGAACGCCTCGGACTCGTCCCACACGACGGCGCCGGGACGCGCGGTCTCCGGCCACACCACGAGGTCGGTGCCGGGGGCCGCCTGAACCGTCAGCTCCTCGAGACGCCGCCAGGTGTCCGGCCATCGCGAGCGATCGAGCTTGGTCATGGGGTCGACCGCCGTCTGCAGGAGCGCGACGTGGAGGACGTCGCGCAGGAGACGCGGCCTCGGGCTCGGGTCGGCCCAGGGGGAGAGCCACAGAGCGATCCCCGCGGCCGCGAGCGCCGCCGCCGGTCTCGGTGTCCGCCGCCGCTCCCAAGCGGCGTCGAGCAACGCCCCCGAGCCGAAGATCAGGAGGGTGGTCGAGAACGGCCCCAGCCATCGCGTCCAGGCGAGCCATTCGGGGAACGGCGCGAGATCGTGGGCGACGAGATCCGCGGGGAACGACACCTCGCCCAGCGTCCGGGTCCATTCGAGGAAGGCGAACAGCAGCGTGCCCCAGAACGGTGCGCCGATCCGCGTCCGGCGCGCGAGCGTGTGTGCCCCCCACGACTCGAGCAGGGCGAACGGGACGATGTACGCGACGTAGAGAGCGAAGAGCGCGACGGCGAGAGGGGAGTAGCGCGCCAGCGACAGGATGAAGTGCCCGGCGACGGTGTAGCGCACGACGCCGAACCACACCCCGACCTGGAGCGCCTGGCGGCCGTCCCGCGCCGAGCGCAACGCACGAAACCAGAGGAGCGCGAACAGCGGTGCGACCGGCCCGAGCCCGATCGGCAGCCAGCACAGGCCGTCGAGCGCCCCCGCCGCCGCCGCGAGGACGCGGGGGCCCGCCCGCTTCAAGCGAGCCAGCGATGGAACGCGGCGCCCAGCCTGTACCCGGGGAACAGCCCCGTTTCGACCAGCGCGGGGTCGCAGTAGGAAGGATCGCTGCGGTGAACCGCGGGGAGCTCGCTCCAGTGGAGATCCGGGTGCAGATGGTGCAGCCAGTGATAGCCGCTGTTGTAGGTGAGCCCGTTGTGGATCGCGCAGGTGAAGGTCCACGCCTTGAACGTGCCGTCCCGCCAGCAGTTCCAGTGCTCCAGGTAGTTGGCCGCGCCGAGCATCAAGGCCGCGAAGAGGTAGGCCGGGGCCATGACGAGCAGCCACCGGTCGATCCCGAAGGCGCCGATGAGCGCCGCCGAGACCGCGATCAGGAGGGTCACGCTCGTGAGAAAGGCGCCGAGCAGCCTCGGGTGCCGCCGTCGCAGGATGTACCCGACGCTGTCGGCGGCGAACAGCGGGTAGTAGGTCAGCTGGTAGTAACGATAGCCGACGGGGCGGCCGGGAGCGCTCGCGCCCCGGTAGTTGAACGGGGACGACCAGTCGTCGCCGTTCCAGGTGTGCCTGTGGTGGCTCAACAGATGGTGCACCCGCCAGAACACTTGCGGGATCCCGCACAGCAGCGTCAGCAGCGCGTCGAGCGCCCGGTTGAGGGGCCGGAAGCGGAAGACGGGGCGGTGCGCGTGGTTGTGCTCGATCGCGAGCGTGTGCATACCGACGAAGATCGCGAGCGGGGCCCACCACAGCGATCCCGCCAGCGCCGCGGCGTACAGCGCCACCGCGACGGCGACGTGCGCGAGCGTGCGGAGATCGCTCGGGTGCCGCACTCAGCCCGCCCGCGACCGGTAATCCGGGTGCTGCGCCGTGAAGATCTCGCGCCCCCGCCTGGGCATGGTGAGCGCGGAGAGGAGCTGCCCGGCGCGGTAGTAGCCGAACGGGACGACGTGACCCCCGTGATCCACGAGGCTTCCCTTCAGCCGCTCGTGGAGCCTCGGAAGCGCGCTCCAGTGTACGAGGGGATGGTCGTGATGCTCGATGTGGTAGCCGACGTTGAACATGGTCAGGTTGAAGAAGGTCGAGAGGAACGTGTTCGAGTGCGCGTGGGCGTTCCCGCTCTCCGGCGCCGAGCAGCCGAAGTGCTGGGCGTACATCCCGGGGCCCATGACGTAGACGTTCGCGATGAAGTGGGGGAGCACCCAGAGCCAGACCGCCATCATCGGATCGATCAGGAAGGGGATCGACCAGAGGACGGCGAACCAGCCGAGCTCGATCGCCGCCCGCCGTCCGATTCCGGTACCGCCACGCCCCGAGCGGAAATCGCGCAAGAGGTGCCGCGCGTACCGCCAAGGCCAGTGAGCGAGCGCATAGACGAAGAGGCTCTCGAACGATCCGTCCGTCCGCCGGCGAGGAAGCGTCCAGTCGCCGGGGCCGAGGATGTGATCGTGGTGCACGGTGAGATGCGAGTGCTCCCAGAACATCGAGGGCCAGCCCCCGGTGAACGTCCAGAGACGGCCGAACCACCGGTTGAGCCAGGCGACACGGAACACCGGCCTGTGCACGTGGTTGTGGAAGTTGACCCCGACGTCGATCCCCGAGATCCAGCCCAGCATCAGCGCCGAGGCCGCGACGAACGCGGCGCGCTCCCACGGACCGTCGAGGCCGGCGCGCTCCGGGAGAAGGTAGAGGTAGAACGCGAGCGCGTACGCCGCGACGACGATCAGGTGGTAGACGATTGCGTGTGCGTCGTCGGGGTGGGTGAGGACGCGCCGGCGGGTCACCGTCAGGCCCACCGGCCGATCACGCGCCAGAGGCAGAACGCCAAGCCGAGGCTGATCCAGGCCCCCCAGACCGCGGCGCCGGCGATGACGACGATCGCGGCGAGGGGGTAGAAGCAGCGCAGCGGCATCGCCGCGAGACGACGTGGCCAGCTTCCGGCACGGACGCTCATGACCCCCGACCCGTAGATGCCGGGAGGATACGGCGAGGGGTTTCGCGCGGCAAGACGTGTTAGGCTTGCGCGCATGATGCGAAAAATCACGTTACCGACAATTGCTCTCGCACTTCTCACCGCGGTCCGCCTGCTCGCGGCCGACGCCGCGCCGCTCCCGGGCGAGCTGACCTTCACGACCCACAACTCCGTCTACAACGCCGAGGGACGCTTCGATTCCTGGAAGCTCACCAAGGTCGACATCCCGGGCGGGGACCTGACCAAGGGCACCGTCGAGATCGAGGTGGACCTCGCGAGCGTCAACGAGAAGGCGGCGAAGCTGGCCGCCCATCTGCGCACGCCGGACTTCTTCGACGTCGCCACGCATCCGAAGGCGACCATCGCGATCACGGGGGCGAAGCCCGCGGGGGAGAAGCGCTACGAGGCGACCGCGACGATCGATCTGCACGGCGTCAAGGGGACCTGCCCGGTCGCGTTCGAGGTCGTGTCGGAGAAGCCCCTGGCGATCAAGGGGACCGCGACGCTGGACCGCACCGCGTTCAAGATCGGCCAGCCGTACGACGCCGCGAACAAGTACGCGCCGCTCAACGAGGTCAAGATCGGGATCAGCGCGAAGCTGACGGACTGACGCCCGCGCCGGCCGCTTCCGGCTTCAGAACGAACCGCGCGTCGAACAGGATCGTGTCGTTCGCCGGCGCGGGTCCGTCCGGGCCGTGGAGCCCGAACGGCTCGAGGAGCCGGACCCGGAACGCCGCGCGCACGTCGAGCCGCCACGTCCCGTCCTCCGCGAGGACCGGCTCCGCCTGCGCCTTCACCGTCAGCGGCGCGGTCGCGCCGAGGAGCGAGAAGCGGCCCGTCGCCGTGAACGGCGCGGGGACGCCCGGAGACAGCGCTGCGGCCGCGACGTCGACCGGATCGAGCACGAAGCGCGCCGTCGGATGCCTGGCGACCTTCAGGATGGTGGACTTCAGCTCCGCATCGAGCGTCTTGTCCCCCATCGTCACCGTACCCGTCTGCGCGTCGAGCGTGCCGGTCGCGCCGCGAAGCCGCGCCGCCTTGCCGAGGACGATCCGCCCGGAGATCGTCCCCACCTCACCCGAATAGCTGTCGAGCGGCGGGGCGAAGCGGAACTGAAGCGGCGGCGGGTCCTTCGACAGCTCGGGATCGACGACCCAGCGGTCGGGGAGCTTGGGCGCGGCGGGAGGAGGGACCCGGCCAGGACTCTCGGCGGTCACCGCGGGAAGGGTCAGCCCGAGCGCCTCCCAAGTCGGACGTGGGAGCAGGGTCGAGACGGGCTCGAAGGCGTCTCCCACGGGAGAGCTGGCCGAGAGCCGCGCCACCGTGTCCTCGAGCCGCTTGGCTGCGCGGGCGAACACCTCGTCCAGCTGGGTGAACGATCCGGAGACCGGCTCGTCGAACCCCGAGTAGATCGGGGTGACGCAGTCGAAGCCGGAGTAGATCGCCGTCGAGACGAACAGCCGCCCGCTCGCGTCCCGGTACGGGTGGAAGTCCATGTAGAAGGCCCGGTCGGCGGGCTCGAGCGCGACGCGGCGCTCGAGGTGGAAGCGGGTGAGCCCCGCGAGCACGCTCCGCCGCGCTCGCGCGGCGAAGACGGCCGGTTCGAATTGCGGAGGCCTCACGCCGGTGAGCCCGGTGATCTTGATCGGCGCGACCACCGCGAGGCGCTCGCGATGCCAGACGGCGGCATTCTCGTAGGGGATCGGGGCCCCGGCCAGAGGGGCGGCCGCGGCCGTGCGGAGGAACTGCGCGATGCGGTCGACGTCGGCGTAGCGCCCGCGAAAGATCGAGCGCCCCTTCTCGTCCTGATAGACGATCAAGGGGGTCAGGTGGACGTCGGAAGGGGCACCCTTCGTCGCGTCGCGCACGTCCACGACGATTCCGCGCTGCGCGGCGATCGCGGCCAGTCGCGGAAGGGTCTTCTCCTCGAAGTCGCGGGAGGTGAGCGAGCCCGGCTGCTGGAAGACGATCAGCCGCGAGGCGGCGAGAAGAGCGGCGAGGACGATCACGCAGGCCTCGTCCCCTCCGCCCAGGCGATCGCGTAGCCGAACGAGGCGCCGGGACTCTCGCTCCAGGCCGAGAGCGCCGTGAGCCCGCGGTCGAACGCGCGGTCGTCGACGCCGCCGCGGCCGACGATCGTCGCCCGGGCGCCGGTCAGGATCCCGAGCACGTTGGCGATCGTTCCGGGGAAGGCCGCGCTTCCGGCGCAGGCTCCGAACGGGATCCAGCTCGAGCGCACGGGGGGCGCGCCCGCGTCGTGGAGCAGCTCCGGGAGGCGACGGCCGATCCACGGATCGCATCCGATCGCCTCGAGCGCGCGCTGGTACGCGGACCAGACCGCCTGGAACTCGGGGACCTCGGGCCACAGGCGGAGGACGTCGTGGTCGTCGTCCTCGAGCACGATCCGCCCGCCGGGTCGCGCGGCGCGCACCATCACGCGGACGGCCGCCCCCGGGTCCGTCAGGTGCTCGAGCAGGAACCGGGCGTGGACGAGGTCGAACGTCCCCCACTCCTCCTCGGACAGAGGAGGCGAAAGGGCGTCCCCGGCGCGGAGGTCCATCAGCGATCCTTCTCCGTCGGCGTCGGCGAGCCGCCGGGCCGCGGCGAGCTGCTCGAGGCTGCTCTCGATCCCGACGACGCGCCCCGACCGGCCGACGCTCCGCGCGATCCCCCGGGTGAGCTGGCCGAGCCCGGTCCCGAGATCGAGGACACGATCCCCTTCGCGCGCCGAGAGCTCGCGCAGCGATCCCGCGTTCGCGAGATCGTTCATCAACGACAGCCGCCGCTGCTCGTCGGGCGACGTGCCGTGGATGTAGCTCAACTCAGGGGAAGACGCCCAGCTCGAGGTAGGCCCGCCCGACCTTCTCGATGGCGCAGATGAAGGCGGCCGTGCGGAAGTCGGTCACCTTCTTGTTCTTCTTCATGACGTCGGAGATCTCGCTGTAGGCGGTGACCATCGTCTCCTCGAGCCCCGAGTGGACGAGCTCCTCCTCGTCGATCCCCTTGAGAAGGTTCTCGCGGATGGAATCCGGGAAGCGGGCGTGAATGAGCTGCTCCGTGGCGGCGACGATCTGGGCGCGGTGCGAGGCGTCCGCGCGCTTCTGGAGGAGGCCGTAGCGCATGTGCGAGATGTTCTTCGCCCACTCGAAGTACGAGACGGTGACCCCGCCGGAGTTGAGGTAGATATCGGCGAGGATGAGGACCCCCTTCTTGAGGAGGATCTTCTCCGCCTCGGTCGTCGTCGGCCCGTTCGCGGCCTCCGCGACGATGCGGGCGCGGACCCCGCCGGCGTTGGCCCCCGTGAGCTGGTTCTCGAGCGCCGCCGGGATCACGATGTCCACGTCGAGCATGAGCACGTCCGCGCCGTTGGCGAGCGAGCGCGTCGCGCCGGGGAACCCCTTCAAGCTCCTCTTCTCCTGGAACCACGCGGACAGCAGGGGGACATCGAGCCCCTTCGGGTTGACCACCGCGCCGTCGTATTCCCCGACCGCGACGATCTTCGCGCCGTCCTCCTGATGCAGGATCTTCGCGACGTGGAAGCCGACGTTCCCGAACCCCTGCACCGCGACGGTCTTTCCCTCGAGCGAGCCCTGGAGGCCGCAGCGCTTGAGCGCCGCCGGATCGCGGAACGCCTCGCGGAGCCCGAAGACGACGCCGCGCCCCGTCGCCTCGCGGCGTCCGCGGATACCCCCCTGCGTCAGCGGCTTTCCGGTCACGCAGGCCCAGTTGTCGATGCCGCCGGGGTGGAAGGCGTCGTAGGTATCGGCGATCCACGCCATCTCGCGCTCGCCGGTCCCGTAGTCGGGGGCGGGGACGTTGATCCCCGGACCGATGAAGTTCTTCGCGATCAGCTCGGCCGTGTAGCGGCGGGTGATCCGCTCGAGCTGCTCGGGGGTGTAATCCCGCGGGCGGAGCTTGATCCCCCCCTTGGAGCCGCCGAACGGCACGTTCCCGATCGCGCACTTGTAGGTCATCAGCGCGGCGAGCGCCATGATCTCGTGCTGATCGACCATCCGGCTGTAGCGGATCCCGCCCTTGAGCGGCTTGCGGTGATGGCTGTGCTCGGCGCGGAAGGCTTCGAAGATCACGTACTTGTCGTCGATCTTCACCGGGAACTGCATGTGGTAGACGTTGTTGCACGCCTTGATCTGGTCGAGCAGCCCGGAGGGGAGCTTCACGTGCTGCGCGGCGCGGTCGAACTGCCGCGAGACGATGTTGTTCAGGTTGAGGTCTTCGCCGGTCTTCTGCTTGCGTGTTGCCAAAGCGATTCCTCCGGGCAAAAGAGCCCGGATTCTATGACGGGAGGCGCTGGCGGGCTAGACCCAGCGGCGGACGCGGGCCTTGTAGCTGCGGTAGGTGTCGCCGAACTTGGCGTCCAGGTACCGCTCCTCCCGCGCGATCACCCCCCAGCGGAGGATCGCGACGAACGGCAGGAGGAGCGCGAGGAAGGCCGGGGAGGCGAGGGCGATCCCGATCCCCACGAAGAGCAGGGTCAGCGACAGGTAGAGCGGGTTCCGGGTGTGCGCGAAGGGGCCTTGCTCGACGATCGCCGTCGTCGGCTGTCCGGGATGGATGTTGGTGCCGGCGGCCCGCATGACCCGCTGCGCCCACCATGCGAAGGCCATCGAAGCGATCCCCAGGGCCACCCCCCCGAGGCGGACCCACATCGGGAAGGCGGCGTGAACGCCCATCGTGAAGTGGAGGATCAGTCCCGCGAGAACGCAGATCGAGAACAGCAGGGGCGGGAAGACGAGAACCCCCGGGTTGTCCTCCGTCACGGACGCCCCGCCAGCTCCACGACGAAGAACAGCGCGACGAAGACCGCGATCACCGCGAGGATCGCCATCCGCCGGAGGTGGTTCGCGTACTCGGCGTACCGGATCTCGTCGAGCCAGTAGCGCTCGGGCGCCGCCTCGTGGATCACCCCCATCGTCACGAGGTGCCGCAAGCGCCCGCGCTCGAGCCCCCGCAGGCCGGCGAGAGGCATCGCCGTCTCCGGCGACACCGCTCCGGCCTGTTCGAGGCGGCGCACGACGCGGCGCCGCGCGGCGGCGAGGTGCGGGAAAGGCATCGTCAGGGGACGTCGGCGGTAGCGGCCTCGAGCTGCTTGGCTCGCTCCTGCACCATCTCCTCCAGCTCCTTCTGGTGATTGCGCGCGACCTGCGTGCCGATCTCGGCCCCTCGCCGCGCGAGGTCCGGCATCGCGGCGAGCGCCTTCCGGCCGACGGGGGTGCGGTAGAACGCGGTCAGCTCGCGCAGCTCCGCCTCGGTGAAGGTCTCGGCGTACAGGTCCACGAGCTTCGGCCCGATCGTCTCCCAAGTCATGAACTTCTCGGCCCACTTGACCACCACCGACCGATAGGGGGCGAGCATCGCGTTCCCCTCGACCATCGAGTCCACCATGACGGAGACGCCGGTCCGCATGCTTCCCTCGACGTCGATCGTGCGGAGCGTCTCCTCCGCCGCGCGACGGTGGGACGGGGCGATCGGGGCGACGGCGTGAGCGGATCCTTGGGCGAGCGCGGCGACCGCGAGCGCGATTCCGAGTCGTCTGATCATCCCTTTCCTCCGGGCTTCGTCAGGGCGGCCTCGACGCTGTAGCGTCCCGACCCCCTCGAAGCGATGTAGAGGAAGATGAAGCTGTAGACGGCGGAAAGCTCGCCGCGGTTCAAAATCGGCCAAAAACCCCCCGGGGCATGAGCGATGAAGTAGGCGGCCGCCATCTCGCCGCTGGCGAGGAAGGCCGCGGTGCCCGCCCACAATCCGATCGCGATCAGGGCTCCCCCGACGAGCTCGATGACCCCGGCCGTGAGCATCTTGGGGCTCGAGAGCTGCGCCTGACCGCCGAGCGCGCCGAACAGCTTCTGCGCGCCGTGGCAGGCGAAGAGGAACCCGAGGACCACGCGCATGACGGCGTAGATCGCATCCGAGTAGCGTCCCAGCCATCGTTCCATGACGATCCCCTCATTGCCTCTGATAGGTCCCGATCAGCTCGGCGGTCGCGAGGACGTGGCCGTGCATGGCGGCGAGGAGGGCGGCGCGCGTCGGTCGCTCGAGATCGTCGAGCACGGTGTCGAGAGCGTAGAGCGTGTGAACGTATCGGTGACGGCCGATCGGCGGACAGGGACCGCCGTATCCGGTGCGCCCCCAGTCGTTGGTCCCCTCGAGCGCGCCGGCGGGGAGCGCTTTCGCGGTGATCGCCTCGCGCAGCCCCGTCCCGGCCGCGGCCGGGATGTTGTAGACCACCCAGTGGACCCAGGTCATCTTCGGCGCCGCCGGATCCGGGGCGTCGGGATCGGTGACGACGACGGCGAGGGTCTTCGTCCCCGCGGGAAGATCCGTCCACGCGAGCGGCGGCGAGACGTTCGAGCCGTCGCAGGTGAAGCGGGACGGGATCGCGCCGTCGGGCTTGAAGGCGGTCGAGGCGAGCTTCAGCGACACGATGACCCCCTCCTTCGCGCTCGGCGCCGGCGTCGGCACCGGAGCCGCGGTGCCCGCGAGAAGCATGAGAAGGATTCCTGCCGGCGGAGACATGCGTCGATCTTAGTACGGGGGACGCGCGTCCTATAATGACGAATCCCCCCATCCCCGGAATCGGAGGTCCGCCCATGTCCGCCCCCCCCGACGCGAAGCTGGCGAAGGCCGCCGCCGACACGATCCGCTTCCTCGCGGTGGACGCCGTCGAGCGGGCGAAGTCCGGGCACCCGGGGCTGCCGATGGGCGCCGCCGACGTCGCGTTCGTCCTCTGGAGCCGCTACCTCCGGTACGACCCGACCGCGCCCGACTGGCCCGACCGGGACCGGTTCGTGCTCTCCGCCGGACACGGCTGCATGCTCCTCTACGCGCTCCTCCACCTGTCCGGGTACGAGCTGCCGATGAGCGAGCTCCAGGCGTTCCGCCAGTGGGGGAGCCGCACCCCCGGTCATCCGGAGTTCGGCCACACGGTCGGCGTGGAGGCGACGACCGGTCCACTGGGGCAGGGGATCTCGAACGCGGTGGGGATCGCGCTCGCCGGGAAGATGGCGGCGACGCGCTTCAACGACGCCGACTTCCAGCCGGTCGCGCATCGCGTGTTCGTGCTCGCCTCCGACGGCGACCTGATGGAAGGGATCTCCGCGGAGGCCAGCTCCCTCGCGGGACACCTGGGGCTCGGGAACCTGATCGTCCTCTACGACGACAACAGCATCACGATCGAGGGGAAGACGTCGCTCGCGTTCTCCGAGGACGTCCCGGCGCGCTACGCCGCCTACGGCTGGCACGTCCGGAGGGTGGACGGTCACGACCAGGAGCAGGTCGCGCGCGCGATCGAGTCCGCGATCGCCGACCGGGCGCGGCCGTCGCTGATCGCGTGCAAGACGCACATCGCGTTCGGCGCCCCCCACAAGCAGGACAGCGCGGAGGCGCACGGCAGCCCGTTGGGGGCGGAGGAGACGCGGGCGGCGAAGGCGAACCTCGGGTGGCCGGAGGAGCCGCCGTTCCTGATCCCCGACGAGGTGCGCGACTTCTTCCGGGCGCGCGCGGCGGAGGGAGCGGCGCTGCGCACGGGCTGGGAGCAGCGGTTCGCCGAGTGGGCGGCGGCCCGCCCGGAGCGCGCGGACGAATGGCGGTCGATCTGGGAGAAGACCGTCCCCGACGACATCGTCTCGCGGCTCCTCGCCGGGGCGCCGGCCGAGGCGGCGGCGACTCGCGAGCACGGACGGAGCGTGCTCCAGACGGCGGCGAAGCTCGTCCCGGCGCTGGTCGGCGGCTCGGCGGACCTCGCTCCGTCCACGCTGACCCTGATCAAGGACTCGAGCTCCGTCGGCCCCGGCTCGTTCGAGGGGCGCAACCTCCATTTCGGCATTCGCGAGCACGCAATGGGGGCGATCCTCAACGGGATCGTCTATCACGGCGCGTTCCGTCCGTACGGCTCGACGTTCCTCGTCTTCTCGGACTACATGCGCGCGTCGATCCGCCTGGCGGCCCTGTCGAGCCTCCCGGTGATCTACATCTTCACCCACGACTCGATCTTCGTCGGGGAGGACGGGCCCACCCACGAGCCGATCGAGCACCTCGCGGCCCTCCGCCTGATCCCGAACCTCCACGTCTGGCGTCCCGCCGACGGGCTCGAGTGCGCGCTCGCCTGGGGAATGGCCCTCGAGCGCCGCGACGGCCCGAGCGCCCTCGCGCTCTCGCGTCAGAAGCTCCCCCCGATCGCGCGCCGCGAGGGGCTGGGCGAGGCCGACTTCCGCCGCGGCGGCTATCGGGTCGCGGGCGGGGACTCCCCCGCGGCGGTGATCGCGGCGACCGGCTCGGAGCTGCACCTGGCGATGGGCGCGCGCGAGGCCCTCGCGAAGCGCGGAGCGCCGGTCGACGTCGTTTCGATCCCCTGCGCCGAGCTGTTCCACGCGCAGCCGCGGCCCGTGCGCGACGCGCTCTTCCCCGCCGGAGTCCCCGTCGTGACGGTCGAGGCCGGGAGGACGGACCCCTGGCGCGCGCTCGCCGGGCCGGACGGGCTCTGCATCGGGATCGACCGGTACGGCGCCTCGGCCCCCGGCGCGGTGAACGGGGAGAAGTTCGGTTTCACCGTGGACGCCGTGACCGCGAGGATCGAGGAGTGGCTTGGCGCGCGCACCTGAGCCGTCGACCCACCTGAGAGGCCAGACCCCGGCCTCTCTCGCGACCCTCTGGCCCGACCTCCCGCTCGATCCCGTGATCGCGCGACGGGTGGTCGAGCGCCTCGTGGGGCAGGGGCGCGACGACCTCGACGGCGTGCGCGGCCTCTCGCGCGCGCTCGCGAGGGAGATCCTCCTGCGGGGGAGCACGGCGCGGATCGCCTGCATCGACGCGCGGGAGAGCCCGGTCGACGGCTTCGCGAAGTACCTCTTCCGCGGGGGCGACGGCGCGCTCTTCGAGACGGTGCGCATCCCGCTCGAGCGGCCACGCTTCTCGGTCTGCGTCTCCTCGCAGGCAGGATGCGGTCTCGGCTGCGCCTTCTGCGCCACGGGGCGCGAAGGGCTGACCCGGAGCCTGGAGGCGTGGGAGATCGTCGAGCAGGTGCTCACCGTCAAGCGCCTGGCTCCCGCCGGCCGCCCGGTGACCGGTGTCGTCTTCCAGGGGCAGGGGGAGCCGCTGCAGAACTACGACGCCGTCATGCGCGCCGCCGCGATCCTCCGCGACCCGAACGGGCTCCGGATCCGCGGCGAGGCGATCACGATCGCGACCGTCGGGCTCCTTTCCGCGATCGAGCGGTTCACCGCGGAAGGGTATCCCTACCGGCTGATCCTCTCGCTGACGTCCGCCATCGACGGGAAGCGCGGGGAGCTCGTTCCGCTGGCGCGCGCAACACCGGTGGCGGCGCTCGCGAAAGCGATGCGGGCGCACGCGGCCGCGCGCGGCAGCCTCGTCCACGTCGGCTGGGTGCTGATCGCCGGCTGGAACACGGGGGACGACGAGGCCGACGCTCTGGCGCGGCACTTTTCCGGGCTCGCGGTGCGCGTCCACCTGATCGACGTCAACGATCCCACCGGCCGTTTCTCACCCCCCGGGGACGAGGAGCGCCGCCGCTTCGCGGGCGCGCTGGGGACGCGCGGGATCGCTTTCGTCAGGAGATATTCCGGCGGAGCGGACATCCACGCCGCCTGCGGGATGCTCGCCTCGACCGCGCGCGGGGGCCGACCCGCGTGACGCCCGCGGAGCGGCGATCGTCCCTGCTCGCGATGACCGCGCCGCTGGTGGTGTCGTTCTGGATGCGGTCGCTGTTCACGTTCGTGGACACCTGGTATGCGTCCTTCCTCTCCGACGCCGCCGTCGCGGCGATCGGCCTCTCCTACCCGTTCGAGTTCGTGATGATCGCCGTCTGGGTCGGCATGTCCACCGGCCTGACCTCCAACTTCTCCCGTGCGATGGGGGCGCAGGAGGAGACGAAGCTCAGGCAGTACCTCCGCGCGACCTGGAGCCTCGTGCTGCTGTGTATCCCCGCCTTCCTCCTCCTCGGCGCGGTCTGCTACGCGTTCGCCGACCGGATGGCTCCCGACCGGGAGGTCGCGGGCCAGTTCGCGATCTACGGCTCCGTCCTCGTCGGGGGATCGGCGCTGACGCTCTTCTGGTCGGTCCTCCCGGACTCGATCGTCAAGGCGCACGGCGACACCAAGGCGACGATGTGGGCCGGCATCTGGTCGAACGTCATCAACGTCGTGCTGAACACGATCTTCACGTTCGGCTTCCGCTGGGGAGTGTTCGGCATCGCCCTCTCCACCGTGATCGGGCGGTTCGGCGGGCTGGTCTATGCCCTGCGGAAGGCCGCGGCGCACGAGAAGGCCCGCAAGGCGCGCGGCGCTCCCTCCGCCCCGGGGCACGATCCCCACCCGTACCGCTCGATCTTCGCCCTCGCCGTGCCCTCGGCCCTGTCGTACGTGCTGATGGCGAGCGAGTCGGGCGTGGTGAACTGGCTGCTCAAGGGGCTCGACCATGGGAAGGAAGCGCTCGCCGCCTATGCGATCTACTACCGGGTCTTCCAGTTCGTGGCGATGCCGGCGATCGCGGCGTCGGTCGCGATGCTCCCGTTCGCGGCCCGGAAGTTCGGCGAGAACGACCTCCACGGGGTTCGCCGCGGGCTGACGCAAGCGCACATCGCCGGCTTGGTCTACGCGGCGGCGGTGGCACCGATCCTCTACCTCGTCGCCCCTCCACTGGCGCGCCACCTCACCGCCTCGCCGGTCACCTTCGCCTACCTGGTCCCCGCCCTGCGCCTCGTCCCCGTGGCGGCTCTCGCGGCAACCCCGTTCTTCCTCTGTCGCCCGGTCTTCGAGGGGATGGGGCGCGGCCGGCCCGGGCTCGGGCTGTCGGCGCTCCGGTACGGAGTGCTCGCGGCTCCCGCAGCGTGGCTCGGCCTGGCCGGCGCCGAGAGGCTCGGGATCCCGGGAGTGCTCGGCCTGATCGTGGGGCTCATGGGGGCGAGCGCGGGGAGCTCCGCGCTCTTCCTCGCCTGGACGCAGCGCGTCCTGGCCCGCAGGGGCGAAAACGCCCGCAATCCGTCGGCCGCCGCATAATACGCGGCCGGAGGGGGGGCATGCCCGAGATCCCGAGGCTCGTCTTGATCCTGGCCGCAGCGATCGCGCTCATCGCTCCGGTCGCGGTCCTGGCTGGGCGGAAGGGGGGGCGGTACCGGGCGCTCCCCGGCTGGGTCGCGGCCTGGGCCCAGTTCGCTGTGCTGATCGTCGTGCTCTCCCGGATGAGCCCCAAGATCTCCTTTCCGCTGCTCGGCATCGTCATGTTCTTCGCGCTCAAGCAGTACTTCTTCCTCACCCCCCTCCGTCCCCAGGACCGGTGGGCGATCTTCCTCACCTACCTGTTCATTCCGATCGCCCTCTGGCCCGCGTGGGCCGGGTCGTTCAACCTCCTCAGCGGGGCCACGGTGGTCGGTGTCTTCCTTCTGATGCCGGTCCTGCTGTCGATCGCGCCGCGTCAACCCGGGCTTCTCGACGCGCTCGGCCGGGTCCTCCTCGGCGTCCTGGTCTTCGTGTTCTGCGCGGCGCATTTCGGACTGATGACCCATCTGGCCGCCGGGTCCCTGGAGCTGTTCGGGATGTGCGGCCTCATGGCGGATCTCTGCCAGCGGTTCTCCGGGCGCATGCGTCCCGGGGAGGAGCAGGTCCGGCCGTTCCTCGGTGTCGTCGCCGGGGCGGCGGCCGCGGCGGCGGCCGGGGCGTGGCTCGCCCCGCTCGCCGGGCTCCGCCCGACGCACGGCGCGACGGCCGGCGTGCTGGTGGCGCTCGCCACCGCGGGCGGATCCCTCGTCTCGGACGCGGTCTCGCACGACTTGATGCGGACCCAGTCGGACGCGATCATGGGGCGCGCGGCCTTCCTCGATCGGACGTTTCCGGCGATCTACGCCGCCCCCGTCTTCTACCACTACGTGCAGGCCGTCTCGTCGTGAAGTCCCTGCGCCGAGCGCTCCGGCTCGCCGCCCTCTACGCCTTCCAGGTCGGTTTCGTCCGGCCGATGCTCCGCTGGTACTGGGGAGCGCGCTACCGCCGCCTGCACTACGTGCCGACGGGACCGTGCATCGTCGTCGCCAACCACAACTCCCACCTCGACGCTGCGCTCCTGATGAGCATGTTCCCGTTGCGGCGGCTGCCCCACGTGCACCCGGTGGCGGCGGCCGACTACTTCGGCAAGACCGCCTGGCGACGCGCCGTCGCGATGGTCTGGATGAACGCCATGGGGATCGAGAGGACGGCCCCCCCCGGAAAGGACGTGCTCTCTCCGATGATCGAGGCGCTGGAGGACGGGGAGACGCTGATCTTCTTCCCCGAGGGGAGCCGGGGAGAGCCCGGGGTGGTCGGCCCGTTCCGTCCGGGGATCGGGAGGATCGTCAAGAGCGTTCCCGGCGTGCAGGTCGTTCCGGTCTTCCTTGCCGGAGCGGAGCGAAGCCTTCCGCGGGGCGAATCGGTCCCGCTTCCCCTCGGCATCGACGTGATCATCGGGAAGCCCAGGACCTTCTCCACGGCGCTGGACGCGCGGGACATCGCCGAGGAGGCGCGCGCCGACGTCCTCGCGCTCGCCCCGGCCGCGCCTCCGGTCCCGGGTCCCCGGCCGGCGCCGCCGATTCGCGTGGCCTTCTGCGGCGTCGACGGCGAGGTCAACCGCGCCCTGTACGTCGCCACGAGGGAGCGTCTCGAAAGCTTGGGGCGCACGGTCGGCCTCGGCGCCGGCCCCGATTCCGACCCGGGAGTCCCCGCGGCCCGGAGCCTCGGATGGCCCAAGGCTCTGGCCTGGATCTTCCGGACGGGGGGGATCTACCGCGGGGACGCCTTCGCGCGGATGATCCGGCGCGCGCGCGTGGACGAGTCGCTCGAGGACGGACGCACCGCGCGGTTCGTGGTGAGCGAGGGGAGTCCCTTGGTCGATCTGCTCGCCTGGTCGGAAGCGCATCTGTACCGCGGGGCATTCGACGATCGAGGCCTGCAGCAGGTGATGGTCTACCTGTCGGGTGAGCGGCGCATTCCGCTCTCCCAGTGGGTCCGCTTCGTCCGGCGCGCCCCCGAGGTCTGGCTCGTCAACACGTTCGACCTGGCGCACCCCGCGGCGCCCGACGTGCTCGTCCTCGACACCGGCGACGCCCGTTCGAGTCACGAGGCGGACCTTCATGGGGCGTATCGTCAGGTCGCCGGGATCCTTCGCAAGCGGCGCGTGGAAGTGGTGGAGGTCGAAGGGCGCGCCGTCGCGGCGGCGGCGGTCGCGGACATCGTCGAGGGGATCTGCCGGAGGCTCGTGACGAAGGGAGACGCGAGGGCGGCCGACGCGTGATGCGCATTCGACTTGACGAATGGCGCGGCTGCGGCAAACTTGGAGAGCGTCGCGCGGGCGCGTGGCGCGGATGAAGGGGCTCCGATGGGCGGTTCCCAGACTTTTTCCAAGCTGAGCGAGCAGGCGCTCGACGAGCACGGCCTCATCCATTTCCATCTCGATCAGCTCGAGAGGGCGCTGCGCGACCTCGACCCCGACGCCGCCGAGCCGGAGACCATGCGCACGGTCGCGGTCCGGATCGACAGCTTCAAGGAGCGGCTGGACGAGCACTTCGGCACCGAAGAGGACGGCGGGCTCCTCCAGGGGATCCTGGACGCGCTCCCGCAGGCCGAGAGCGACGTCCGCCGGATCCGGACGCAGCACGCCCGTCTGAGCGAGGCGCTCGAGGCCGCGAGGACGATCGCGCGGCGGTGCGATCCCACGGAGATAGCGGCGCTGAAGACCGAGCTGGATCGCCTCCTCGCGATGATGCGAGAGCACGAGCGCGAGGAGGACGCCCTGGTGAAGCGGGCCTTGCGGCACGCCTAGGTGCTCAACGGCCTCTTCGTCGTCCTCGTCCTCGCCTCCGTCCTCGTCGCAGCGCTCACCGGCCGTCTCGACGCCGTCTCGTCGGGCGCGCTGGACGCCGCCCGCAAGGCCGTCGATCTCGCGATCGGCCTCGTCGGGGCGATGTCGTTGTTCATGGGGCTGATGCGCGTCGCCCAGGACGGGGGGCTGCTCCGGCTGATCGCCCGTGCCGCCGCCCCGGTGATGCGGCGTCTCTTCCCGCAAGTTCCCCAGGACCACCCCGCGATGAGCGCGATGACGCTCTGCATCGCCTCGAACCTGCTCGGGCTCGGGAACGCGGCGACGCCGTTCGGGATCCGGGCGATGCAGGAGCTCGACCGGCTGAATCCGGTGAAAGGGACGGCGACCGACGCGATGGTGATGTTCCTGGCGATCAACACCGCCGGCCTCGCGATCGTTCCGAGCAGCGTCATCGGTCTGAGGGCCGCCGCGGGCTCCGCCGATCCCGGAGGGATCGTGTTCGCCACGTGGTTCGCCTCGGGGTGCGCGACGATCGCGGCGATCGCCGCCGCGACCCTGCTGGCCCGGCTGCCGCGCTTCAGGACCGTCCCGCCTCCCGCCTCCACGGAGGATCGTGCCGCAGCAGGGGCCCTCGAAGCCGAGTCGTCCCCGTCCCCTCGCGCCCCGCGGCTCGGCGGCATCCTCGCTGCGGGGTACGTCCTCGCGCTGCTCGTCGCGCTCGCCCTCTCGCTCGCCCGGCGCGACGGATCGGCGACCGCGGGTGCGATCGCGAGGGAGGTCTTCTCGAGCTGGACCGTTCCCGGGCTGATCGCGGGCTTCGTCCTGTTCGGTTGGGCGCGAGGGGTGCCCGTGTACGAGTCGCTGATCGAAGGGGCGAAGGACGGGTTCCAGGTCGCGCTCCGCATCATGCCCTACCTGATCGCGATCCTCGTCGCGGTGGGGATGTTCCGCGAGTCGGGATGCCTCCCGGCGCTCGTGACGGTCCTCTCGCCGGTGACCGCGCCGATCGGTCTCCCCGCCGAGGCCGTCCCGGTCGCCCTGCTCCGCCCGCTCTCCGGATCGGGGAGCTTCGGCGTGATGAGCGAGATCCTCGACGCGCACGGCCCCGATTCGTACCTCGGGTACCTCGTGAGCACGATGCAAGGGGCGACCGACACGACGTTCTACATCCTCGCCGTCTACTTCGGAGCGGTCGGGATCAGGAAGACCCGCCATGCGATCCCCGCCGGGCTCGCGACCGACGCCGCGGGGATCCTCGCCGCGGTCCTGATCTGCCGTCTGGTGTGGGGCGGGCTCACGTCCGGCCGTTGACGCCTCCGGACCCCGGTGATAAGGTCGGACGTTGCCGTGAAGGGATCCGAATGGGAAGACACCCGCGACCTCGCCCGGCCGGGCCTGCCTCCAACGAACGGGGCGGGTCCGCAGGTGAAGACCGCAACAAGGGCGCTCGGTTCACGAGCGCCCTTCGTGTATTAGGGGGCTCGTGACGGAGGATCGCATGACGGATGCGCGGACACAGCTCGCAAGCCTCTTGAAGATGCAAGAGCTCGCCCTGGAGATCCAGGGCGCCCGGGGGGTGGTGGACGGCGCGCCCGGCAGGCTCGAGGAGGCCGAGAACCGCTTCCGCGAGCGGAATTCCGAGTACGTCGCGACGAAGGAGCGCTTCGACGCGATCGAGGCCGACCGTCGCGCGCGGTCGCTCGAGCTGGCCACGCTCGAGGAGACGCGGAAGCACTTCCAGGACAGCCTGATGCAGGTGAAGAACCAGCGGGAGTACGCCGCCGTCCTGAAGGAGATCGACGCCGCGAAGGCGCGGATCGGCGAGCACGAGGACGCGATCCTCGCGAGCATGGAAGAGGTCGAGGCGCTCTCGGGCGACCTCGAGGCGCGCGCCGCGCACATCGAGTCCGAGCGGTCGATCGTCGAGGCCGAGCGCACGGCGATCGCCACGGACGTCGCCGAGGCGGAATCCCGGATCGAGCGCGCGACCGCCGAGCGTCGCGAGATCGAGGCGACGCTCCCGCCGGCGCTGGTCGCCAACGTCCGGCGGGTCGAGGAGGGGCGCCGGGGGATCTTCCTGGTGAAGGCCGACCACGAGATGTGCTCGGCCTGTCACGTGCGCCTGCGGCCGCAGGTCTACCAGGAGATCAAGCAGGCGACGAAGGTCCACATCTGCGGCAACTGCCGTCGCTACCTCTATTACGAGCCGGCGCTGGCGCCATCGGGCCGGCCGCCGATCCAGGCCCCCGGCTCCGAGGTCGAGGCGGTGAATGGCGGGGCGGTTTAGGGCCGGCTTCGACGGCGGCTCGCGCGGCAATCCCGGTCCCGCGGCCTGGGGAGTCGTCGTCACAGACGCGAGCGGCCGGGCGCTCGAGGGATTCGCGGGCTCGATCGGCCGCGCGACCAACAACGTCGCGGAGTACTCCGGTCTCCTCGAGGCCCTCGCGCTCGCGGCGGCCCGCGGCGCCGACGACGTCGAGCTGGTCGCGGACTCCGAGCTGGTGGTCAAGCAGATCCGCGGCGAATACAAAGTCCGCCACCCGGACCTGATCCCGCTCCACGGCGAGGCCGCGCGGCGGATCGCGGGATTCAAGCGCTTCTCGATCGGCCACGTGCCGCGCCGGCGGAACGCCGACGCCGACAAGCTGGTCAATCGCGCCCTCAACCTGGCCGAGGCCGGCTCCGGGGACGCCCCCGTCCGCATCCACGAGACCTTCGAATGACGCGATGGGAGACCTGAGCTCCCGGCTCGAGGCGGTCCGGGCGCGCCTCGCCGCGGCCTGCGCGCGCGCCGGGCGGGATCCTTCCTCGGTCCGCCTGGTCGCGGTGACGAAGACCGTTTCCGCCGCGACCGTGCGGGAGGCGATCGCCGCGGGCCAGACCCTGTTCGGAGAGAACCGGATCCAGGAGGCCCTCCCGAAGATCGCGGAGACCGGCTCCGGAGCCCGATGGCATTTCGTGGGGCACCTGCAGGCGAACAAGGCGAGACACGCCGTCGGGGCGTTCGAGCTGATCCACGGGGTGGACGACGCGTCCCTCGCCGCCGAGCTCGACCGCCGGGCCGCCGCGCGGGGGATCGTGCAGGCCGTCCTCGCGCAGGCGAACCTCGCGGGCGAGGCCACCAAGCACGGCGCGGGGGAGGACGGGCTGGAGGCGCTCGTCGAGGCCGTCGCGCGCGCGCCGCATCTGGACCTCCGCGGCCTGATGATCATCCCGCCGCCGGCGGAGGACCCCGAAGCCTCCCGGCCGTGGTTCGCGAGGCTCCGGGGGCTCCGCGACGTGCTCGCGCGGCGCGTGGGCCGGACGCTTCCGGAGCTGTCCATGGGGATGACCGACGATTTCGAGGTCGCGATCGAGGAGGGGGCGACCCTCGTTCGCGTCGGTCGCGCGATTTTCGGGGAGCGTGCGTGATGCGATCTTGCCAGGCCCGGGGCAGGAGGCTATGTTTCCCGGCGTTTCGGAGGTCGTCATGAGCGCGCGGCTGACCGCGATGGACATCGACAAGCAGGAGTTCACCCGCAAGATGCGCGGGTACGACGCGGACGAGGTCCGCCTCTTTCTGAAAGCCGTGGCCGAGGAGGTCGAGCGGGTGAACCTGGAGAACGCGACGCTCCGCGAGGAGAACGGCGCGCTCCAGATCCGCGTGGAGGACTACAAGGACCGGGAGCGCGCGCTCCAGGAGACCCTCGTCACGGCGCAGCGGATGTCGTCCGACCTGAAGGACCGCTCCAGGGCGGAGGCCGATCTGCTGGTGAAGGAGGCCCGCGTGAAGGCCGAGCGCCTCCTCGAGCAGTCGCAGGATCAGCTCCACGCCCTGGAGAACGAGATCGGCCGGCTCCGTCTCGAGAAGGACGCCTTCGAGAACCGCCTGCGGGCGGCGATCGAGGAGCACCTCTCGCTCCTCGACCTGCGCCGTCAGGAGAGGGCGGACATCGACAACCTCCGGTTCCTGCGCCGCCGGTCCACGACCGAGATCGGATGATCCAAGCCGACCTGGCGGTCGTCGGCATCTCAGAGCTCGCCACACCCGAAGGACGGTCCGCGCGGACCGGCGCCGACCTCGGCCGGCTCCGGACGATCCGGGACGCCGCGATCGCCGTCCGATCCGGCCGGATCGTGTTCGTCGGGACCGAGCGGGAGCTTCGCGAGGCGGTCGCCCTCCCGCCCGACGGGGCGACGATCGACGCGCGGGGCGGGACCGCCGTGCCCGGGTTCGTCGACGCGCACACCCACCTCCCGTTCGCGGGGTGGCGCGAGGAGGAGTTCAACCGGCGCCTGTCCGGGGCGACGTACGCCGAGATCGCCGCGAAGGGGGGCGGGATCCTCTCGACGGTCGCCGCCACGCGCGCGGCCTCGCGGAGCGAGCTGGCCGCCCTCGTCCGCGCCCGTCTGGACGCCATGCTGGCGTCCGGGACCACCGTCGTCGAGGCGAAGAGCGGGTACGGCCTGTCGCTCGAGGAGGAGATCAAGCAGCTCGAGGCGCTCGCAACGGGCGCGCGGGACCACCCCGTGCGGGTCGTGCCGACGTTCCTCGGAGCGCACACGATCCCCGCGGAGCGGCGCGACGCGCGTGAGCGCTACCTCGAGGAGATCGTCGGCGAGATGATTCCCGAGATCGCGCGGCGGGAGCTGGCCGCCTACGCGGACGCCTTCGTCGACGCGAGGGCGTTCACGATCGACGAGGCGAGACGGGTCCTCCTCGCGGCGCGCGACGCGGGGCTCGGCGTCCGCCTCCACGCCGACCAGCTCGCCGACGACGGCGCCGCGCGGCTGGCGGCGGAGCTCCGCGCCGCGTCGGCGGACCACCTCGAGCACGTCTCGGACTCGGGGATCGAAGCGCTCGCCGGCGCGGGGACCGCCGCGGTGCTCCTCCCCGCCGCGACGTTCTTCCTGATGCAGGAGGCCAAGCCCCCCGCCCGGCGGCTCATCGACGCGGGGGTCCCGGTCGCGATCGCCACGGACTTCAATCCGGGGACCGCTCCGAGCGAGGCGATGGGCGCGACGCTGGAGCTCGCCTCCCTCACGCTGCGCCTGTCGGTGGACGAGTCGCTCACGGCGGCCACGCTCAACGCGGCGTACGCGCTGGGCATGGCGGAGGAGACCGGATCGATCGAGGTCGGGAAGCGCGCGGACTTCGCGATCCACGCGGTCCCCAACCGATATCACCTCGTCTACCGGTTCGGGATGCGGCGGGTCGCGACGGTCGTCGCGGGGGGCCGGGTCGTGGTGGCCGACGGGCGCCGGTGCTGCGCCTAGAACAGCGGCGCGCGCTCCTCGTGATCGAACCTGAAGACGTACTTCGTCACCTTCAGGTCGATCGTCTGCTCGTACTTGGCGCTGATGACCATCTCGCGCCCGGTGCGCTCCATGTGGAGGTTCTTCTTCTCGAGCGGGAGCTTCAGCTCCTTCGCCTTGTCGAAGACCCGCTTGAAGATCTCCTCGTCATGGTTCCGGGTCGCGGCGAAGCGGCACTCTTCCTGGATGAAGTCGCGGAACTCGTAAGCGTTGATCCGGACCGGGATGATCTTCACGCCGACGAAGATCGCCGACCCGAGGACCGCGAGGGAGATGAGGAGGCCGATCCGGCCCTCGCCCGATTCGAGGCTTCTCCGCTGCATGGCTCGTTCCCCTATTCCGCGAAAACGTCGGCAATATAGGTTCGGGGTCTGGAGGAGACAAGGAGGGGGGATGAAGGCGCACACCCGCTATCTGAGCCTGAACATCCCGGCACGGATGGACTTCCGCAACATCACGCCGGAGGTCGAGGCCGCCGTCGCCGAGAGCGGGGTCGAGGAGGGGCTCTGCCTCGTCAACGCCATGCACATCACCGCGAGCGTGTTCATCAACGACGACGAGTCGGGGCTCCACCACGACTACAAGGAGTGGCTCGAGGCCCTCGCCCCGCACGACCCCGAGCGCTACCGCCACAACCGCACCGGCGAGGACAACGCCGACGCGCACCACAAGCGCCAGATCATGGGGCGCGAGGTCGTCGTCGCGATCACGAAGGGGCGGCTCGATTTCGGACCGTGGGAGCAGATCTTCTACGGCGAGTTCGACGGCCGGCGGGTGAAGCGGGTCCTCGTCAAGATCATCGGGGACTGATCGCGAGCTGTTTCGCGGCCGGGTTCGACCGGGTCGCGGCGGCGAGCGTGCGGACGAGGAAGTCCCGATCCATCTGCTGACCGGCCTCGAGGGCGTACCGCACGATCGGGAAGATGCGCTTCGCGCAGAGGTCGATCTCGGGGACGTGATACCAGGGGTCGTCCGGAGACCAGGAGGACGGACGGAACAGCCGGTCCGCGACCCCCTGCCCCAGTGCCGTCGGGATCGCTTCGCCGAGGTGGGGGAACTCGCGCTGGGCGCGGCCGTTCATCCCCGCGGCGAAGTCGGCGAGGTCGGTCTTGCGCTCGGGGGGGACGAGGCTCCACAGGAAGTGCGCGTTCTCGTGGACGATCACGCTCGCCTCCTCCGCGAGCCCCTCGCCGTCGCGGATCTCCAGGAGGAGGACGCCGCCGATCGCCTCCGCGTGCGTCCCGTAGCCGGCGGGGACCGGAACGAGCGCGAGTCGCGGCGGGGTCGCGGCGAGAGGGTCCACGCCGTAGAACTTCACGATCTTCTCGAGCAGCGCCGCGATCTCCGGCAGCCGAGCGTCGGCGCGGGCCCGCTCGAGGAATGCCTGCGGGATCGCGCCGTCGTTCCATACCTTCCGGTACTTCGGCTCGAAATGATCGAGCGCGCCCGCGAGCCCCTCCCATGACTTCCCGCTGAGCTCCCCGCGCACGCCCTCCAGCGCCGCCGCCACGGTCGCGGCGTTGCAGAACGCGCCGAGCATCGCGGATCCGGTCGAGCGCCGCATGTGCTCGGCCCGAGCGGCCACGAACGCCTCGAGCGCGGTCTTGTCCGCGTCGCTCAGCGCGCCGAACCGCTTGAGGTAGTCCTCGCGATGCGCGGGGATCGTCTTCCCGGCGCTCGTCCCGGCGAGCGAATCCACCCAGTGAAACAGCCCCCCCGGGAAGGACGGGGCGGCCTCGATCGGATACGGACGCTCGATGAGGGGGCGCGACGGGGGAGGCGCTGCCGCGAGCGGGGGGCCGAGCGCGGCGAGCAGCCAGCACCAAGCTCCCGCCGCGCGCGCGAGCGCGCTAGCGCTTGAACAGGTTCTCGAACTGTGACTTCGGATCATTCGAGGCGCCGGAGGGACCGGCGCGTTTGCCGGTTGCGTCGAGGACGAGCCTGGCCTCGAACAGCGTGCAGGTGTTGGCCTTCGATTTCTCCGCAACCGGTGTGGCGATCGGCGCGCGGCACTCCCAGCGCGCGCTCGTGTCGAAGTTGCGGCAGGCCCGGCAGGCGTGAAGCGGCGCCACGCAATGAGGGCAGGTGGTCTCGAACCCCACGGCTCCGGAGGCGACGACGCTTCGCCCGCAGTTCGGGCAGCGCATGACCTCGTTGGCCTCGCGGGAGACGGCGTGGCGGAGGGATCGTTGCTGGGCCCGCTCCTCCGGGGTCAGCGGGGTCGGAGGGGGTGTCCGCTTGCGCTCGCGGCCGCGATCGTCGCGAGAGGAGTCCTGATAGCCTTTGTGGCCGTACTTCCGGTCCATGGGATTGGCCTCTCGAGGGATCCGGCGGGAGCAGCGCCCGCGGTGTCGTCTCTGATGGCCCGGTCATCGTACGGCGCGCCGGGCCCCGCGGCAACTACCAGACGTAATCCTTGGCGATTTGGCGCTTGTCGTGCCCCGCGAGGATGTGCATGACCCGGATCTTCCGGAGGGTGGCCGGCGACAGCGTCCCCAGCGGAAGGTGGAGGATCTTCCGGTCGAGGCGGGCCGCGAGGTCGCGGAAGAGCGGGCGCGGCGGCTTCGCGGCGGCATGGACCACGATCCGCTCCCGCGAGTAGTCGAGCGCCGCCATCAGGAGGATCTCGGGCTTGCTCTCCGCGAGCCGATAGTCCGGGTCGGTCCAGACGTCCGCGAGCCGCCCGGGAGGGTAGGAGAGCAGGAACCCGCCGTAGGTGACCCTGCAGATGCCGGGTCCGACGATCCCCTGCTCGGGCGCCGTCGCGTAGAAGGCCATGTCCGATTCCTGCGAGTGCTCCCCGAGCCAGGTGAGGCGGTAGGGGAACCGATCGCCCTCGCCGCCGAGGTCGTCGTCGAAGATCGCCACGATCGCGCCGATCTCCCCGGGGACGCGTCCCAGCTCGCGGACGTAGATCCGCCGCTCGGCCCAGCGCCGGATCGTCTCGCGCACGTCGATCCCGTCACGGACCGACGTCGTGAACGGGACGGTCCGCGCCCCCTCCTCCGAGAGGACCGCCCGCCCCTTCTTCCGCAGGTAGCCGCCGAACGCCTCGACGATCGCGTCCTCCGGCGGGTAGGAGCAGATCGAGCTCGCGTCGAACGATCCGAGCCACTCGCCGGGGTACGCCTCCTCGCGCCGGCGCCTGCGGAGGATCGACTCCGGGCGGCGCGTCTTCGCGCGCGCGAGCCGTCGCGTGAGCCTCACGCGACGGACCCCGTCCCACATCTCCTCCGCGCGGATCCTCGCGGTCGGCGCGTCGGACGCGGCGGCCGTCTGCCACGGGTAGGAGGTGGCGAGACGATGGAGCTCCCACGCGAAGTTGTCGGAAACGGTGCCGCGCGCCGCGACCACGAGGTCGAACAGGTCCGGGAGCAGGAGACGGGACGCCCGCGCCAACCGCCGGCCGAATCGGAAGAGGTTCCGCCTCTGCCAGGGCTCGACCCGCTCGTCCGGGGCGGCCGCTTCCAGAGCCCGCGAGGCTTCGGCGGCCAGGGCCTGGATGAGACGCGCGCGATCGAGCGGAGAGCCCCCCGCATCCCGCACCCGCGCGACCACGTCGAGGAGCCGCGCGGGGTCGTCGCCGGCCCCACCGGTTAGCACTCGGAAGGGTCCGTAGCTCCGGCCGGCCGGAGCCGCGATGGGGATCTCCGCGGGCCCGGCCGGGACACCGCGCCGCTCGGCCTCGTACGCCGCCACGAACAGGGGAGGCTCGCCGAGGACCTCGCCGAGGGACTCGGGATGCAGATGAACCAGCCGCACGTTCTCCCGGACGGGAGCCGCGAACGGGACGCCCTGCGACCGCGCGAGCGCGGCGGCGAGCCCCTCGACGTGACGCATGCCGGCGACGACCAGCACCCGTCGCTTCCCCTCGGCGACGAGGCGGCGCGCGTGATAGGCGAGCGCGGCCTCGCGTCGCGCGTCGCGCTCGTCGGGCGGCTGCGCGGTCGCGCGGAAGGCGTCGTAGGTCGCTCGCCAGCCGAGACGGTGCAGGGCATAGGCGTCGGGCACGGGATCCCGATGATCGCCGTAGCCGTCGACGTCGAGGTCGGCGCAGCAGAGCGCGATGCCGCGCTCGCGGGCCAAACGCGCCGCCTCCACCGTCGCATCGGCGGGTTGAACGGGGAGATAGATCGTCTCGCCCGCCGCGGTCTCGTAGAGCAGCACCGAGATCGCGGGAAGGCGGTCGATCGCGCGCGCGAAGACGCCGGAGAGCGTGGAGGGGACCTCGACCGCGATCGCATCCGGCGCCAGCGCGGCGCAGGCCCGCCGCACCGCGTCCGCCGACTCGAGGCGCTCGTGGAGGACCGGGACGACGAACACGCCGCCACCGAGCCCGAGCGCGACCTCGCCCCCGCCCGTCGCCACGCGGGGATCGTAGCAGTCGGCGGGTCTAGAATGCGGCGCATGTTCGACGTGCGGGGCCTCGTGAAGTCGTACGGACCGGTCCGGGCGGTCGACGGCGTGTCGTTCGCCGTCGCGCGCGGAGAGCTCTTCGGATTGCTCGGGCCCAACGGCGCGGGGAAGACGACGATCATGTCGATGCTCTCGGGGCTGCTGCCGCCGGATGAGGGGCGGATCCTCTTCGACGGGATCGACCTCGCGTCGAAGCCGCTCGCCGTCAAGGCGGCGCTCGGCATCGTGCCGCAGGACCCCGCGCTCTACGAGACGCTCACCGCTCGCGAGAACCTGAACTTCTGGGGCGGCCTCTATGGGCTGTCGGGGAGCGCGCTACGATCGTCCGTGGACCGGGTCCTCGAGCTCATCGGGCTCGCCGATCGCGCGCGCGACCCCGTCAAGACCTACTCGGGGGGGATGAAGCGGCGGCTCAACCTGGCCCTCGGCCTCGTCCACGCGCCGCGGGCGGTCCTCATGGACGAGCCCACCGTCGGGATCGACCCGCAAGGCCGCCTCAACGTCCTCGACGCGGTCCGCCGTGTCGCGGCATCGGGCACGACCGTGATCTACACGACGCATTACCTCGACGAAGCCGAGACGCTGTGCGACCGGATCGCGATCATGGACCACGGGAAGATCCTCGCGGAGGGGACGCTCGAGGAGCTCAAGCGCCGCGTCGGCGGCCGCGACGTGATCACCGTCCGCGGCGCGCCCGACCTCTCGCCGCTGCTTCCCCGGATCGACGCGATGCCCGGGGTGACCGTGGCCAGCGCGGAGGCCGGGAAGCTCGTGGTCGCGGTGGACGGATCGGGGCGCGGCGCGGTCGAGCTCCTCTCGGCCGTGCTGTCGTCGGGTCTCGCGATCGACGGGATCTCGATCCAGCCCCCCAGCCTCAGCACGCTCTTCCTCAATCTCACGGGACGCGAGCTGCGCGACTGATGCGACTCCTGCTCCACCTGGTCGCCAAGGACTTGAGGCGCAAGGCGCGGGCGCCCTTCGCGTTCGTCGCGGCCCTCTCGTTCCCGATCCTCTTCGCCGGGATGATCGCGCTGGCGTTCGGCGGCGGCGGCAAGCTTCCGAAGGTGCGGCTCCTCGTCGCGAACCTGGACGAGGGCGTCGTCGGGAGCGCCGTGGTCTCGGCGTTCGGCTCCCCGCGGACCGCCGGGATGTTCGAGACGACGCGGGTCACCGAGGCCGAGGGTCGCGAGCGGATGGAGAGGGGCCGGGCGTCGGCCTTTCTCACGATCCCGAAGGGATTCACGCGCGACCTGCTCGACGGCCGGCCCGTGACGCTGCGCCTGGTCAGGAACCCGTCCGAGGGGATCCTGCCGGAGATCGCGGCACAGACGGCCGGAGGCCTGGCCGATCTCCTCGAGGGAGCCCGGCGCGTCCTCTCGGCCCCGCTGCTGCGGCTTCGACCGTATCTGGAGGACGGCATCGATTCCGCCCCCGCCGACGCGGACGTGGTCGCGATCGCGCTCGAGGCGACGCATGCGATCGGCGGGGCGTCGTCGCTGATCTTCCCCCCGGTGATCACGCTCCGGAGCGAGCTGTTCGGCGGAACAGAGCCGGCGGCCGAGGACAAGGGCGGCACCGGCTCCCAGATCTTCCTGCTCGTGCTTCCGGGGGTCGCGGTGTACGCGCTGTTCCTGGTGGCCGAAAACGCGATGCGCGACGTCCTGACGGAGCGGACGCTCGGAACGCTCCGGCGCCAGCTCGCCGGTCCCCTGACGCCCGGAACCTACATCGTCGCGAAGGCCCTCTACACGTGCGTGCTCGCGACGGCGGCGATCGCCGTCGTCTCGCTGGTGGGCTGGACGGTTCTCACCCGGCCCGTGAGCCTCCCGGGGTTCGTGCTGGTCTCGATGGCGCTCGTCCTGGCGGTCGCCGGGACGGCTGCGGCGATCTACGGCCTCGCGGGGAGCGAGCGCGCGGGGGCGACGCTCGCGGGCGCGATCTTCCTCGCGATGGGGTTCCTCGGCGGCGGGTTTTTCCGCATCGAGTCGCTGCCTCCCGGGATCCGAAGCGTCGCGCCGTTCACGCCGCTGTATTGGGGGACCCAGGGATACAGGGCTCTCCTGGAGCACGGGGCGACCCTCTCCGGCGTCGCGAGATACGCCGGGGTGCTCATCGCGATGGGGGTCGCGCTGCTCGGGGTCGGCATGGCCGCGCTCCATCGCTCGGCGCGCGCCGGGACGGCGGCGTGAGAAGGCTGCTGCGGCTCGCGGTGAACGACGTCCGTCTCACGGCGAGGGACCGCGCGGCCGCGCTGTGGCTCCTCGTCATGCCGGTCTTCCTGATCTGGCTGTTCGGCAGCGCGTTCGGAGGCCCTCGCGGGGATCGGCGCGTCGCGCTCACGATCCTCGACCGCGACGGCGGATGGCTCGCGGCGGCGCTCGCGAGCGAGCTCGATCCGTCGGCCGTGAAGCTCGACGTGCGGCGCGGACCCGACGCGTCGCCTCGACCGCCGCCGGGCGCCGTCCGCTGGATCGAGATCCCCGCCGGATTCACCGAGGGGGCGCTCGCCGGAACGCAGCAGACGCTCGCCGTCGAGGCGGCGAAGGATGCCTCCGCCGAGGGCACGCGGGGCGCGGAGGTGGTGCTGGCCCGTGCGATCCTGCGGACGCTCGCCCGAGCCGCCGAGATGAAGCAGTCCGGCGCGACGCTTTCCGCCGCGGCCTACGAGCGGCTCCGGGCGCGCCCCGCGCTCGTGTCGCTCGAGGTCGCGACCGCAGGCAAGGGCGCGACGGTCCCCTCCGGCGTCGCGCAGAGCTTGCCGGGGACGCTCACGTTCACCGTCCTCATGATGACGACGATCTACGGCGCGGTCTTCCTGACGATCGAGAAGCGGGAGGGGATGCTCCGCCGCCAGCTCACGCTCCCGCTGTCCCGGGGGGCGATCGTCGGGGGGAAGATCCTGGGACGCGCCTTCATCGCGCTGTTGCAGATCGCGCTCCTGATCGCGGTCGGCAAGCTCGCGTTCAAGCTCGACTTCGGCGCCTCGCCCCTGGGACTGGCGACGCTGCTCGGCGCCTACACCTTCGCCGTCGCGGGATTCGCGACGCTCGCGGGAGCCGTTCTGGCGAACCCCGAGCAGGCGTCGATCGTCGGGTGGCTCGCGAGCATGGTCATGGCGGCACTCGGCGGCTGCTGGTGGCCCTCGGAGGTCATGCCCGGCTGGCTTCGCTCCGCGTCCCACGTCTTTCCCACGAGCTGGGCGATGGACGGCTTGCACTCCCTGATCAGCTTCGGCCGGGGGTTCGAGGCGGTCGTGCTCCCGTCGGCGGTGCTCGTGGGGTTCGGCGCGCTGTTCTCGCTGGCCGCGGCGGCGCGGCTGCGCGCCTAGTCGAGGTAGCGGAGCGCGTCCTCTCCGAGCACGTGGAGGACGGCCTCGCGCAGCGCCGCGGCCGCTCGCGCGCCCTTCGCGTCCTTCATCCGCTTGAGCGCGTAGCGGGCGATGTTGATCCCGTCGCGTGCCGTGAAGCGCTCGTCCGCGTCGTGCGCCGACCGGAGGAACCGGGTGACGTAGTCGAGCACCTCGTCGTCCGCGAACGGGAGGTTCTCCGCCAGGATCGCGCGCTCCTCCTCGGCTTCGGGGAAGTCGAGGTGGATCTGCGGCTGGAGACGGGAATGGATGTACTCCGGGAGCTCGTAGGTCGAGGCGTCGTCGTTCATCGTCGCGACGAACCGGAACCCGTCGTGGGCGCGCACCTTGACGCCCGCCACGATCGACTCGACGTACCGGCGGGCGTCGAGGAGCGGCGCGAGCGAGGCCCACGCCTTCTCCGACATGCGGTTCCCCTCGTCGAGCACGGCGACGCCGCCGCGGACCATCGCCGTGACGAGCCCGGAGGCGACGTAGCGGATCGAGCCCTCCCGGTCGATGACGGGCGTGATCAGGAGGTCCTCCGGGCGCGTGTCCATCGTCGCCTGGACGATGTAGACCTCCTGCCCGCGCGCCCGCCCGGCCGCGAACGCGAGCGTCGTCTTCCCGACGCCCGGCTTCCCGAGCAGGCGCGGGCTCATCGGCAGGTCCCGCTGGTCCACCACGCTCCAGGCGGCGAGGAGCTGCTTGAGCGTCTCCGTCTGGCCGATCCACCGGATCGGGAGCTCGTCCGGGTGCGCGAGGTGGACGACGACCCCCTCGATCGTGATCGTCATCGCGTCAGTCGAGATCGCGGAACACCGCGGCCACGCGCTCGTAGGCCCAGTCGAGCTCCTCGCGCGTCACCGAGAGGGGAGGCGCGAAGCGGATCGTGTGGACGTGGGTCTCCTTGCAGAGGAGCTGCCGGTCGCGCAGCGCCTCGCAGAAGCGCCGCGCTCCCCCCGCCTCGGGCTTGAGCTCGACGCCGATCCACAGCCCGCGCCCGCGGACCTCCTCGATCCAGCGGCTCGAGAGCCCGCGCAGCCGCCCGAGGAAGTAGTCCCCCTGCTCCGCGGAGTTCTCGATCATCTTCTCGTCCACCAGAACGCGCAGGGCCTCGCGCGCGACCGCCGCGGCGAGCGGGTTCCCGCCGAACGTCGAGCCGTGGTCCCCCGGCTTGAAGACCAGCATCACCGGATCGTCCGCGAGGATGGCGGAGACGGGGTAGAACCCGCCCGAGAGCGCCTTGCCGACGATGACGACGTCCGGCCGGACGTCCTCGTGCTGGAAGCAGAACAGCTTCCCCGTGCGGCCGAGCCCCGACTGGATCTCGTCGCAGATGAACAGGACGTGGTGCTTCGCGCACAGCGCCTGGATCCCGCGGAGGTACCCGGCGGGCGGGACGTGGATCCCGCTCTCCCCCTGGATCGGCTCGACGAGGACCGCGGCGACGTTCGGGCTCATCGCCCGCTCGATCGCGCCGAGATCTCCGTAGGGGAGCACCGTGAAGCCGGGGGTGAGCGGGCCGAACCCCTCGCGGTACTGCGGCTCGTCGGAGAAGCTGACGATGGTCGTCGTGCGCCCGTGGAAGTTCCCGGAGAACGCGAGGATCTCGGCGCGGTCGCCGGGGATCCCCTTGACCGTATAGCCCCATTTGCGCGCGAGCTTGATCGCCGTCTCCACCGCCTCGGCGCCCGAGTTCATCGGGAGCATCCGGCGGTAGCCGGAGAGGTCGGACATCTCCTTGTAGAGCAGGCCGAGCTGATCGTTGCGGAACGCGCGCGAGGTCAGCGTGACGCGCTCCGACTGCTCGATCATCGCGCGGCGGATGCGGGGGTGGGCGTGCCCCTGGTTGACCGCGGAGTACGCCGCGAGGAAGTCGAGGTACTTCGTCCCCTCGACGTCCCACACCCAGCACCCCGACGCCTTCTGAACGACGACGTCGAGCGGGTGATAGTTGTGGGCGCCGTAGTCGTTCTCGAGCTTGATGAAGTCGGCGGCCTGCAGCTTCAGAGCGTCCATGAGCCCCCTCCGCGCGAGGGACGGCACGATAGCACGCGGCTGTATAATCCGCGGCCGATGAGCACCCGAACGCCCGGCGAAGCTCCCGTCGGGCGCAAGCAGCGCATCCTCCTCCGCATCGAGCGCTTCAGCCGGCAGCGATGGCGCCTCGTGTTCGCCGGCGCGCTGATCCTCTTCGCGGTCGCGACGTGGCTCGGCTCGCGGATCAAGATCGAGTCCGACGTCCTCAACCTCATCCCGCACGGCAACCGGCAGGTCGACACGTTCCGCGACGCGCTGCGCGTGTTCGGCTCGATCGACTACCTGATCGTGCTGCTCGAGGCGGCGCCGGACGAGGGGCCCGACGAGCTGGAGGACTTCGCCGACCTGTTCGCGGACCGGCTGCGCGCGCGCGCCGACCTCGTGGCGGGGGTCGAGTACAGGTTCCAGCCGGACGAGCGCTTCATGGAGCTGTTCTCGGAGAACGCCCTCCTGTTCCTCCCCCCGGAGCAGCTCCCCACGATCGCGGCGCAGCTCACGGACGACGCGATCCGGCGCCGCGTCCGCGAGAACAAGGTCGCGCTCGCCTCGCCGACCGCGGCGATCGCGGAGGGGCTGCTCCTCCGCGATCCGCTCGGCCTGATGCCGGTCTTCGTCGAGCGCCTCCTCGCCCATCGGGGCGCGCTGAAGGTCGACCTCTCGGACGGCTACTACCTCTCGAAGGACGGCCGCACGCTGATCATGCTGGTCAAGCCGGCGCGCCCCTCGCAGGACCTCGCGTTCTCGCGCAGCCTGATCGCGGCGGCGAAGCGGGAAGCGGAGGCCGTGCGGGCGGACCTCGCGGCGGAGCAGTCCGGCGGCACCGGGGTCGTCCTACGGTTCGGCGGCAACCCGGCCGTGCTCACGGAGGAGTCGGCGCTGCTCAAGCGCACCGTCGTGATCAACGGCCTCGTCTCGTTCGTCGCGGTCGTCCTGCTCTACTGGATCTGCTACCGGCGCTTCGCCGCGCTCCTCTACTCCTCCCTGCCCCTCCTCCTCGGCCAGGCGACCACCTTCGCCGTCGCCGCGATCGTCCTCGGCAGCCTCAACTCGTCGTCGGCGTCGCTTCCGGCGCTCCTGATGGGGCTGGGCACGGACTTCACGATCCTGATGTACGCGCGCTACGTCGAGGAGCGGCAGGCGGGGGCGTCGGTCGCGATCGCGACGGAGCGGATGGTGGGGGAGACGGGCCTCGGGGTCTTCACCGGCGCGATCACGTCGGCCGGCACGTTCTACGCGATGTGCGTCGGGAGCTTCCGGGGCCTCCGCGATCTGGGCTTCCTGATCGGCACGGGGATCCTTATCTGCGCGGTCGCGATCCTCGTGCTCCTGCCGGCGATGATCGCGTGGAACGACGGGGCGCGGACGGCGCGCGAGGGGCGCCCGAAGAAGCTCCACCTCCAATCGCTGCTCCTGGAGCACCTGATCGTCTGGTCGGCGAAGCACAAGCGCGTCGCGATCGCCGGGATCGGCGCGCTCTCCGTCGTCGCCGGAGTCCTCGCGATCGACCTCAAGTTCGACGCCAGCGTGGATTCGCTGCGGAGCAACGAGGCGCCGTCCTTCGCGGTGTCGAACGAGATCGCGGAGAAGTTCGGCGCCTCGCTGTCCTACATGATGGCGATCGCCGAGGGATCGACGATGGAGGAGGCGGTCCGGCGGACGCACGACATCGACACGCGGCTCGCGCCGTTCCTCGCGAACGGGACCGTGGGATCCTACGAGTCGATCCTCACCTACCTTCCGCTGGCCGAACGCCAGGCGGAGGTCATCGCGAAGCTTCGGGCGGACAGGACGGGGGCGTTCGACCCGGCCCGGATCCGCGCGACCTTCCGGGCGGCCCTGGGGGAGAACGGGTTCCGCGAGGAGGCGTTCGACGGGTATCTCGACCGGATGGCCCGGTTCCTCGCCCCCGCGCGCCCCATCACGCTGGAAGACCTGGAGGGAAGCGGGCTCGGCCGCATCGTCGACCGCTACGTCCACCGGGACGGATCGCGGGTGCGCATCGTGACCTACCTGTACACGAGCGACCCGCGCTGGCGCCGGGACCCGCCGCCGGGGCTGGTGGAGGCGCTGCAGGGAAACGACCCGGGAATCGTCGTCACCGGGACCAACGTGGTCGGACGCGAGCTGCGGAACATCTTCCTGCACGACTCGCGGGTCTCCGTCGCGCTCGGGCTCACGCTGGTCGCGGTGCTCCTCTGGTTCGATTTCAAGAGCGCCCGGCTGACCGCGATCGCCCTCGCCCAGCTGATCTGCGGCGTGCTGCTCATGCTCGGCACCATGCGGGTGCTCGGGATGCGGATCAACTACGCCAACGCCTTCGTCGCGACCATGATCATGGGGGTCGGGATCGACTACGCCATCCACATCGTCCATCGCTTCCACCTGAACGGGGGCGTGCTGGACGAGGGCGTGCTGGAGACGGGGAAGGGGGTCGCGCTCGCGGCGGCGACGAACGTGGCCGGCTTCGGCACGCTCGCGTTCGGTAAGTACCCGGCGATGCGGAGCGTCGGCGTCGTCGCGCTGATCGGCTCGCTCACCTGCCTCCTGACGGCGCTCACGCTGGTGCCGGCGCTGATGGCGCGGACGCGGCGATGATCCCGCTCCCGCTGATCGCGCTCCTCCTCGGCGTCGTGGAAGGGATCACCGAGTTCCTGCCGATCTCCTCCACCGGCCATCTCATCCTGGCGGCCCGGCTCTGCGGGCTCGACGGCCCGCGCGCGGAGGTGTTCGAGATCTTCATCCAGCTCGGCGCGGTGCTGGCGGTCGTGGTCGAATACCGCGCGAAGCTCGTGCGGCAGGGGCTTTCGCTCGCCGTCCCGGTCGCGATCGCCTTCCTCCCGGCGGCGGTCCTCGGCCTCGCGACCCACCACTGGATCAGCGAGCACCTGTTCGGACCGAGGACCGTGGCCGCCGCGCTCATCGCCGGCGCGCTGCTGATCCTCGCGGTCGAGCGGTGGAAGCCGCTGCCGGTGATCGAGCGCGCCGAGGAGGCCGGGGCGCTGCGCGCGGGCCTGATCGGCCTCGCGCAGTGCGCATCGCTCTGGCCCGGCTTCTCGCGCTCAGCGGCGACGATCCTCGGGGGGCTCCTCTGCGGGCTCCGCCGGAGCGCGGCCACCGAGTTCTCCTTCTTCCTCGCGATCCCGACGCTCGGCGCCGCCTCGGTGTACGACCTGATCAAGAAGCACGACGCGCTCGTCGCCGGCGACCTGCCCTGGCTCCTGGTGGCCACGGCGGTCTCCTTCGTGGTCGCCTGGGCGGCGATCCGCTGGCTCCTGCGGTTCGTCGCGACCCACGACCTGACGCCGTTCGCCTGGTACCGGATCGCACTCGGGCTCCTGGTGTGGGCCGCGCTACGATAGGTCCGCGATGCCGAAGCCGCTCGGCGACATGTCCCCGGACGAGTTCCGCGCCGCGGCGCGACGGGTCGCAGACCTCGCCGCCGACTACCTCGACCGGCTGGACGCGTACGACGTGCTGCCGCGGATCGAGCCGGGCGCGACGCGGGCCAAGCTCCCGCCCCAGCCGCCGTCCGCCCCCGAGCCGCTGAGCGCGATCCTCGACGACTACCGGACGATCGTCGAGCCGTTCATCACGCATTGGCAGCATCCGATGTTCATGGCGTACTTCCCGAGCGTGGCCTCGGGCCCGGGGATTCTCGGGGAATGGCTCGCGGCGACGCTCAACTCGAACGTCATGCTCTGGCGGAACGCGCCGTCGTCCACCGAGCTCGAGGAGCTGGTGGTCTCGTGGCTGCGGCAGATGCTCGGGCTCCCGGAGGCCTTCGACGGAATGCTCACGGACACGGCGTCGATCTCCTCGCTCCTGTCGATCGTCGCCGCGCGGCACGCGGTGCCGGGGCTCCGAATCCGGGAGGAGGGGCTCTCGGGACGCCGGCTGCGGATGTACGCGTCCACGGAGGCCCACTCGTCGATCGAGAAGGCCGCGATCGTCGCGGGGATCGGGCGCGCCGGGATCCGCCGGATCGAAGTCGACGCCGAGTTCCGGATGCGTCCCGAGGCGCTCTCCGCGGCGATCGCGGAAGACCGCGCCGCGGGATGGGTTCCGTTCTGCGTGGTCGCGACGCTGGGGACGACCTCGTCGACGAGCATCGATCCCTGCGAGGCGCTCGCATCGGTCTGCGCGCAGGAGCGGATCTGGCTCCACGTGGACGCGGCCTACGGCGGCGTCGCGGCGGTCGTCCCCGAGATGCGCGGGCTCTTCGCGGGCTGGGAGCGGGCGGACTCGATCGTGGTCAACCCGCACAAGTGGATGTTCACGCCGTTCGACGCCTCCCTCCTGCTCTTCAGGGACCCCGAGAACTTCCGCGACGCGTTCAGCCTGGTCCCCGAGTACCTCAAGACCCGCGAGGCCGCCGGGGTGCACAACTTCAACGAGTACGGGATCCAGCTCGGACGCCGCTTCCGCGCGCTGAAGCTGTGGATGCAGATCCGGTGGTTCGGCGTGGACGGGATCGCCGCGCGGCTGCGCGACCACGTCCGCCTCGCGCGGCTCTTCGCGTCCTGGGTGGATGCGGACCCCGATTGGGAGCGAGTCGCTCCGGTGCCGCTGGCGACCGTGTGCTTCCGCTACCGCAGGGGGGAGGACCCGGACGCGAGGAACCGGGAGATCCTCGATCGGGTCAACGCGACCGGACGCGTGTTCCTCTCGCACACGAAGCTCGACGGGCGCTTCGTGCTTCGGGTCGCGATCGGAAACCCCCGGCAGACCGACGAGCACGTCGCGAGGTGCTGGGCGCTGCTGAAGGAGGCGGCGGTCACCTAGGCTTCAGCGCCGCGATCAGCTCGGACGGGACCTCCAGGAGATCGTTGAACTCCCCGGCGCCGCGGAGCCACTCCCCGCCGTCGAACGTGACGACCTCGCCGCGCATCCAGTCGGACGCGTCCGAGACGAGGAACGCGGCGAGCTCGGCCAGCTCCTCGGGCGTGCCGAACCGTCCCGCGGGGATCCGCGCGCGACGCGCCGTCTCCATTTCCGGCGTCGGGAGCAGGCGGGAGAACGCCCCCTCGGTCGGGATCGGCCCGGGGGCGATCGCGTTGAGCCTGATTCCGTGCTGGGCCCACTCCACGGCGAGCGAGCGGGTGAGCGCGACGACCCCGGCCTTCGCGCACGCGCTCGGGAGCACGAACCCGGAGCCGGTGCTCGCGTAGGTCGTGGCGATCGAGAGGACGGTCCCGCCGCGCTTCTCCTCGATCCACAGCCGCCCGGCGGCGCGCGTGCAGTGGAACGTCCCGTGGAGGACGATCGCGACGACCGAGGCGAAGCCGTTCGGCGTCAGCTCCTCCGACGGGCAGAGGAAGTTCCCCGCGGCGTTGTTGACGAGGATGTCGGGAATGCCGAGCCGGCCGACGACGGTCGCGAGCGCGGCGTCGACCTGGCTGGGATCGCGCACGTCGCAGGGTGCGGCGACGGCGCGGGCGCCTGCGCCCGCGATCTCCGCGGCGACCGCCTCGAGCGGCTCGAGCCTCCGTCCGGAGAGTCCCACCGCGGCCCCGAGCGAGGCGAACTTCAGCGCCATCGCGCGCCCCAGCCCCGTCCCGCCTCCGGTGATCCACGCGGTCTTCCCGCGGAGGACGTCGGGGGCGAGCGAGGACCGGAACGCGGTCACTTCGCGAGCTGGCCCGCCGGGGCGGAGGCGGCCTTCGGCGCCGCCGGGAAGAAGCGCGCGAGCCAGGCCGCCACGGTCGTCCAGGCGAAGATCAGGAGCCCGAACACCACGCCGGCCCCGAGGTAGGCGGTGTGGGTCCCCGCCCGCACCAGGTCGGTCATCGACCCCGCGGGCACGGTCTTGTCGAAGATCTGGAAGAACCTCTGTCCCGCCAAGACGCCGATCCCTACGCTGACGATCAAGCTGAGGGCCAGTCCGATCATGCGCTTGGACATGAGCTCTCCTACCAGCGCGACAGCGCGCGCATCGCCTCGGTCACGTCCTCCTGCGACGGCAGGATGGCGGCTTCGAGGGAGGGGGCGTACGGGGGGAAGCAGTCCTTCGCCGCGACGCGGCGGACCGGAGCGTCGAGAGACTCGAAGCAGGCCTCCGCGATCCGCGCCGCGATCTCGCCGCCGAACCCGTTGTTCCTCTGCGCCTCGTGGACGACGATCGCCTTCCCCGTCTTGCGCACCGAGGCGAGGACGAGCTCCTCGTCGAGCGGAACGAGCGTGCGGAGATCGATCACCTCGACGGAGAACCCGTCGCGCTCGAGCTCCGCGGCCGCGCGCTGGCAGCGCACCACTCCGCTCCCCCAGGTGATCGCGGTCATGTCCGTTCCCGGCTGGACGACCTTGCCCTTCCCGAACGGGATCAGGTAGTCGGCGTCCGGCTCGAGGGACTTCGAGAACACCTGGCGGTACAGCCCCTTGTGCTCGAAGAAGATCACGGGGTCGTCCATCCGGCAGGCGGTCTTCATCAGGCCCTTCGCGTCGGCGGCGTTGGAGGGGTACGCCACGTACCACCCCGGCGTGTGGATGTAGAGCGTCTCGGGGCACTGCGAGTGGAACGGGCCGCCGCGGATGTAGCCTCCCGTCGCCATACGCACGACCATCGGGCAGGACCAGACGCCCCCCGACCGCCAGCGCAGCGTCGAGATCTCGTTCCGGATCTGCATGAACGCCGGGAAGGAATAGTCGGAGAACTGGATCTCGATCACGGGCTTGAAGCCGCCGGTCGCGATCCCCGCGGCGACGCCGACGATCGTCGCCTCCGCGAGCGGCGCGTTCTCGACCCGCGAGGGGAAGGCGTCGGTCAGGCCGCGGGTGACGCCGAAGACGCCGCCCTTGGGGTCCGCGATGTCCTCGCCCCACATGACGATCTTGGGATTCCGCTCCATCTCCTCGCGCAGCGCGTGGTTCAGCGCGTCCACCATCGTGACCGGCGTGTCGGAGAGCGGCCGCGGCTCGCGCTCCTCGAACGAGGGCGCCTCGGAGAAGATGTGGAGCGCGGCGGTCTCCGGCTCCGGCATCGGCGCCGCGTCCGCCTCGTCCCCCGCGGCGTTGACCGTCGCCTTGATCTCCTCCCGCAGCGCCTTGAGGCTCTTCTCGTCGAGGAGCCCCCACGAGAGCACGCGTCCGGAGGAGTGGGCGATCGGATCGTGACGGCGGACCTCCTCCAGCTCGTCCTCGGTCCGGTACTTCGTCTGGTCGTCCGAGGAGGAGTGCGAATCGAGTCGCACCACGTGCGCTTCGACCAGGAGCGGCCCGGCCCCCTTGCGCATCGACTCGACGAGCGGCGTCAGCGTCTTGTACATCTCGGTGAACTGCGTGCCGTCCACCTCGACGGAGCGGACCTTGAACCCCTTCGCGATCGTGTGGATCTCGGAGCCGGTCTGGACCGATTGCGGGACGCTGATGGCGTACCCGTTGTTCTGCACGAGGAAGAGGACGGGGAGCTGGTCGCGGCCGGCGTAGTTCAGCGCCTCGAAGAACTCTCCCTCCGAGGTCGCCCCCTCGCCCGACGACACGTAGACGATCTCGTCCCGCCCCTCCGCGACGACGGCCTTCGCCATTCCGACCGCCTGGAGGTACTGGGTCCCGGTGCAGGCCGTCGGCGAGACGACGCGGAGCGCGCGCGACGAGAAGTGCTCGCTCATGTTGCGGCCGCCGCCGCAGGGATCGTCGGCCTTCGAGAGCATGTGCAGGAAGATGTCCTTCGGAGTCATGCCGAGCCCGACCATCAGCGCCTTCTCGCGGTAGTACGGGAAGAACCAATCCTTCCCCGGCGCGAGGAGAAGGGACATCGCGATCTGCAGCTTCTCGTGCCCGCGAGTGGAGGCGTGGAACGACACCTTCCCCGCGCGGACGAAAACCTTGAGGCGCTCTTCGATCGCGTCGACGGTGAGCATCTTGCGGAGCAGGTCCAGGTAGATCGCCTTGCCCAGCTCGGGACCGCTCGTGCGCACGGCGGTTGCGGAGGACGCGGGCTTACGCGACATCGGATCTCCTCTCAGGTGGCCCATCTTGGCGCATGTCTCCGCGACTTTCAATCGCGCGGCGCCGGCCGAGCGCCGTGTTAAGTTGACGGCGCGCGGCTCGCCGCGCTCCGGGGAGGACGCGATGGGCGAAGCCGCCACCAAGCCGATCGTTCTCGTGGCCATGGGCGGTCACGCGTTCATGCAAAAAGGGGAAAAGGGGACGATCGAGGAGCACGAGCGGAACGCGGCGGAGATCGCGCGCCTTCTGATGACACTGGTCGAGAAGGAGTACCAGCTCGTGATCACCCACGGGAACGGCCCGCAGGTGGGAACGCTCCTGTTGCAGCAGGAGTGCTCGGGGGGCGAGACGCCGTCGATGCCCCTCGACGTGCTGGTCGCGATGACCGAGGGAAGCCTCGGTTACGTCCTGCAGCAGAATCTCCTCAACCAGCTCCGCAGACGGGACATCAAGCGCTACGTCGTGACCGTCGTCACCCAGGTGCTCGTCGAGGAGTCGGATCCCGCGTTCCGGAACCCGACCAAGCCGATCGGCCCGTTCCTCTCGAAGGAGGAAGCCGAGCGCCGGCGCGCGGAGCTGGGGTGGATCGTGAGCGAGGACGCGGGACGGGGCTGGCGCCGCGTGGTTCCCTCGCCGCACCCGGTTCGCGTCGTCCAGAGGCACATGATCCGCGACACCGCGCGGGCGGGACACATCGTGATCGCCTGCGGCGGCGGCGGGATCCCCATCAAGAAGAACGAGGAGGACTCCTACGTCGGCGTGGAGGCGGTGATCGACAAGGACTTGACCTCCAGCGTCCTCGCCGCCGACGTCGGAGCCGCGCTGTTCATCATCCTCACCGCCGTCCCCCAGGTGTACCTGAACTACGGGACGCCGCAGCAGCGGGCGCTGGGCGCGGTGACCCTCGAGGAGATCGAGACGCTGGCGGCCGAGGGGCACTTCCCGCCGGGGAGCATGGGTCCCAAGATCGAGGCCGTGATCCACTTCCTGAAGAGCGGCGGGCGTCGCGCTCTGATCACCAATCCCGAGAGCCTCCCCCACGCGATCGACGGACGGGGCGGGACCCACATCGTCGGGCGCATCTGATGCGCCGGGCGCTCTTCTCCGCGCTGGCCGCGTGCGCGGTCACCGCGGCGGCCGCCGCGGACACCATCAAGCTCAGGGTCGATCTCCTGACCTCCTCGCCGCTCCACCTGATCCACGCGACGATGCGGATCCCGGCGAGCCCCGGCCCGCTGACCCTCCGCTATCCGAAATGGCTCCCCGGAGAGCACGGCCCGACCGGGCCGATCAAGAACGTCGCGGGGATGTTCGTGCGCGCGAACGGCTCCGACATCGGCTGGCGTCGCGACCCGAAGGACATGTTCGCGTTCCAGGTGGACGTGCCCGCCGGCGCGTCCGAGATCGAGGTCGCCTTCGACCTCCTCGCGCCGGCGGAGGCGGAGGGCTTCTCGTCGAGCGCCTTCTCGACGCAGAAGCTCGCGCTGCTGAGCTGGAACCAGGTCGTCCTCTACCCGGAGGGACGCAAGGGGAACGCGATCACCGTCGAGGCGACGTTGGGCCTGCCGGGGAAGTGGAGCGTCGCCACCGCGCTGCCGATCCGATCCGCGACGTCCGAGGTCGTCGCGTTCGCCCCCGTGTCGCTGACGACCCTCATCGATTCCCCCGTCCTGACCGGGCAGTTCATGCGGACGATCGTCCTCGACGAGCGGCCGGCCGGGGGGAAGGTCGTCCTCGACGCGGCGGCCGACGGGCCGGCCGCGCTCGCGATCACGCCGGAGCAGGAGGCCGCGCTCCGTCGGCTGGTCGCCGAAGCCGATGCGCTCTTCGGCACGCGGCATTTCGGGAGCTACCACTTCCTCGTCACGCTCTCGGACAAGGTCGCCCACTTCGGGCTCGAGCACCACGAATCGTCCGACGACCGCGTCCGCGAGCGCTCGTTCGTCGATCCGGACCAACGGAGGTACATGGCCGGTCTTCTCCCCCACGAGTACGTCCACTCGTGGAACGGGAAGTACCGGCGCCCGGCCGATCTCCTTCCGGACGACTTCGACGCCCCGATCGACTCCAGCCTCCTCTGGGTCTACGAGGGGCTGACGCAATATCTGGGCTGGGTCCTCACGGGGCGATCGGGGCTGCGGACCGCCGAGGAGAGCCTCGACGATCTCGCGCGCACGACGGCCGAGCTGGATGCCACGGGGGGCCGCGCGTGGCGCCCGCTGGAGGACACGGCCGTCGCGGCGCAGCTCCTCTACGAGACGCCGGACGCGTGGACCCTCTGGCGGCGCTCCACCGATTTCTACGACGAAGGAACGCTGATCTGGCTGGAGGCGGACGTCAAGATCCGCGCGCTGACCAAGGGCGCGCGGTCGCTGGACGACTTCTGCAAGCGGTTCCACGGAAGCGGCACGGGCCGGCCCGAGGTGGCGACGTACGGTTTCCGGGACGTGGTGGCGGCACTCGACGCGGTCGCGCCGTTCGATTGGGCCGCTTTTCTTGAGGAGCGCATTCATCGGCGGGGGACGCGCGCCCCCACCGCGGGGATCGAGGCAGCCGGCTGGCGTCTCGGGTACGCCTCCAAGCGGTCCCCCTTGCTCGTCGGCCGCGACGAGGTCCTCGAGACGGTGGACGTCCGCTACTCGATCGGCCTCCTCCTCGACAAGGACGGCGTCATCGTGGACGTCGTGCCGGACTCGAGCGCCTGGAAGGCCGGGGCGGCGCCGGGGATGAAGGTGATCGGCGTCGAGCAACGCCGCTACACGAAGAACGTGATGCGCGACCTGATCCGATGGTCGGGGGAGACCTCCTCGACGATCCGCCTCCTCCTCGAGAACGGCGACTTCTTCCGGGAGATCTCGGTCGAGGCGATCCACGGCGAGCGGTACCCGGCGCTCGAGAGGATCGCGGGCACGCCGGACGTGCTGGGCTCGATCCTGGCGCCGCGGTCGAAAACGCCGTACAACAGCGATGCGGCTCCCAAGAGGAGGTAACGCCCGATTTCCGAGCTCCACGGAAACGTCCTGGGTCTCTCGCCCGCCGAGAAGCATCGCGTCGAGCGCCTTTACCGCCGCCGCATCCCTCCCCACGACATCGTCTCGCACGATCTCGCCCGCGAGATGGCGGAGACGAGCCACGCGCTCGGGCGGAGGGTCGGCGTGCTCGTCGACCGGGCGGGGCGCGTCGAGCGGGTCGGCGTCGGGGATGCGCGCCGCGTGGAGGTCCCGCGCGAGCCGTCGGCGCCGTCCGGGCGCGATCGCTTCTGCACGCTCCGGTGGATCGCGACGCGCGACGGGGACGAGCCGCTGACCCCGGCGGACCTGTCCCCTCTGGCGCTGCACCGGCTCGACGCCCTCGCCGTGATCGGCGTGGAGCCGGACGGCGCGCCGGGCTCCGTCCGCGTCGCCCACCTCCTGCCGGCGGCCGAGCGCGCGCGGGGACCGTCCCCCGAGCCCCCGGCGCCGAGGCGCCCCGGGATCGTCGTGCCGCTCGGGCTCGCGCGCCGAGCGAGCCGGCGCGAGCGCGCGATCGAGGACGTGGTCGCCGACGGCGAGCGGTACCGTCTGTTCCCGCCGCGCCCGGCGAGCCGGCTCGACGACGACTTCCTCGACCTGATCCACGCGCTGGAGGAGGAGTTCGAGCGGACCCGCACCCGCACGCGCGTCGCCGGGAAGGACGGCCGTGCGATCCTGGTCCACGTCACGACGGGGAGCCGGGTCGCCGCGGAAGAATCGATCGACGAGCTCGAGGAGCTTGCGACGTCCTCCGGGCTCGGCGTCGTGGACAGGATCGTCCAGCGGCGTCAGCAGTTCGACCCGCGGACGCTGATGGGGGCGGGGCGGCTCGAGGACCTGATCATCCGCGCCTCGCGGCTCCAGGCCGACTACATCGTGGTGGACCAGGACCTCACGCCCGCCCAGGCGCGCGCGATCGCGGAATCGAGCGCGATCAAGGTCATCGATCGCTCGCAGCTGATCCTCGACATCTTCGGCCGGCGGGCGCGGACGCACGAGGGGAAGATCCAGGTCGAGCTCGCCCAGTTGAAGTACCTGCTGCCGCGGCTGATGAGCCGGGGCGATTCCGGCCTGTCGCGTCTCGAAGGAGGGATCGGCGGCCGCGGACCCGGCGAGCAGAAGCTCGAGGTGGACCGCCGGAGGGTGCGCGACCGGATCAAGTCGCTCGAGAAGATGCTCCAGGCCGAGCGCACGCGGCGCGAGCAGCGGCGTGCGCGCCGCCGCGAGCGCGACGTGCCGGTCGTGTCGATCGTCGGGTACACGAACGCCGGGAAGAGCACGCTCCTCAACGTGCTCACGAAGAGCGAGGTGTTCGTCGAGCGGAGGATGTTCGCCACTCTGGATCCGTCCTCACGGCGGCTCAGGCTCCCCCGCGAGCGCGAGATCGTGATCAACGACACCGTCGGGTTCATCCGCGACCTGCCGAAGGATCTCCTCGCCGCGTTCCGGGCGACGCTCGAGGAGATCGCCGACTCCGACCTGCTGCTGCACCTCGTGGACATGTCCCACCCCCGGCACGATGCCCAGATCGCCGCCGTCGAGTCGATCCTCGCGAGCCTCGGGGACGAGGGGATCCCGCGGCTGGTCGTCTTCAACAAGGCCGATCTCCTCACCCCGGAGCGGCGCCACGAGGTCTTGGGGGATCGCCCGGAAGCGGTCGCGATCTCCGCCGCCAAGCGTGAAGGGCTGGGGGATCTGCTTCACGCCGTGGACGACTCCCTCATGAGGCTCAGAAAAGTCCAATTGGCCTAGCGCGGCCTAGTTGCGTCGGGCCGAATCCGCCGTACAATTCTCAGCCGAGATAGGCCAAGAGGATTAGGCGGACCATGACACTCCCCGGACTGGTCATCGACCCGACAGCCGCGGCTCCCGTCTACCGGCAGATCGCGGACGGGATCCAGAACGCGGTTCGGGACGGCCGGCTCTCCGCCGGACAACAGCTCCCCCCGACGCGGGACCTCGCGAAACAGCTCGGCGTCAATCGGAACACCGTGATCGCGGCGTACGAGCTGCTCGTCGAGCTGGGGGCCGCGACGGGGCGCACGGGGCGGGGGACCTTCCTCGCCGGCCGGCGCGCCGAGAGCCGACCGGGGGACCCCTCCCGGGACCCTTGGTCGGGGGCGTTCGCCCGCGCGGTCGAGGACCCCGGGGTCGGAAGCCTGCTGACGATCTACCGGATCGCGACCTCGCACGAGGGGATCTCCCTCGCCGGCGGCTACCCCGCTGCGGAGCTGATGCCGGTCGAGGCGTTCTCCCGCGCGATGGACCGGACCCTTCGCGAGCGCGGGACCGAGGTCCTCTCCTACGGGCCGACGGCGGGATACGGCCCGCTGCGGCAGCTCATCGCGGCGTCGATGCGGGAGCACGGCTCCTCCTGCGACGCCTCGTCCGTGCTCGTCACCAACGGGTCGCAGCAGGCGCTCGAGCTGGCGTTCCGCGCGTTCGTGGACCCGGGGGACCCGGTCGTCGTCGAGGACCCCACCTACACGGGGGCGATCAGCGCGCTCTCGGCGCTCGGGGCCCGGCTCGTCGGCGTGCCGATGGACGGGGAGGGGATGCGCCCCGACCTGCTCGCGCTCGCCCTCGAGCGGCATCGCCCGCGGATCCTCTACGTGCAGCCGACGTTCCACAACCCGACGACGCGCGTGATGAGCGAATCGCGGCGCCGCGAGGTGCTCGAGCTCGCCGCGCGCCACGGCTGCCTGATCGTCGAGGACGATTGGGGGGGCGACCTGAGGTTCGAAGGGGAAGACCTCCCGACGCTCCATGCGCTCGACGGCGGGCGCCGCGTCCTCTACCTGAGCACCTTCTCGAAGAAGCTCCTCCCCGGCCTGCGGGTCGGTTGGGTAGCGGCTCCCGAGCCGGTGTTCGAGAGGCTGCTCGCCCTCAAGCAGATCGAGGACTGCGGGACGAGCCCGCTCGTCCAGGCGGCGCTGTACGCCTTCGTCGAGGGAGGGGCGCAGGCGGATCACCTGGGGCGCGTGCGCAAGGCGTACCGGGCGCGCTCGATCGCGATGGACGAGGCGTTGCGTCTCGAGCTCCCGCCCGGGGCGACGTGGATGCGCCCCGAGGGGGGGCTGTTTTTGTGGGTCGCGCTTCCGGAGACGGTGGACGGAGAGGAGCTCTTCGCCGCCGCCCGCGAGCGCGGCGTCCTGGTCGGACGGGGCTCGCTCTTCCACGTCGGAGGAACCGGCCGCAACACGCTCCGCCTGACCTTCTCGTCGGCCACCGAGGAGCAGATCCGGTCCGGCGTGGCCGTTCTGGGTGAGCTGCTGCGGCACAGGTGGCCGCGTGACCGCGCGGCGTCGCGCGAGCGAAGCTTCGCGGCCGTGCCGATTCTCTAGGGTCGCGGGAGGTTGGTCATGTCCGACGCGCAAAAAGGAACGCTGAGGCTGAAGACGGGGCTCGCCGAGATGCTCAAGGGCGGCGTCATCATGGACGTCACCGACGACCGGCAAGCCAAGATCGCCGAAGACGCGGGGGCCTGCGCGGTGATGGCGCTCGAGCGGGTGCCCGCGGACATCCGCCGCGACGGCGGCGTCGCCCGCATGTCGGACCCCGCGATGATCGAGAAGATCATGGCGGCGGTGTCGATCCCGGTCATGGCCAAGTGCCGGATCGGGCACTTCGCGGAGGCGCAGGTCCTCGAGGCGCTCGGGGTGGACTACATCGACGAGAGCGAGGTGCTCACCCCCGCGGACGAGGCTTTCCACGTCGACAAGTTCGCGTTCACCGTTCCCTTCGTGTGCGGATGCCGGAATCTCGGCGAGGCGCTGCGGCGCATCGGTGAGGGGGCCGCGATGATCCGCACGAAAGGGGAGGCCGGGACCGGGAACATCGTCGAGGCGGTCCGCCACATGCGCGCGGTCGTCTCCGGGCTCAAGAGGCTGACGCTCCTGGGACCGGAGGAGCTGATGAAGGAGGCGAAGGACCTCGGCGCGCCGTACGAGCTGCTCCGGCACGTCGCCTCGACCGGGACGCTCCCCGTCCCGAACTTCGCCGCGGGTGGGATCGCGACCCCCGCCGACGCGGCCCTCATGATGCAGCTCGGCGCCGAGGCGGTCTTCGTCGGCTCCGGGATCTTCAAGTCGCAGGATCCCGCCGTCCGCGCGAAGGCGATCGTCCGGGCGACCACGCATTTCCGGGATCCGAAGATCGTCGCCGAGGTCTCCCGGGGGCTCGGCGAGGCGATGCACGGGATCGAGACCGCCAAGCTCCCCGAGTCCGAGCTCCTCCAAACGAGAGGCTGGTAGGTCCCGATGCGCGCCGGCGTGCTCGCTCTGCAAGGCGATTTCGAGGCCCATGCGCGGGTCCTCGCGGAGCTCGGTGCTGCGGTGCGCGAGATCCGGCGCGCGGAGGAGCTCGAGGGAATCGATGCGCTCGTGATGCCCGGGGGCGAGAGCACGACGATGCTGAACCTGATGGGGGACGAGCCCTGGTTCCCCGCGATCGAGCGGTTCCACCGCGGCGGGGGGGCGATCATGGGGACCTGCGCCGGCGCGATCCTCCTCGCCCGCGAGGTGCGGAACCCGTCGCAGCCCAGCCTCGGCCTGCTCGACGCCGTGGTCGAGCGGAACGCGTTCGGCCGTCAGGCCGACTCGTTCGAGGCGACGCTGGA
>Ga0075428_100000098_pt1 | contig 73177 bp, 61 predicted proteins | sample RhiMetdeltSRZDD2_FD_75291 | JGI IMG/M metagenome (GOLD analysis project Ga0075428, IMG submission 75291) | Populus rhizosphere microbial communities from Tennessee, USA - Rhizosphere MetaG P. deltoides SRZDD2 | ecosystem: Host-associated > Plants > Roots > Rhizosphere > Soil | place: USA... | reverse complement strand
TCTTGCCCTTGACCCACTGGCCGCCGCGTTCGAGCTGCCAGTGGCGTTCGCTGTAGTCGTTGTGCAGCGCGTAGCCCGCGACGTGGTCCATCGCGTCGGCGGCGTCGACGTAGCGCGCCGTCTTGCCGATCACGACCAGCAGCTCCACCTCCCAGTCGGTCTTCAGCGAGCCACGCGGCAGCACGAGATCGTCGTCGGGACCGCAGATCGCCGACGTCGCCTTCGCGAACACGACGGGCTCGGCCGGCAGCTGTGCTTTGGTCTCGCGCGCGTGGTCGCGGTAGTTGAGACCGATACAGAACAGCTTGTGCGGGCGCGCGACGCACGGACCGAGCCGCGCGCCGGCCGGCACAGCCGGCAGGGCGCTGCCGTGGCGCTGCACGAACGCGTGCAGGCGTACCTGGCCGTCCTCGGCGAAGAACGCGGGGCCGAAGTCGCCGCCGAACGAGGATACGTCGAGGCGCTGCCCGGTGCGCAGCTGCACGGCGGGACGTTCCTGGCCGGCTTTTCCGTAGCGGAGCAGGTGCATCTGCATACCTCACCCGGTGAGTTTGCCGCCGTCCAGCGGGAAGGCCTGTCCCGTGACGAACCGGCTCGCGTCGCTGCACAGGAACAGCGCCATCTCGGCGACTTCCTGCGGCGTGCCCATGCGGCCCATCGGCTGGTAAGCGGCGAGCTTGCTGAACATCTGCTGCTCCTGACCCGGGTAGTTCTTTTTCAGGTAGCCGTCGACGAACGGCGTGTGGATGCGCGCGGGGCAGATGCAGTTGCAGCGCACGCCCTGGGCCATGTAGTCGAGCGCGATGGATTTCGTCATCGTGAGCACCGCGCCCTTCGTCATCGAGTAGGCGAAGCGATCCGCGATGCCGATCAGGCTCGCGATCGAGGCGAGGTTGCAGACGACGCCGCGCGCAGAGATCAGGTGCGGCAGCGCGTGTTTGCTGCACAGGAACACGCCCTTCACGTTGACGGCGTAGAGGCGGTCGAAGTCCTGTTCGGTCGTGTTCGCGAGCGAACCGACGTGGCCGATGCCCGCGTTGTTGACGAGGATGTCGAGTGCCTCGAAGCGCTCGACGACGCGCGTGATCGCGGCGCCGACCAGCGTGTCCTGCGTCACGTCGCACGGCACGAACTCCGCCTCGATGCCCTTGCTGCGCAGCTGCTCGGCCTTGGCTGCGCCGCTGCTCGCGTCGAGCTCGAGCAGCGCGACGGAGGCACCGCGCGCGCCGAAGAGCTCCGCGATCGCGGCCCCGATGCCGGAGCCGGCGCCCGTGATGGCGGCGACCTTGCCTTCGAGGCGAAACGGGTCGGGGGTCGTGGTCATCGGTGGGGCTCTCTCACTGGTTCTCGGGGCGGCCTTGGATCCACGTCTGGTCGCGGATGCTCGCGAGCATCGAGCGCACGGCCGCGGTCAACTCGGGATCGGGCGGCGTGCTCGCCGCGCGCACGTTGCGTTCGAGCTCGCCTGGATCGGCCGTGCCACAGAGCGTGGCCGCGGGTCCCGGCAACGAACACGAGAAGGACAGCGCGAGCTCTGCGATCTCGATGCCTCGTGCCTTGCACCAGTCCGCCGCGCGCTTGCACGCGGCGCGGATCGCCGGTGATGCCGGGTGCCACTGCTGCGGGCCATGGCTCGACAACAGACCGAGCGCGCCCGGAGACGCATTGATCAGGCCGATGCCACGCGCCGCGAGCGATGGCACGAGCTGCGTCAGCGTCGTGTCGAACAGCGTGGCGTGGCTGTAGCTCAGTACGACGTCGAACGGCACCGGCAGCGCGAGGCCGCGGCGGAAGATCGCGAGCGGCAACCCGCTGTAGCCGATGCAGCGCACCAGGCCTCTCGTCTTCATCGACTCGAGCACGGGCAGTCCCTCCGTCAGCGTGCGGTCGAGATCGCTGAACTCGACGTCGTGCAGCAGGAACAGATCGACGTGATCCGTGCCGAGTCGCTTCAGGCTCTCGTCGAGGCTCGTACGCAGGCGGGCTGGCGAGAAGTCGAAGTCGTCGACGCCGTAGCGACCCGCCTTCGTCGACAGGAAGCAGCGCTCGCGCGGCAGGGATCGCAGCGCCTTGCCGAGCACCGTCTCGCCGCGCGTGCTGCCGTAGTAGGGCGAGGCGTCGAACAGCGTGACGCCGAGCTCGAACGCGCGGTGCACGGTGCGGATCGCCTCGGATTCGTCGACATCGCCGTAGACGCCGCCGAGACTGGCGGCGCCGAGCCCGAGCGCGGAGACCCGGAGACCAGTGGTGCCGAGAGGACGTTGCTGCACGGGCCGTGCAGTTTGCAGCCTGGGTGTGGGCCCAACAACCGAGAACCGTCAGGGGATCTGGCCAGCGGAGCACGGCAAGCACGTGTCAGGCCCGCGACGTCTCGTGCCTCCGAGGTGAGCTGCGACTACGGTTGGGTCACCTTCGCGATGCGCGCCGCCAGGTCGACGCGGAACCGATCCAAGGCGGCAGTGGTCGCGGCGTCGAGCCCGGCGATCTTTGCCTGGCGCTCGAGTGGGAAGCCATGCAGCAAGTGGCCGAGCATGATTGGCGAGAAGCCGCTATCCTTCTTGTTCGCGTCGCGCAGGGCGCGGCCGAGGTCGCCGCCGCGATCGAGCAGCGCGCGCAAGTCGACGAGGTCGCGAACCTCGGCGCGATGCAACAGGGTACCGAGCTTGTTGACGAGGATTTCGTACAGGCTGTCGACCTGGATCATGGCACCACCCGCCGTGACCTGCTGGGGTCGCTCGATGTTGGGCACCGGTTCGGCTACGAGGTCGACGACGGCAGCTTCCCCATGGAGTTCGGCGCGCAGGCGCACGAAGCCTGTCGTTCGCTGCAGGACGTTCACCGTGAGGCCCTCTCGCTCCAGGTGATCGATGCATTGCTCCGGTTCGGGACCGAAGACGGCGAGTCCGTGCCAGAACAAGTCGAGATCTCGGGTGGTCCGATGCTGGAGATGGAAGCCTGCGAGAGCGGCCCCGCCGGTCAGTGTCCAACGCGGCTGCACGGGTGCCAATGCGACGAGGATCCTCGCCTGGAGGTCGGTGAGTCGACCCAACATCGCTACCGCTTCTCCCAAGCCTCGAGCAGCCATTCCCAGAGCGAACGCGATCGGCCAAGGTAGGGAACCACGTCGTGCCACAGTTCGCGGATCTCGGCTTCACTGACGAAAGTGAAGACGTCGTCGGGCTTCGCTTGCCGCATCAATTTGCCGACCAGGTAGGCCTTCGTCAGCCGATCGCTCGTGCGCAGCAGCGCCTCGAACTGCACGAGGGTCATATCCACGTCCCAGAGGAAGTAGGGGCGCCCTGCGGCATCGACGAGCAGGTCGGGCGGTGTTGGGTTGAGAACGGACATTCGGCACCACGGTATCGAACCGGTCAACCCGAGGCTATCCGTTCACTCGCGCGCTTCGGGCATGAGGCAACCGACCACAGGGGTCGACGTTGCGGCCACGGCCCGCCCCGCGAGAGCTGCTGCGACGGCATCGCGCAGATCGTGGCTGGTTGCGGCCTGCGCACGCGAGCCGAGGGAACTCCACTGATCGTCGATGCGGCCGCGGTAGACCTGGGCCGATTGGGTGAGCACGACGGCTTCGGGGGTCTTCGTGGCGCCGACGGCACGCGCGAGCTGCTGGTGTGGGTCCAACAGGATCGCACCGGGCAGCTCGTAGTCGCGCGCATGCGAGCGCGCCGCCGCGACCGTCAGGTCCGGGTCGACATGGACCACGAAGAGCCGCACCGCGGTCCCGCTCCAGCTCGAGGCCAGCTCGCGCAGCGTCGGCGCGTAGCTGTTCGCGATCGGGCACTCGTGGCTCGTGAACAGCAGGACGTGCACCGCGCCATTCCTGACTGCGAGCGGTTCGTGCGCGACCCCGTCGAGGTCCTGCAGTTGCACGCGCGCGGTAGCGCAGCTCGCGGTGAGCAACGCGAGCCACGCCGTGCTGGCGAGGCCCGTCCGATTCACTTGCCGCCGTTCCCGTTGCCGCCGCCAGTACCGCCGCCGGGTTGGCCACCAAGGCCGCCGATCCCGCCCAGCAACTCGCCGATCGCGCTGGCTTCCTCCTTCGACAATGCCCCGTCGCCGTCCTTGTCGAGCCGATCGAAGAACAAACCCAGCCGCGGCACTTCGTCCTTCGTCAACTTGCCGTCGCGGTTCTTGTCGAATTTCTGGAACTGGGCATCGATCTGCTCCTGCTTGAGACCCGGAATCTTCTCCGTGTTCTTCTTGGCGATGGCCCTGCGCAGGACCTCGAGATCCTTCTCGTCGGCGGGCACGACGAGCAGCGTGATGCTGCCCATCTCGTCGGTCGTCTCGCGGCCCCAGCGCACTCGCTTCGGCGGCTTGTTGGGGTTGTTCTCGTTGTTCTTGCTGTTGTCGTAGACGAGCTCGGAGCGCAGCAGCGCGTCCTTGGGCAACCGAACGAGCGAAGAGAACGTGTAGCGGTTCTGCCAGTCGAAGTCCCAGCGGTCGATCTTGAGCAGCGGCGTCGTCTTGCCGTCGGGCAGCTCTGCCATCATCTGCAGCGACTTGCACACCATGTGCGCGTGGCCGCCGATGCTCACGGCGTCGACGTCGCAGGGCAGCGTGAAGGTGTCGCGCAGCCGGTAGTCGGCTTCGCCGGGAGGAATGTCGAGTCCCTGCGTGAAGCCGAAGAACGGTGGCAGCTGGATGCTGACGAGCGTGCGCTTCGGCGGCTCGTCCGCGAAGTGCAGGCCGAGCACGGTGGCCTCTTGCTCCTTCTTGCCCGACGGATGCAGGTGGCTCTGCAGCACGAGGTCGCTGCCCTTCGGGATCTTGATCGCGAGGCCCTCGGGCAGATGGCTCGGCATGCCACCGACGGCCCAGCCGCCGATCATGGTGGATCGCTGCAACCGCATGCCCGAGAAGCCGGCGCGGCCATCCTTGCCGTCGAGCTCCTGGGCCTCGCGTTGTTCGTCGAGGAAGATCAGCACGTGATGCAGCACCGAACGCGCCGAGGGGCGAACTTCGATGGCGGTCACGTACTTGTCCTCGGGCAGGCCGAGCGGGATCGCGAAGTTGCGGTAGATGTCGCGCCCACTCGCGGGCACTTCGAAGGCGCCGAGCGTCTTGACGACGAGATCGGGTTCGCCGAGCTGCCAGCCCGTGGTGAACGCGGGTGGCTTGCCGAGCTTTTCGGGGGGACCTTCGGGCATGCCGGCCTTGACCCAGGCCCGCAGCGTGCCGATCTGCTCGTCGGACAGACGCGGATCGTCGCGGAACGAACCGTAGCCGGGGGCCGGGTGCCACGGGGGCATGTAGCGGTCCTCGACGACGGTCAGCACGTTGCGGCCGCGCTTCTTGACGTCGGCGTAGGTCAGCAGCGAGAACGGCGCGACCTCACCGGGCCGGTGACAGCCCGCGCAGGACTTCCATACGAGGGGGGCGATGTGCTCGTTGAACGTCGGCTGGGTTGCCGGTGATTGAGACGGGGACTGGGGTGCCGGGGATTGGGGCGCGGGTGATTGGGCGACCCCGACCGCAAGGGCGAAAGATGCGGCGAGCAGGGTTTGGGTGCGCATGACGTGGTCGGGATGCGGTTGGCCGGTCGCGATGGACGGGGGACAAACGTATCGGCTGTGGCCTGGTGTTCGCCTCCACGCGAGGGGGCCTTGGTCCCCGGCGTCGTGTAACAAGTCGGCCGGGCCTGTCCCACACCGTGTACTGCGGGGATGGCCCACGCCTCGCATCTGTTCCTGGAACCACGGCAGGTGGGGTAGCGTGCCTCCAATGCCGTTGCGTCCGATCGACTACCTGCACGACCCTCGGCTCAACAAAGGGACCGCATTCACCGCAGCCGAACGCGACGCGCTCGGGCTGCACGGGCTGCTGCCGCCGCGCGTGCTGACGCAGCAGGAACAAATGGCGCGCGTGCTCGAGAGCTTCCGCCAGAAGACGAGCGCGATCGAGCAGTGCATCTATCTCGTGAGCCTGCAGGACCGGAACGAGCACCGGCGGAGCAGGCCTGTCGATGGTCGAACGGCACCGCGGTGTTCACGAGCGGCAGCCCGTTCGCGCCGGTCGAGTTGGATGGTCGCAGGTTCGTGCCGGGCCAGTGCAACAACGCCTACGTCTTCCCGGGCCTCGGCCTCGGCGCGATCGTCGCCGGTGCGCGGTCCATCACCGATGCGATGTTCCATGCGGCGGCCCGCACGCTCGCGGGGCTCGTCGAAGAGTCGTCGCTCGAGCAGGGACTGCTGTTCCCACCGCTGTCGGAGCTGCGCCACGTGTCGACGCGCATCGCCGCGGCCGTGGCGACGGTCGCCTACGAAGAGGGCCTGGCCACGGTGCCGCGGCCAGACGACATCGAGAGCGCGGTGCGAGCCCAGATGTACGACGCCACGTATCCGTCCTACGTCTGACCCCGCGGTTGGTGGCTGGGCGCGGTAAGCTCTTGCCTGCCTGCCACCCGCTGGTCGCTGAGCCCATGAACACTACCTGGTTGTCGGCCGTGCTCGTCACCGCCGTGAGCGTTCCCGCGCAGAACTGCAACAACACGTCGATCGGGGCCGTGCCGCTGATGGACCTCGGCATCGGTACGTATCAGGGTCTCACTGGGGGTCTCTATGGCAATGGCGCGAACACGCCGCCGCCCGCGCATCAGGCGCTGGGCGTCACCGCGCGTTCGCTCGTCGTGCCGCGCGATGCCGCTGGCCTTCCTGCTGTCGGTGGCCGCATCGTGCTGCTGTCGATCGGCATGTCGAACACGACGCAGGAGTACTCGACCTGGATCGTGACCGCGAATGGCGACCCCAACAAGAACCCCGCGGTGACGATCGTCGACGGCGCGCAGGGGGGTCAGGATGCGGTCATCGTCGCGAACCCCAATGCGAACTTCTGGACCGTGGTCGACCAACGCCTCGCCAACGCGGGCGTGACGCCGCAGCAGGTGCAGGTCGTGTGGCTCAAGGAAGCGATCGCCGGCGTCACGGGCGGGTTCCCTGGTGCTTCGACGCAGCTGCAGGGCCTGCTGGCCCAGATCGCGCGCAACATCCGTGCGCGCTACCCGAACGTGCAGCTCTGTTTCTGCAGCAGCCGCACCTACGCAGGCTATGCGACCACGAGCCTCAACCCCGAGCCCTACGCCTACGAGTCCGGCTTCGCAGTGAAGTGGCTCATCGAGCAGCAGATCAACGGCGATCCGCAGCTCAACTGCGATCCGCAGCAAGGGACCGTGCTGGCACCCTGGCTCGGTTGGGGTCCCTACCTGTGGACCGATGGCACCACGCCGCGCAGCGATGGCCTCGTCTGGCTCTGCGCCGACGTGCAACCCGATGGCACGCACCCGAGCCCCTCGGGTCGCGCCAAGGTCGCGAACCTGCTGCAGCAGTTCTTCACCACGAACAACCTCACGGTGCCGTGGTATCTTGGCGGCGGGACCACCGCGTCGTTCACGATCTATGGGGCCGGCTGCAGCGGGACTTCGGGGGTTCCGGTCATGCGCAGCAATGGCCTGCCCACGCTCGGCAACCTGAACTTCCGGATCGGCGTCGAGTCCGCGGCGCCGCAGTCGATCGCGGCGCTGTGGTTCTCGGGCGCGGCTGCGCAGCTGCCGATCGTCGGCGCCTGCACGTTGCTCGTCGACCCGTCGACCGGTCTGCCCGTGTGGCTCAGCGTGACCTCGCCGCTCGGCGTGCGCATCGAGTCCCTGCCGATTCCTAACGTGCCGTCGCTCGCGGGTGGGCAGTTGTTCTGCCAGTGGCTCATCGACGACTCGCAAGGTGCTCCGCTGCCGCCGTTGCAAGGCCTCGCGATGAGCCGCGGCGCCCGCCTCACGCTCGGGCTCTAGGCTGGGCGGGGACAGACCGCACCGAAACAGGCAATGAGCCCCGCGGCGGCGTTTCTGGTGCGCTACTACTTCGCCGACGTGCGTTGCGCGTCGTCGAACTTGATCTTGAGCACGTTCTTGTAGGCGGCGATGTCGCGGATGTCCTTGCCCGTCTGCTTGAGCAGCGTGCGCACGGCCTCCTGCAGTTGGGCGTCCTCCTGCGGATCGCCGAGCGCGCGCAGACCCGGATACACGGCACCGCGCAGGTCGCTGACCTGGTCGCGCACTTCGTAGCGCACCCAGCGCCGCACGTCGTCCTCGCTCAGCTTCGTGTTCAGGCCCTGGTAGAAGCTCGCGAAATCCGGGTACTTCGACGGGTTCCCGTCGTCGCCATCTGCGAGCTGGCGGAACAGCGCCTCGTTCGCGGACATGTGATTCTTCACGTATTCGCGGAACACACTCTTCTTGAGCAGCGCGTAGACAGCGGCGTTCTTCCAAGCGTCTTCGGGCTTGTGCTCGAGCAGGTCGACGATGCGGTCGGGTGTCACTCCCCAGTTGGGATCGGCGATGCGCCCTTCCTTGTTGAACTCGCGGTGAGGGCTGCGCAGGCTCACCGGGAAGTAGTACTTCGCGACGGTGAGCTTCATGTGCGCGCCGAAGTCGTACTTGCCGTTCTTGTTGCGGTCAGTGTACGGCTCGCCCTCCTGCCAGACGCGGTCGTTGTTGAGGTCCTCGAACTTCTCCTCGGGCTCCGTCGAGAGCGGGAAGAGGTTCTGCACGGTGCCCTTGCCGAACGTTCGCTGGCCGACGATGACCGCGCGCTGGTGCTCCTGCAGGGCGCCGGCCGTGATCTCGCTGGCCGATGCCGACAGGTTGTTCGTCAGCACACAAAGCGGCAAGGTGCAGACCTCGCGCGGCGTCGACGACGTGAAGTAGTCGCGCCGCGGCTCGGAGGGGCCCTGCGTGAAGACGACGAGCTTCTTGCCCTCGAGGAATTGCTCGACCACGTCGCTGGCCTGCATCAGCAGGCCGCCCGTGTTGTTGCGCACGTCGAGCACGATGCCCAGCGCACCCTTGCGCTGCAGATCGGACAACGCGGTGCGCAGTTCCGTCGTCAGGTTGGCGCTGAAGTTGATCAGCTCGACGTAGCCGATGTCGCCCGGCACCATGGCCCAGTTGACGGCCGGCACCGAGATCTGCTGTCGCACGATCGTGATGTCCTGGGGCTCCTGGAAGCCCGGCCGGAAGAACTTGAGCACGACCGGGGTCCCGGGGCGGCCCTTGAGGCGGCTGATGATCTCGTCGGTGGTGTGTTGCGCGGTCTCCCAGCCGTCGACCTCGAGGATCTTGTCGCCGCTGCGCATGCTGGCTTTGTAGGCAGGCCCCGAGTAGATCGGGCGCACGATCGAGAAGTCGTTGTCCTGGTCGAAGTTGACGAATGCGCCGATGCCGCCGTACTCGCGGTGGAGATCGAAGAAGAAGCGCTTGTACTCGTCACCCGTGAAATACGTGCTGTGCGGGTCGAGGCCCTCGAGCATGCCCTTCGCCGCGAACTGGATGAGTTCCTCGTCCGTGACTTCGCTGCCGTTGAAGTACTGTGTCTTGATGCGGCGGCGCAGCTCGCTCAGGACTGCATAGGAGTTGGCATCGGCCGGATCTGCATCGCCGCTCTCGTTGCGTTCGATCACGCGGTTGAGCAAGTCGGCGAACTTGCGGCGCTCCTCGCCGCGCTGCAGGAAGAGACGCGCCCTGCGGCCCGCGTCGGTCGGCTGGTCGCGGATCTCGCGCAGGACGTTCCAGGCCGGGCCGCCCTCGATGTTGAACTCGGCTAGCGCGAGAGCGCCGCGCACCTTGAGCTCGTGGTCGCTCGACTGCAGGAACTGCTCGAGCACCTGCTTGGCCGTTGCCATCTGCTCGTTGCTGCCGATGTTCCAGAGCGCCAAGGCCGCTTCGATGCGCACGAGTGGGGCTGTGAGCTCGTCCTTGCAGTTCGCTTCGACGATGGTGCGCACGTCGGGAGTGATGCGGGTGTTGAAGAGGCGCTGCTCACCGAACACCGTCATGACGCCCGCGCGCACGTCCTCGGCAGTCGTCTTGGCGGTGGCGACCGGCTTCAGCAGCTCGAGCACGTCCTTGCCGTAGACGTCGTCTTGCCTGATGGACTTGATCGCCACGGCGGCGCACAGTCGGGCCTTGTCGGTGCCGCTCTTCCTCGCGACGCGGATCACGGTGTCCCGGAAGGCATCCGTGTTGGCGTCGGGAGAGAGCTCGGCCACCTGGCTGCCGAACTCGTAGATCTGCGCGACCGGTGCCGCTTCTGCCTGCTGCAGGATGGCGAGGATCTGGTCATCGGTCTGGGCGCACAGTCCCGCGGACATCGCGGCGGCGAACAACCAGGGAAGGAGGCGGGCACGGACGAACAGGTGCGGCGATTTCGATTGTTGCATACGGTTCCGGGAGAGATCGGCCTGCCAGGCCTGGTCCCTGGGTTCAGATCGGCCACTCCGGGACCTCGGGTGCAATCGAAACCGCACCGAGCAGTCGTCCGCGGCGGGACCGACCTGCCCGGAGGACCGAGGGGTCGCAGTGCCACCAACAGCACCTATACGTTGTCACGGGCTGGTTGCGGAAATAGTTTTCCCTGGCCGTGCGCGGACGCGTGGGCCGGCGGCGCTACGCTCGTGGTGTGGCCGAGCCCAGAATTCCCGATCCGGCCCCTGTCGCGGGCCCGTTGTCGCATCTCGATGCGCAGGGTCGGGCCAGCATGGTCGACGTTTCGCGCAAGCCGCCCACGGCCCGCCGGGCTGTTGCCGAGGCGACCGTTCGCCTCGACGCGCAGGTGCTCGCGGTCCTGATGGCGGGCACGCTGCCGAAGGGGGAGGGGCTCGCAGTCGCCCGCATCGCGGGCATCCAGGCCGCCAAGGATACCGCGCGGCTCATTCCGCTGTGCCACAACCTGCAGCTCGGCAGCGTGACGATCGAGTTCGCGCCGGCCGGCGCCGACGCGGTGCGGATCCAGGCCGAGGCCACGACGGTCGCGGCGACCGGCGTGGAAATGGAGGCGCTCGTGGCAGCCTCCGTGGCCGCGTTGACCGTCTACGACATGGTCAAGGCGCGCTGCCGCGGTGCTTCGATCGAGAACGTGCGCTTGTTGCACAAGTCGGGCGGCAAGTCGGGCGAGTGGAACCGTTCAGGAGCTCCCTCGTGAACCCGCGCAACGTCGCGATCGTCGGTGCGACCGGCGCGGTCGGCAAGGACCTGTTGGCCGTGCTGGCCGCGCGCAACTACCCGATCCGGCAGTTGCGCCTGTACGCGTCGCCGCGTTCGGCGGGCCAGCGCCTGCAGTTCCGCGGCGAGTCGTTGCCAGTCGAGGCGCTCGGGCGCGATTCGTTCCGCGGCGTCGAGGTCGCGTTGTTCTCGGCCGGTTCTTCGACCTCGCGCGAGCAGGCGCCACTCGCCGCGGCGAGCGGGGCCATCGTTGTCGACAACAGCTCGGCCTTCCGCATGGATCCGGGCGTGCCGCTCGTCGTGCCCGAAGTGAACGCGGCCGCATCGCGTGGACACCGCGGCATCATCGCGAATCCGAACTGCTCGACGATCATCCTGGTGCTGGCGCTGTGGCCGCTGCATCGCGCCGCGGGGTTGCGGGCCGTCGTCGTCTCGACCTACCAGGCGGCCTCGGGCGCGGGGCAGCAGGCGATGCTCGAACTGCGCGACAGTACGGCCGCGGCGCTGCGCGGTGAAGCAATGCCGCCGCGCGTCTTGCCGCAGTCGCTCGCGTTCAACCTGTTCCCGCAGGTCGATGTCTTCATGGCCGACGGCTACACGAAGGAAGAGGACAAGATGCAGTTCGAGACGCGCAAGATCATGGGTCTGCCTGCCCTGCGCGTCGACGCAACGTGCGTGCGCGTGCCGGTCGAACGCTGCCACAGCGAGTCGGTCGCGGTCCAGCTCGAGCAGGAGCTGTCGGTCGCGGCGGCGCGCGAGCTGCTCGCTCGTGCCCCAGGCGTCGAGCTCGCCGACGATCCGGCCGCGAAGGTGTATCCGATGCCCAACACGATGGCGGGGCGGGATCCCGTCGCGGTCGGGCGGCTGCGGATCGGGCGCGTGCTCACGCCGGGGCTCACGTTCTGGGTCGTCGGGGACCAGCTGCGCAAGGGTGCGGCGCTCAACGCGGTGCAGATCGCCGAACTCGTGTAGGCGTGCGTCGCCGCGTGATCCAAATGCTGCTCTGCGCGCTGGTCGGCTACGCACTGATCGTGGCACTCGTGTGGTGGCAGCAGGATCGCATCACCTTCCCGGGTGCGGGTCGCGGCGACCGCGGTGTCGACACTCCGGGCGTCGAGGTGTTCTCGCTGAAGGGGCACGGGGGCCTCGGATTCCGCGCCGTGCGGCGCGTGCCCGAGCAGCCTAGAGCTGTGCTCGCGTTCTTCGTCGGCAACGGGGAAGACCTGCACAGCGCCGCGTGGCAGGTCGCCGAGCTGGCGGAGCACGGCGTCGCCGTCGTGTCGGGTGAGTATCCGGGCTACGGCTCGAGCGCCGGGAAACCCGGCGTCGAGTCGATCCTCGCGATGGCGGACGCGGTCGCGGCCGACGCGGAGGCGCTCGCACGCAAACTGCAGGTGCCGTTCGTGGTCGGTGGCAGCTCGCTCGGAACGTGCTGCGCGATGCACGTGGCCGCGAACGGGAGAGCCGCGCGGTGTCTGCTGCGCGCGCCGCCGACGTCGCTCGTCGAGATCGCGCAGCGCCAGTTCTGGTGGCTGCCCGTGTCGGCGCTGATGCGCCACCGCTTCGACAACGCCGTCCTCGCGCCGCGCGTGCGTTGTCCCGTGCTGATCGTGCACGGCGATGCCGACACGATCGTGCCCTGCGAGTTCGGCGAGAAGCTGCGTGCGTTGTGCGCGGGTCCCGCGGAGCTGGTCGTGGTGCCCGGTGCCGGACACAACGACCTGTCGCTCGCGAGAGGGGGACCCGTCGGCGGCCGCGTCGGCGAGTTCCTGCGAGGTCGCTGATGCAGCTGCGCTCGTCGAGGCGCGGAACAGGCCTCGCCCTCGCCGCGGCCGGAGCGGCCGCGATCTTCGGGCTCTGGCATGGGCTGGCGCTCGTACCCGATGCAGCGAATCGGCTGCGCGACGACGCGTTCTACGAGTTCACGTGGGCCGCCAACGTCGCCGCGGGACGCGGTCCGATGGTCAGCGACGGTGTTTCGACGAGCGGCGTGCAGCTGCTCTGGAGCCTCTGTCTCGTGCCCGTCGCGTGGCTGTTCGGCGCTGCTGCTCTGCCGGTCGTCGCCGCGTGGCTCGGCTTCGGCCTGCATTGTCTCGCGGCGCTGTGGCTCTGGCTCGGCACGCGCGATCGGTTCCGCGGTCTCTGCACCGGACTCTGCTGGCTCGGCAACCCATTGCTCGTACGCGAATGCCAGAACGGCCAGGAAACGGCCCTCGCCTGTCTCGCGGCGGTGGGTCTGTGGCTCCGCCGCCGCGGCTCGGCAAGCGCGTTCGCGGTGTTGTCGGTGCTCGCGGTGCTCGCGCGCACGGATCTGCTCGCCGTCGTTGCCGGGCTGTCGCTCGTGCGCTGTGAAGGGCGCCCGTGGCGCGCCGCGTTCGTGCCCGCGCTCTGCCTCGCGATCTCGTGCGGCGCGAACATGGTTCTCGGCGGCGGGCTGCTGGCCGACTCGGCGTTGCCGATGGCCTGGCTCTGGCATCACAACCAGGCGCTCGACGATCCCGCAGGCGAGGGCTGGCTCGCGCGATGCTGGTGGTTCCTGCGGCCGGTGCTGCTCGGCGGCCCGTTCGCGCTCGCCTCCGCAATGGGCTGGGGTCTGCTCGTGTTCGCCGTCGTGCGGCCCTGGTGGCCGGCGTCGTTGCGTCTGCTGCCACTCCTGCTCGTGGGGATCGCCAAAGCACTCGGCGCCGGCGACCTTGCCGTGCCAGCGTTCGCGGCCGTGTGGCTCGCGTTGCTGCCCGCACGGCGTCGCCGCGGCATGCCGAGCGCCCTGCTCTGGTTCGGCCTCGGACTGCTCGCGATCACGGCCCTGCATTGGGCCGTGCGCTGGTATCCGCGCGACTACTACGTGGCGCCACTCGCCGCCGGCGCGGCCGCTGCGCTGCTGCACGTGGGCCGCCTGCGGTGGATGTTGGCCGTGTTCGCGATCGCCCAGATCGTCGATTGGCCGCGCGTGGCACCCGAGCCGCTGCTGGGCCAGACCGAGATGACGATGGCGGGCCGACACCTCGACCTCGTGTTGCCCGCGGGCGAACGCGTCGGCTGCTTCAACTCGGGCATCGTCACGTTCCACGCCGATGTGCTCGCAGCACCGCAGCGGCGGCATGCGATCCTCAACCTCGACGGCGTCGTCGATGCGCGCGCGTTCTTTGCCCTGCAGGCATCGGCACTCGACGCCTGGCTCGATGCGCAACGAGTCCGCTTCGTCGTCGACAATCCCGTGCAGTTCGCCGTGGATCCGAGCCTGCCGCACGCCTGCGGCAGGCTCTTTCGTGCCGATTTCGATCCGCGGCTCGACCTGGTCGAGGTCGCGCGCTTCGACCTGCCGTTCGTCGACAACGGCCGCCCGGGCGGCGACAGCATGCGGCTCTACTGGCGGCGTGGCCGCGGCGAACGGCCAACCCGACCGGCCCAGGCTCGCGAGATCGGCGCTTGCGCCGACGGTGCCCGCCTCGTGCTCTGGCCGGCGGCGGCCGGCGCAACGCTGCAGGTGGAAGCCGCGGACGGCAGCCGTTCGCCGCTGCTCTCGGTCGAAGTGGAGACGGTCGTCTTGGTGCGCCTTGGCAAGGACCTCCTGGGCACTGGGCGTCTGTTCGAAGCGGGATCGGACCAACCTGTCTTGGTGATGCCGTTGTGAGTCACAGAGCACTTCGCTTGAATGCGAAGTCTCTCGAGCGTCGCCCCCGATGACCAATCGTCTCACACTCAGCGAACAGTTCTTCCGCGACCAGGCCAACGCCAAAGCGAGCGGAGGCCTGTCGACCGTGCTCAATCGCTTCAGCCTCGCCGCGCGCATGCTGGCCAGCGAGATCATGCGCGCGGGCTTCATCGGCAAGCTCGGCTACACGGGCACCACGAACGTGCAGGACGAGAACGTGCGCGCGCTCGACGTCATCAGCAACGACGTCATCATCCAGGTGTTCGAGAACATCCCGATGGTGTCCGGCATCGCGAGCGAGGAGATGGACGACATCCACCTGCTGCCGGGGGGCGAGGGTGGCAAATACGTGATCTCGGTCGATCCGCTCGACGGTTCGGGCAACGTCGACGTCGCGGGCCAGATGGGCACGATCTTCGGCGTCTACCGCCGGCTGTCCGTCGAAGGCAAACCGACGCTCGGCGACTTCCTGCAGCCAGGACGCGATCTGATCGCCGCGGGCTACGTGCTCTACGGGCCCTGCACGATGCTCGTCTACACGGCCGGTGGTCCCGTGAACGGTTTCACGCTCGACCGCTCGATCGGCACGTTCTTCCTCACGCACCCCGACTTGAGGATCCCCGAGGGCGAAGGCTCCTACGCCGTCAACGAGTCGAACGAGTTGAAGTGGGATCAGAACACGCAGGCCATGGTGCGCGCGTTCCGCCGGCAGGAGACGAAGGTCGGAAAGCGTGCGGCGCGCTACGCGGGGGCCTTGGTCGGGGACTTCCACCGCACGCTGTTGAAGGGCGGCATCTACATGTATCCCGGCGAGGTCAAGAAGCCCGAGGGCAAGCTGCGCCTGCTCTACGAGAATGCGCCGCTCGCTTTCGTCTGCGAGAAGGCCGGTGGTGCGGCGACCGACGGCCGGCAGCGCATCCTCGACATCACGCCGAGAAAGCTGCACGAGCGCACGCCGCTCTACCTCGGCAGCAAGGGCGACGTCGAGGAAGCAGGCCGCAGGTTGCAGGGCGGCTGAGCGCCGCGGACTCGGTCAGTTTCCAATGACGCCGACGCCGCCGCGGCTGGTGCCACCCACCCCGTTGGGCGCACCCGGATCGAGAATGAGCGCCTGTGAGTAGAGCGGCAGGTTGGTCAGGGTCGAGGTGTTCGGGATCGCAATGTTCTTCGTCAGGAGACCGGTCGGCGTCTCGAGCACATCCAGGAGATCGGCGGAAGTCAGCAGGAAGCATGGTGGGCATGGTGGTGCGGGAGGCGAGCATGCCCAGCCGATGACGCTCAGATCGAGTGGCAGCGGGATGCCGCTGAGAGTCGTGTTCGACAGTCCGACGACGACGATGACGAAGGTCGTCGCCGGCGGAGTCTGCGGCGGAATGTTGGAGAACTGTATCTGATACTGCTGGCCGAGCCGCGGCAGGCTCGGCGGCACGGGGCCTGTTGGACCGTCGGGATCAAAGACGGAGATCGCGCCAACGCCGATCGACGTCTCGCACCCTTCGCCGAACTGGCTGAAGAACGCGGTGCAGCTGCCGTTGTAATCGTGGGTCTGGTTGCTGAACGCAACGCCGTAGCCTCCGAACGTGACGAACCTGCGGCGCTGGCTGTCGTAGGCCGCATACATCTCGGTCGCGTTGAGGCTGCCCGGTCCCACGTTGATCAGTCGCCACTCGTCGCCCGTGAATTCGAAGGTATCGGTCTTCACCAAGGCGCCGTCGAACCCGCCGTAGACCGTGAGGCGCCGGCGTGCGGTGTCGTATGCGCTGGCCGCGCGGTAGCGCGGCGTCAGTTCCACCGGGGGAGGGGGCATGATGGGTGACAGGAGTTGCCACGTGACGCCGTCGTACCCCCAGGTGTCGCCGTAGATGGTGTCCGTGTCGCGGTCGTAGCCGCCGAACAACACAGTGCGGCGCAGCTCCGGCATGTATGCCATCACCATCTCTTCGCGCGGCGGTGGTGACGTCGGGGTCACGATTTCCTGCCAGCTCCCGGTCACGCCGTTGATCGTCAGCTCCCAGGTGTCGCCCTTGGTCGCGAGCGCGGCACGGCCGCCGAACATCACGATCTTGTTGCGCCCGGAGTCGTAGGTCATCCCGTACAGGTAGCGCGCCGCCGGAGGGTTCGATGTCGGGAGGCTGGACCAGGCCGTGCCGTTCCACAGATAGCTGTCCTGGGCGAAGCCGCTGATCGTGGGGGAACGACCACCGAACGTCACGAGTTGGTTCAACACCGTGTTGCGCACCATCTGGTGGCCCCAGCGACCCGGAGCTCCGCCGATCGGTGACAGCAGCGTCCACGCCGCGCCGTTGAACGCCCAGGTCTCGCTGAGGATGATGCTCGGCGTCGGGCTGACACCGCCATACAGGATGAGGCGGTTGCCATTGCCGTCGAAGCACATGGCTCCCGAGCGCCGCACGGACGGTTGCGTCGCGGGAGGCACCGGGGTTGGGAAGGGCGTCCAGGTTGGGAGCACAGGACAGTTCTGGCTGGGAACAGAGGCCGCAACCGCTGCTGCGGCGAAGAGAGCGTAGGAATATCGCATGAGGGGAGACAGCCCGGTCGTGGGCGAGGGCGCAACCGCGAGTCCGGGTCGGGATTCTAGCCAGCCAATAGCCAGGATGGCCACCGGGGCAACAGAATGTGGCGATGCCCGAACAGCTCATGCGCATCACCGTGCGTTGCTTCGCCGCCGTGCGTGAGGCTCTTGGCACCGAGACGATGGAGCTGCACGTGCCCTCGGGGACCTCGGTCGAGTTCTTGCGCCAGCGTCTCGGCCAGCAGGCGCCGCCGCTGCTGCGGCTACCGGTGGCCTACGCCGTGAACCGGGACTACGCGCGCGGCGACACCGTGCTGCACGACGGCGACGAGGTGGCCTTCATCCCGCCGATCAGCGGTGGTTCGGGTGCGCACGACCTCTACCGCTTCGACCTCGTGTCGGACGAGATCGATCCGCGAGTGTTGGAAGCCGAGTGCCGCACCGATGCCGACGGGGCCGTCGTGACGTTCGCGGGCACGACGCGGAACCAGAACGAAGGGGTCGCCGTGCTCTCGCTGCGCTACGAGGCCTACCCGGAGATGGCGCAGAAGGTCATGTGCGGTCTGTTCGAGGAGGCGATCCGGCGCTTCCCGATCACGCGGGCTCGCGTCGCGCATCGGCTCGGCACAGTCCCGATCGGCGCTGCGTCCGTGGTCGTCGTCGTGGCTTCGCCGCATCGCGGTCCTGCCTTCGATGCGTGCCGGTTCCTGATGGATCGGCTCAAGAACGAAGTACCGATCTGGAAGCTCGAGCAGCTGCGCGACGGGGACACGGTGCGGTGGGTCGGAGATCTGCCGAAGCCTGGTGGTGCCTGAGTCGGGCGGCGCTACAACGTGCCGCGATGAAGATCCGCCCCGTCACGCCGGCGGCATGTAGCCGCGGCGAACTCGTGCTGGCCCTTGCTGTCGACGGTGCGATACCCGATGCGGGCCCGCAGCTGAAACCGGCAGTCGCTGCGGCCAAGGCGACCGGGGACCTCAAGACGGCGTGGCGCAGCACGAACCTGTTCCACCAGAGCCAGCCCGCGCGCGGCGCGAAGGGGCACTGCAAGCGGCTCGGGTTCGTGGGCCTCGGTGCCGCGGCGACGGTCGACACCGAGAAGCTGCGCCGCATCGCGGCCGTGGCGCAAGCGGCGGCGGCCGAGGTCGGCGTCGAGACGTTCGGCCTGTGCGTGGGCAAGCAGGCGCTCGGTCCGGTCGCGGCCTTCGAGGCAGGGCAGGCGATTGCCGAAGGTCTCGTGCTCGGGGCCTACCGCTACGAACCGCCGCGGCAGCAGAAGCCCAAGACGCAGAAGGCCGCGATCTGCCAGGTCGCCGGCGTCGGCATGGAGAAGCGCGACGCGACTGCGTTCGAGCGCGGTCTCGAGCAGGGGAGCATCGCTGGGGAGGCCACGGTGTTCGCGCGCGACCTCGAGAACATGCCGTCGAATCTGTGTACGCCGACATCGCTCGCGAAGGCCGCGAAGGGACTCACGGGCGGCGGCCTGCACGTGAAGGTGCTCGATCTGCAGGCGATGCAGCGACTCGGGATGGGCGCCTTGCTCGGCGTCGCGCGCGGCAGCGACGAGCCACCGAAGTTCCTCGTGCTCGAGTACCGCGTGCCGGGCAGCAAGGGCAATGCCTGCGTCGTCGGCAAGGGCCTCACGTTCGACACGGGCGGCATCAGCATCAAGCCGGCCGCCAAGATGGACGAGATGCGCTACGACATGTGTGGCGCGGGCGCCGTGCTGGGCTTCTTCCACGCGGTCAAACACGGCGCGCTCAGAGACCACAAGCCGGGGTGCAACCTGATCGGCCTGATCGCCGCGACCGAGAACATGCCGGGCGCCAACGCGCAGAAACCCGGCGACGTCGTCACCGCGATGGACGGGCGCACGATCGAAGTCCTGAACACCGATGCCGAAGGTCGCCTCGTGCTCGCCGACGCGATCTGCTACGCGAAGAAGTTCTACAAGCCCAAGCTGATCGTCGACCTCGCGACGCTGACCGGCGCCGTCGTGACGGCGCTCGGCCACGAGATGGCCGGCATCATGGGCAACGACCAGAAGCTCATCGACGCGCTGATTGCGGCCGGCAAGGCAGCTGACGAACCGCTCTGGCAGCTGCCGCTCTGGGAGTGCCACAAGGAGCAGATGAAGAGCAAGTTCGCGGACCTCGCGAACATCAACGGCACCCAACACGGCAACGGCTCGACGGCGGGCGGTGCCTTCCTCTCCTACTTTGCCGGCGAAACGCCGTGGGCGCACCTCGACATCGCGGGCGCCGCCTACGGCGGCATCGCCAAGGACTACTACCGAGGGGGCGCCGCCGGCACGGCGGTGCGCACGCTGCTACAGTGGGCCCGGGCGTTGTGACTGCGCGATAGAGCCATGTCCGATCGAATCGTCGACTGCAAACCCGCCATCCAGAGCCGCGCGCACGTCAGTTCGCTCGCGCAATACCGCCGCCTCTACGAAGCATCGATCGAGGACCCTGCGAGCTTCTGGGGCCGGGAGGCCAAACGGCTGCATTGGTTCCAGCCGTTCGAGCGCACGTTCGAACAGGACTTCGAGAAAGCCGAGGTCGGCTGGTTCCTCGGCGGCAAGCTCAACGCGAGCTACAACTGCATCGACCGCCACCTCGTCGACCGTGGGGACCAGACGGCCCTGATCTGGGTCGGCGACGAGCCGTCGACCTACCGGCACATCACGTATCGCGAGCTCTACGAGCAGGTCGGCCGGCTCAGCAACGTGCTGCGTCACCACGGCGTGCAGAAGGGCGACCGCGTCTGCATCTACCTGCCGATGATCCCCGAGGCCGTCTTCGCGATGCTCGCCTGCGCGCGCATCGGCGCCATCCACTCCGTCGTGTTCGCGGGCTTCTCGGCGGAGTCGCTCAGAGACCGCATCGTCGACGCCGATTGCCGCGTCGTGCTGACGGCCAACGAAGGACTGCGCGGTGGCAAGGTGATCCCGCTCAAGAAGACCGTCGACGAGGCCACGGACGGGCTGCCGATCACGGCGGTCTTCGTCGTCAAGAGGACCGAAACCGCGGTGCCGATGCAGCAGGGCCGCGATCTCTGGCTGCACGAGGAGATGCAGAAGCAGCGCGCCACCAGCCCCGTGGAATGGGTGGACAGCGAAGACCCGCTGTTCGTACTGTACACGTCGGGCTCCACGGGCAAGCCGAAGGGCCAGGTCCACACGACGGGCGGCTATCTGCTCTACGCGGCCTACACGCACGAGCTCGTGTTCGACTGGCACCCCGGCGACGTCTTCTTCTGCGCGGCCGACGTCGGGTGGGTCACGGGCCACAGCTACATCGTCTACGGGCCGCTCTGCAACGGCGCGACCTCCGTCATGTTCGAGTCGACGCCGGTCTATCCCGATGCGAGCCGCTACTGGCAGATCATCGACGACCTCAAGGTGACGATCTTCTACACGGCGCCGACGGCGCTGCGTGCGTTGCTGCGCTTCGGCGACGAGCCCGTCGTGAAATACAAGCGCGACAGCCTGCGCGTGATCGGCTCGGTCGGCGAGCCGATCAACCCCGAGGTCTGGCAGTGGTATCACGACGTCGTCGGCGACAAGCGTTGCGCGGTCGTCGACACGTGGTGGCAGACCGAGACGGGCGGCATCATGATCTCGCCGTTGCCCGGCGCGACGCCGTGCAAGCCGGGCTCCGCGACCTTCCCGTTGCCTGGCGTACGGCCCGTGATCGTCGACGACGAGGGCGGGGAGTTGCGCGGCAACGGCGTCACGGGCAACCTCTGCCTCGCCGGCAGCTGGCCCGGCCAATCGCGCACGATCCTGGGCGACCACTGTCGTTACCGGCAGACCTACTTCTCGAGGTATCGCGGGCTCTACCTGACCGGCGACGGCTGCACACGCGACGAGGACGGCTACTACTGGATCACGGGGCGCGTCGACGACGTGATCAACGTGGCGGGACATCGGCTCGGCACGGCCGAGGTCGAGAGTGCGCTCGTCGCGCACGAGTTCTGCGCCGAAGCCGCGGTGGTGGGGTTCCCGCACCAGCTCAAGGGCACGGGCATCTTCGCGTTCGTGCTGCCGGCCAAGCCAGCAGACGGCGTGGATCCCGCCGACGTCGAGGCCGTGCTGAAGCAACAGGTGCGCAAGGCCATCGGTCCGATCGCGACGCCGGACTGCATCCAGGTCGTCGCGGGGCTGCCGAAGACGCGCAGCGGGAAGATCATGCGGCGCATCCTGCGCAAGATCGCCGAAGGCGACTACGGCGACCTCGGCGACATCACGACGCTGGCCGAGCCGCAAGTGGTCGCGCAGATCGTGCAGGGGCACAGGGCCAGGGTGTAGGGGTGAACACGCGATGATCGAACAGGGTCTCGGGCCGTGAGCGCGCCGATCAGCGACCGGGCGACGCTGTTGCGCACGATGAACCCGGTGCTGCACGAGGGAGCGTTCGTATTCGTCTCGGTGCCGGCCGAGAACGACATCAGCGGTCTCGAAGTGGTTGCCGCGGTGCTCGAAGACGAGGGATGGTCGCTCGTGCTGCGTGAAACCGATGCGCGCGCGCGTGGGTTCGCGTCGCGGTTCCGCGCCGCGTGGATCACGCTGACCGTCGCTTCCGACCTGCACGCCGTCGGGCTCACGGCCGCGGTCGCCCAGGCACTCGCGGCCGCAGGGATCGCCTGCAACGTGATCGCCGGCGCGCACCACGACCACCTGTTCGTTCCGGTCGAGCAGTCGGCGCAGGCGATGTCGGCCTTGCGCGCCCTGCAGGCCAGCGGTGGCCCGCCCAGGAAGGAGACCCCGCGGGGTCAGTAGGTTCAGAAGGTCGTGCCGAGCCCGATCGACACCATCATGTCGCTGGTTTCGCCGGCCTCGCGCTGTTCGTTGCTGTCGCCGAGCAGGAGCCAGTGCAGACCGACGTCGAGGTGCCACAGACCCACTCGCGACGGCAGGAACGGCAGCGGCGACGAGGCGACCGCGCCGAGGTCGAGATACCCGAAGAGGTCGCCCCTGCCGTCGGCGTCCACGTAGTAGTTCTTGAGGCAGAAGCCCATCGTGAGAGGCACGGCGAACGTCACGTCGACGCCACCGAGCCGCGCGAGCGAGAAGGACGGTTCGATGCCGAGCTGCGCGTAGATGCCGAGATGCGCCTCGGCGTGCACGGCGACGTTTCCGGCGTGCCCGTCGTGCCCGTCGAGTTCGAGGGCGAGCACGAACGAGGACTGCAGTCCGCAATCGAACGACCCTGCGCCCGTGTCGGTCGCGTCGAAGCCGAACGAGAAGGTCTCCTCGACGGTGCCGAAGCTGTTTCTCGGGCGGTGCAAGCCCAGGTAACTCGCACCGACCACTCGTGTCGTGCTCGTGCCGCTCGGATCGTCGTGATGATCGTCGCCGTGATGATCACTCTCGCACCAGAGGCCGCGAGCCGGAAGCGTCGCGTCGTGCAACCAGTACCCTGAATCACTCAGATTCGTGGGAGCGAGCCGGGTGTCATCCCCGAAACGGAAAGCCACGAACCACGGTGTCAGGAAACCCTCGTCCTGACGCACGGCCTCGCTGCGGTAGGACGCCGGCGCAACCTCGATTCCCATGGACTCCCACACGCAAGCAGCCTCGGACGCGCAGCGATCCTGCGCCATCGCAGCCGCAACTGGAAGCACGCTCGCCGCCAGACATCGCATCGGGGGACCTTGGGTTGGGGCGGCCCGCCGGTCGAACGGCGGGCCGAGGCCCCCTTCCCATCGGCATTTGGCGGTCAGACTTGAGCCGGAGGGACAGAATCCCGGTCGGCTCGAGACCCGCCCGCGCGGCGAACGCCGTCGGCCCCGGCTCAGGCCTTGCGCCACTCGATCGGCACCGGCTCGGGCCGGTAGTCGTTGCCGACCGACTTCAACACCCGGAAGAACGGCCGCGCCCCCTGCTCCTCCTGTTCGAAGAAGAGGTGGACGACGTTGTCGAAGCCGGTCAGGTAGCTCGAGGGGTCGAAATCCGTCCGGCCGCGGCTCGCGCCTGGCGGCACCATGTCGACGAGCAACGGCGTGACGCCCTGGTAGCGCATCATGTCGAGCATCGCCGCGATCAGGAAGCGTTGTTCCTTGATCAGCGGGAAGCGGTCCTGCAGCCGGAAGATGTTGTCGAACGACATGCGTTCCACGGGCTTCGGTTCGCCGTCGGCGTGGCCACCCTGGCACAACCGCACGAGGTCCCACGTGAACTTGCCGGCCGTGATGAACTCCGGATGCAGGTAGACGACGCGGAAGTCGGGCGCGAACTTGCCGTCGGCACCGAGGCACACATCGCGCAGTACGGGCTCGCGCTGGCAGATGCGCCGGATCGAGTCGCGGTCCTCGCGCGTGGACACGAACAGCACGCGTTCGCCGCGGCGCAGCCCGGCCGCGAGGAAACGCAGCGCCAAGAACGTCGCGCGCGTGCCCGGTTCGGCCAGCAGCACGGTCGAGGACCGCGCGGCCGGCCCCGTCTCGTGCAGGAACGCGCTGTTGAGGTCGGGATGGCCGAGATCGATCGCCGTGTTGCCGCGCGATGGCACCGCGAACTGCGCCTGGTCGCGCGCGATCGACAGCTGGGCCGCAACCGACGGGTAGAGGTGGATGCCGGGCCCGCGTTCGTTGCGCGCGCCGAGGTAGATGTCGCGCGTGATGCCGCGCCCGGCGATCGAGAAGTGGTGCACGCCGCGGTAGTAGTACTGGTGCCGCGCCTTGAGGATCTCGATCGCGCGCACCTTGAAGTCGGTCGCCTCCTCGCGGAACGACAGGTGCAGCATGAGATCCGTCGAGAACTCCTCGGCGGACGGCAGCCGCAGGTCGCGAGGGTGCGCTTCCTCCATGACGAAGACGCCGTGGATGCAGTGCTCGAGCAGACGCCGGCGCGTCTCGAGCAGGGCCGCGCGCTTCTCGAAGTACTCGAGATCGGTCAGCAGGAGGCCGACGTTGTCGATCACGACCATGCGCACGGGGCTGACCAGGCACTGGTTCTCGATCTCGGCGAGGATCCACTCGATGTCGACCATGGTGCCGCGCGCGCTCTTGCGCTGCAGCGCGGCGGGCCGCGCCTGGGTCAACACGAGTTCGCTGCGGCCGTTGCTGCCCATGGCCATCAGCGCGAGTTTGCTCGGGACCTCGCGCGGCATCGCGGTGACCTGCGCCGTGGTGCGGAACCAGTCGAAGTCGAAGGCGAGCTTCTTGTGGATGCTCTCGGGTGTGTGCTCGACCGAGTAGTAGAGGAACTTCGTGCCGTCCTCGGCAGCGAGCCACGCGCGCACGATCATCTCGAGCGCGAGCAGGGTCTTGCCGGTGCCGGGTCCGCCCGCGACGCAGAGAAATGCTGCGGCATTGTCGGGGTATCGGATGCCGCCGCCGAGGATGCCGTCGAGGCCGTCGATGCCCGTCTTCAGCGTGGCGAAACTCACATCGGGCAGGCTACTGGCGTGCGTGGTTTCAGGCCACGATGGAAGTGCGCTGGAGGCAGCGCCAAGATGTTCCGGTGCTCGCCGACCCGACCGACTGCTGCCGCCTCTGGCTCTTCCGTCATCCCGAGCTCGACGTTCCACACAGCGAGATCGTGGTAGGTGCGGGTCCGGCCGACCTCGGCCGCCGCGGCCGGGCGCAGGTGCTGCGCATGCTCGAGCTCTGCAAGAACGTGAAGCTGGCCGAAGTACACTGCAGTCCGCAACCGCAGTGTCTCGGTCCCGCGCGCGCGCTCGCGGAAGCGCAAGAGCTGGAAGCGCGTCCCGACGAACGGCTGCGCGACCAGGAGATGGGGCGCTGGCAGGGCCGCAGATGGAGCGAGATCGCGCGCGACGAAGACGCCGCGGTGCGCACGTTCTTCTCGGAGTTCGGCGAGGCCAAGGCTCCGGGCGGCGAGAATCTCGGCGACGCCACAGAGCGCATGTTGGCGTGGTGGGTCGAGTGGATGCCGAAGGTGCTCGGCAAGTCGCTCGTGGTCGTGGTGCCCGGAGTGTTGCTGAGCGGATTCGCCGCGGCGATGCTCGGCATGCGGCTCGCGCGCAGCATCTCGCTGAACCTGCCGCTCGGCGGTCTCGGCGTGCTAGACGTGTTCCAGAACGGCGCGCGTGTCATGGCGTGGAATCCCGACGCGATGGCGCGCGAGTGAACGGCTGCGACGGGAGGGCTTGCCACCGACGCCTACTCGACCAGGCTCGACAGTGTCCCGCTCGTCGCTTCTCGGAGGACTGATGACGAGCCGCGTTCGGCTGGCAGGGTTGCTGTGTGTCGCTGCGTCGGGTGCAGGTATCCATGCCACTTGCAGAGCCCGCGGTGAGATCGAAGGCTTGCCACGCGCCATGCGCATCGCTTACGCCAGGCGAGCCATGGCAAGAGAGACGATCACGATCGCGCGCGCGGAACTGAGCTCCGCGACGAGCCGCGGCCTGATCGCCGCGTTGAACGCCGAGCTAAGCGGAGCCTACGCCGAGCCCGGAGCGAACCACTTTGCGCTGGATCCAACGGAGGTCGCTCCCGGGCGCGGTGCGTTCCTCGTCGTGTGTCTCGACGGCAAGCCGGTCGGCTGCGGCGCCCTCCGACTGCTCGACGACGAGACCGGCGAGCTGAAGCGTATGTATGTGGCTCCCGAGCTGCGCGGCCGCGGTCTCGGCAGGCGCCTCGTGGCAGCGCTCGAGGCGGAGGCGCTCGCGTTGGGCGCTCGGCGGCTCGTGCTCGAGACCGGCGTGCGGCAGACGCAAGCACTCGCGCTCTATCGCAACACCGGCTTCCACCCGATCCCGCTCTACGGCGAGTATTGTCTCTCGCCTGCGACCAGCGTCTGCCTCGGCAAGGAGCTCGCGCGGGAAGCTACCTGAGGCGGCTCGGCCGTTCGTTCGCGCTCAGGCCTTCTTCTGCTTCGGCATCTTGCACTCTTTCGGGGCTGCGTCGGTGCCACACGTCGGCGTGCAGCCGCCGCCGCTCGTGCCTGTATCCTTCTTCGCGTCGCCGCCGCTCTCGTCCTTCTTCGCGTCGCTGCTGTAGGAGCTGCCGCGGTAGTCGGTCTGGTAGAAGCCCGAGCCCTTGAAGATCACACCGGCACCGGGACCGATCAGGCGATCGAGCGCGCTCTTCTTGCACTCGGGGCACCGGCGCAGCGGCTTGCTGGACATGCTCTGGAACTCTTCGAAGCGATGGCCGCAAGCAGAGCAGACGTAGTCGTAGGTGGGCATCGTCAGTTCTTCGGTGGTTTCGTCGGGTTCGGAGTCGCGCTGCCTGCGACGACGACCTTGCTGTGGCGCACGACGCGGTCGCCGAGCATGTAGCCGACCTGCAGCACACGCACGACGTGGCCTTCAGGAACGGTGTTCGTCGGTTCGACGGCGACGGCTTCGTGCCGCGCGGGGTCGAACGGCATGCCCTCGGCCTGGATCTCTTGCAGTCCGTGGCGTTCGAGCGCGCCTGACAACAGCGTGCGCACGAGGCGAACACCTTCGACGAGCGACTCGGGGTCGTGGCCGGACTCGTGCGCCTGCAATGCCATCGTGAAGCTGTCGAGCACGGGCAACAGCTCCTGCGTGAGGCCTTCGAGCACGCGGTTCCGGCTGTCGTCCATCTCCTGCTTCTGGCGCCGCCGCATGTTGACCGTATCGGCCAGCGTGCGTTGCAGCTGCGTTTCGAGCTGGTCGCGTTCGCCCTTGAGTCGAAGCAACTCCTCGTCGCGTGCGGGGATCTCCACCGGGGGCTCACCCTGCGGGGTCGCGGCGTCTTCTCTCTCGTCTGGCTGGTTCACGGGGCACACGGAAGGGTTGGGGTTCGCAAAGCCGTCTCTGGTCACGAGAAAATGTCCTTCACCTTTTCGAAAATCGTCTTCTTGCCTGACTTCTTCCCCTTCTTGCTGCCGTCGAGCTCGTCGAAGCGGCGAAGCAACTCCTCCTGCTCGCCCGAGATCTTCTTCGGCACGTCGACCTGGATCTGCACGACGAGATTGCCGCGGCCGTAGCCGTCCGCGCGCGGCAGACCGTGGTTGCGCACGCGCAGCTTCTCGCCGGGCTGGGTGCCGGGCGGGATCTTCATCGCGACGGTTTCGCCGGTGATCGTGGGGATCTCGATCTCGTCGCCCATCACGACCTGGCGGAACGAGACGCGCGATTGCATGAGCAGGTCGTCGTGAAAGCGTGTGTAGACGTCGTGCTCCTTCACGTGCAGCACGACGACGAGGTCGCCCGGCGGGCCGCCGCCGTCGCCGGGTTCTCCCTGGCCTGCGATGCGTTCGGTGTGGCCCGCTTCGATGCCGGCCGGGATCGTGATGTTGATCGGCGCCACCTTCGGCACGGCGCCGCGCCCGTGACACTTCGGGCACGGATCGTCGATCGTTTCACCCTGGCCCTGGCAGGTGGGGCAGGTCTGGCGCAGCTGGAAGAAACCCTGCGAACGAATGACCTGGCCGTGGCCGTTGCAGCTGGCGCAGCGCTTCTTCTTGGTGCCGGGTTTCGCGCCCGAGCCGCTGCAGTTCGTGCAGGTCTCGGCGCGTTTGATCTCGATCGTGCGGCGCACGCCGGTCGCGACCTCTTCGAGCGTGAGCTCGAGGTCGACCTTGAGGCTCGCGCCGCGCCGGCCGCGGCGACGGCCGCCACCGCCGCCGAAGAACTGCTCGAAGAAGCCGCCGCCGCCGCCGCCGAACAGGTCGCCGAACGCGGCGAAGATGTCCTCGGCCGAAGCGAAACCACCACCCTGCGCGCCGTCGACGGCCGCGTGGCCGAACTGGTCGTAACGCTGCCGCTTCTGCGCGTCGCTGAGCACGGCGTAGGCTTCGGCAGCCTCCTTGAAGCGCTTCTCGGCGTCCGCATTGCCGGGGTTGCGGTCGGGATGGTTCTCGAGCGCCAGCTTGCGATAGGCTCGCTTGAGACTTTCGTCGTCCGCGGTGCGGTCGACGCCGAGCACTTCGTAGTAGTCGCGCTTCTTTGTCATGCAGGCGGGGCCGGAACCCCCGATACCAAGGCCGGGCCGGTCGATCTATCGGTCGACCAAGCCCGGAAGCTACATCATGCCCGGTTCGCGAGGGGCCGTCGCAAGCCGGCGGCGCCGGCTCGCGTAGTTCAGCTCGTGCTGCCCTCCACGGCTTTCTGTTCGTCCTTGATCGAGGTCACCATCGTGTTGGTCGTCAGCATGAGGCCCGCGATCGAGGCCGCGTTCTGCAGCGCGCAGCGCACGACCTTCGTGGGATCCACGATGCCGGCCTTGAACATGTCGACCCATTCGCCGGTCAACGCGTTGAAGCCCTCGTTCTGCTTTCGCGAGAGCGCCTCGTCGACGATGACCGAGCCGTCCTCACCGGCGTTCTGGGCGATCTGGCGCATCGGTTCCTCGCACGCGCGCTTCATGATCGCGACGCCGAACTGCTGGTCGCCCTTGAGCTTCAGCGTGTCGAGGATCGCACTCGCGCGCAGCAGCGCCACGCCGCCGCCCGGCACGATGCCTTCCTCGATGGCAGCGCGCGTCGCGTTGAGCGCGTCTTCGATGCGCTGTTTCTTCTGCTTCATGTCGGCTTCGGTCATCGCTCCCGCGCGCAGGATCGCGACGCCGCCCGTCAGCTTGGCGAGGCGCTCCTGGAGCTTCTCGCGGTCGTAGTCGGACGTCGTCTTCTCGATCTGGGCGCGGATGCTGTCGGCCCGGGCCGTGATCTCGGTCTTCTTGCCGCCGCCGCCGATGATCGTCGTCGCGTCCTTGCTGACGCGGATCCGCTGGGCCGTGCCGAGCTGCTGCAGCGTGACGTTCTCGAGCTTGATGCCGAGATCTTCGCTGATGCACTGGCCGCCCGTCAGGGTCGCGATGTCCTGCAGGATCGCCTTGCGGCGGTCGCCGAAGCCCGGCGCCTTGACGGCGCAGACGTTCAGCACGCCCTTGAGGCGGTTCACGACGAGCGCCGCGAGCGCTTCGGACTCGATGTCCTCCGCGATGATCAGCAGCGGCTTGCCGCCGCGCGAGACCTGTTCGAGCAGCGGGATCATCTCGCGCACGTTCGAGATCTTCTTCTCGTGCACGAGGATGCTGACCTGCTCGTAGCTGGCCTCCATCGTCTTGGGGTCCGTGATGAAGTAGGGCGACACGTAGCCCTTGTCGAACTGCATGCCGTCGACGTGCTCGAGCTCCGTGACGGCGCTCTTGCCCTCCTCGACGGTGACGACGCCTTCGGCGCCGACCTTGATCATCGCGTCGGCGAGCTGGTTGCCGATCTCGGTGTCGTTGTTGGCCGAGATCGAGGCGACCTGCGCGATCTCGTCGCGGCTCTTGTTGTCGATCTTGCGCGCCATGCCGGCGAGCTGCCCGGTCACTGCGGCGAGCGCTTCGTCGATGCCGGCGCGCAGGTGGTTCGGGTCGACGCCCGATGTGAGGTAGCGCTGGCCGATCGTCAGGATCGCTTCGGCGAGCACGGTGGCCGTCGTCGTGCCGTCGCCCGCGACGTCGTTCGTCTTGCTCGCGACTTCGCGCACGAGCTTCGCGCCCATGTTCTCGAACGGATCGTCGAGCTCGACCTCCTTCGCTACCGTGACACCGTCCCTCGTGACCTGCGGCGGCCCGAAGGACTTCTCGATGATCACGTTCTTGCCGGCCGGGCCGAGCGTGGCCTTGACGGCGCGCGCGAGCTTGGTGGCGCCCTCGACTGCCTTACGGCGTGCTATGTCGTCGTAGATGATCTGCTTGCCCATGCTCATTCCTCCACGCGCGCGAGGATTTCGTTCTCGCGCAGCACCTTGTAGTCCTCGCCGTCGACCTTGACGTCGCTGCCCGCGTACTTGCCGAACAGCACCACGTCGCCCTTCTTGACGTCGAGCTTCATGCGCTTGCCGTTCTTGTCGAACTTGCCTTCGCCGACGGCAGTGATCTTGCCGCGCTGCGGCTTTTCCTTCGCGGTGTCGGGCAGCAGGATGCCGCCCGCGGTCTTCTCTTCGGCGTCGAGCACCTTGAGCACGACGCGATCGTCCAGGGGTCGTAGGGAAGCCATTGTGTGTCTACTCCAGTTGGGCCAGTTGGGAATCGGGTGTGGGAATGGGATGGGGGACGGGGACAGGGGACCAGGGACGCTCAGTCGTCGTCGGCGTCGTTGCCGGCCTCGTCCTTCTTCGCGTCGGTGATGATGCAGTCCGTCGTCAGCAGCAGCGTCGCGACCGACACGGCGTTCTGCAGCGCCGAGCGCGTCACCTTGGTCGGATCGACGATGCCGAACTCGTACATGTCGCCATATTCGCGCGTCAGCGCGTTGAAGCCGAACGTCGCGCTCTTGTTGTCGAGCACCTTGCGCGCGACGACCGCGCCGTCGACGCTCGCGTTCTCGGCAATGACGCGCACAGGCTGCCGCGCCACGGACTTCATGAGATCGACGCCGAACTGCGCGTCGCCCTTCATCTCGAGCTTGTCGAGCACCTTGCTCGCCTTGAGCAGCGCAACGCCGCCGCCCGGCAGGATGCCTTCGGCGATCGCGGCGCGCGTCGCGTGCATCGCGTCTTCGACGAGCGCCTTGCGCTCCTTCATCTCGGTCTCGGTGTGGGCACCGACGCGGACCTCGGCGATGCCACCCGTGAGCTTGGCCAGGCGCTCCTGGAGCTTCTCGCGGTCGTAGTCCGACGTCGTGCCTTCGATTTCGCGGCGGATCTGATCGGCGCGCGCCTTGATGTCCGCGGTCTTGCCCTTGCCCTCGACGATCGTGCAATTGTCGCCGTCGACGAGCACCTTCTTTGCCGAACCGAGCTGGCGCAACTGCACCTTCTCGAGGTCCTGACCGAGGTCCTTGAAGATCGCTTCGCCGCCGCACAGGATCGCGATGTCCTGCAGCATGGCCTTCCTGCGGTCGCCGTAGCCGGGTGCCTTGACCGCGCAGACCTTGAGCACGCCGCGCAGCTTGTTGACGACGAGCGTCGCGAGCGCTTCGCCTTCGATGTCCTCGGCGATGATCAGCAGTGGCTTGTTGCTGTCCTTCAGCTTCTCGAGCAGCGGCAACAGCGAACGCACGTTCGACAGCTTGTCCTCGTGCACGAGCACGAGGCAGTCGCGCAGGTCGACCGTCATGTCTTCGGGGTTGGTCACGAAGTGCGGCGACAGATAACCGCGGTCGAACTGCATGCCTTCGACGACCACGACTTCGGTCTCGAGCCCCTTGCCCTCTTCGACCGTGATGACGCCGTCCTGGCCGACCTTCTTCATCGCGTCGGCGATGATCTTGCCGATCTCGGGGTCGTTGTTCGCGGCGACCGCGGCGACCTGGATGATTGCCTTCTGGTCCGTACCGGGCACCGTCTTCTTCATGCGCTGCAGCTCGTCGACGATCGCGGTCGTCGCGGCGCGGATGCCCTTGATCAGCTCGGCGTGGTTCGCGCCGGCCGTCAGATACCTCATGCCGCCTTCGCAGATCGCCTGGGCCAGCAGCGTCGCGGTCGTGGTGCCGTCACCCGCCGTGTCGGAGGTCTTGCTCGCGGCCTCCTTGACGAGCTTCGCGCCCATGTTCTCGTAGCGGTCCTCGAGCTCGATCTCCTCGGCGACCGTTACCCCGTCCTTCGTCACGGTCGGGCCGCCCCAACCCTTGTCGAGCACGGCGTTGCGGCCGCGTGGGCCCAGCGTGGAGACGACGGCCTTCGCGAGCTTGCTGACGCCGCGGAGCACGGCTTCCCGGGCGTCGTTTTCGAATACCAGTTGTTTGACCATCACAGCCTCGGAGGGGTATCTGGATACTTCGTGGGAGGTGGCGCGCGGCCACCTCGTCGAGGCGGCGTCGCACGTGGAACCGCCGCACCGATGGGTGCGGTTCGGCGAACGAGGCGCGCCGCAAGGCAAACCTGGTGCCGAGTTCCAGCAGCCACTGGCCCGCGTCGCGGGTAGGATGCAAAGACCTGTGATGGACAAGCTTGAGTGGGAGCCCCCGTTCGTGACGCCTGGTCCGCGGCGATGCTTTCCGCGTCATTCTGGCAGCCGCCCAGGTTCCGCTGGCCGCGGCGGACGCCATTCTGGCATGCAAGCCCCGGCCGCGTGGGGACTGATGGTTTGCGTGGACACGCCCCCGGGACGCACAATCCGTCGGGGACTCACGGGTGTGAACATGCATCGGGCAGTGGCAGGTCCACTCAAACCATCAGTTCCTGCTGCGTGCGTGCTCGCGTGGCTCGGCGCGCTCGGGGCCGTGCCGGCGCAGGCGCCGCCGCTCGAGATCGCGCTGCGCGACGGCACGACGCTGCTCGCGACCGAGCTCACGGGCGACCCGGCCCAGGGTGTCGAGGTGGTCGCGGCCGGCATGCGCCGGCGCGTGGCCGCCGGTGAGCTGCTCGCGGTGCACGGCGCGCCCGCGAAGATCGCCGAGCTGCCTGCTGCCTACCTCTGCGGCGGCGAGGTCGTGCGCGGTGTCGTCGCGGGTGGTGATGCGACGGGGGATCACCTCGAGTTGCTCTCCCCGGTGCTCGGGCGCGTCTCGATCGCCGTGGATCGCATCGCCGTGTTGGCTGCTGCCGGAGTCGCGCGGCCGACGCTGCTCGAGTTGCCCGAAGGTGTAGGCGAAGCGCTCTACCTGCGCGCGCAGGTCGGCTACGACCTCGTCGCGGGCACGCTGCACCAGTTCGGCGAGCAAGGCGTGAAGTTCCAGCCCGCGGCGGGCGCCGCGCGCTGGTACGCGGCCACGGAATTCGTGGCCTTGCGCATCGCCGACGCGGCGCCGCGCAGCGGGCCGGCTCCCGTGCAGCTGCTGACCCGCACCGGCGACCGGCTCGGCATCACCGTGCGCAAACTCACGACGAAGGTGGTCCAGTGCGAGCTCGAAGGCGGCGCGGTCGTCGACCTGCGCCTGTCGGATCTCGCCTGCCTCTCGTTCGCCGGCGTCGGCACCTTCCTGTCGGACCTGAAACCGAGCGAAGTGGCCGAGAGCGGCTTCGAGGGGGATGTCGTCTACCCGTGGCAACGGGACCATGCGGCGTTGGGAGGGCCGCTGCTGGCCGGCGGCCGGGCCCACGGCAAGGGTCTCGGCGTGCACAGCCGGAGTCGCCTGTCGTTCCAGGTGCCCGAGGGCTGTGAACGCTTCTGGACGCGCGTCGGACTCGACGACAGCGCCGCCGAGCTGCGTGTGCAGGCCAACGCGGACGTGCGTGTGCTCGTGAACGGCAAGCTCGTGTTCGAACGGCTCGGGCTCGCCGCGGGCCGGGCGCCGCAGGACACCGGTGCTTTGCCGGTGAAACCCGGCGACACCTTGACGCTCGAGGCCGACTTCGGGCACGGGCGCGAGCTCGGCGACCGCATCGATTGGTTGTCCCCGGTGTTCCTGCCCGGGGGGCCCTTCCTGCCGGGCGGGCGGCGGCCGTGACCGTGATCCTTGTCGCAGCGCTGCTCGTCGCGGGCATCGGCCTGTTGACCGCGCGCACGCCGGCCGCAGCGCGCTTTTGCGCCTGGGGCGTCGTGCTCGGTTTCGCCGCGCTCGCGCTCGACCCGCAGCGCGTGCACTTCGAGCAGCAGGAAGCGCGCACGGCAGCCGCCGCGATCGGCCAGCGTGATGTCGATGCGCGCACGCGGGCCCTGGCCGCGGCGGCCACGGCCGGGCCGCGCGCCGCCGACCTCGAGCTCTGCTGGTCGGACGCGCTCGGCGACGGCATCGGACGCGGGCCGCTCGGCGCCAGGGCACGGCTGCAGGTCAGAGCACTGCCGGTGCAGCCAGGCCTGCTGCAGGTGCGCGCGTCCGGTGCGTGCACGGTCGATCGTCCGCTGCTGCTCCAGCTCGAGTCCCCGATCCTGCAGCAGCCGCTCGCGGCCGTCTTGACCGTGTACTCGGGCGAACGCGAAGTGTTCCGCGAGCGCGTATCGCTCGGCACCAGCCCGCCTGCCGAGTGCACGTTCACCGCAACCGCGCCCGGTGTGCACCGCATCGAGCTCACGGCCGAGGTCGCCGATCACCGCGTGATCTGTCGCGGCGAGTTCGCCGTTGCGGCTCCACCGCGCGTGCTCGTGCTCGAACCGAGCATGACCGCCGCCGCGGCGCTGCGTGCGCAGGGTGTCGCCGTCGAAGAAGCCGCGAGCCTGCCGCCGGACTGGCGCACGGCTGCGGCACTCGTGGTGGGGCAGGGCCTGCCGGCCGCCGACCAGCAGGCGATCGTCGCCGCGGTGATCGACGGCATGGGGCTGTTCGTGCTCGCGCCCGGTTTCGGCGCCGCCGAGGAGCCAGTGCGCGCGATCCTGCCCGTGCGGCCGCTGCCCATCGAGTCGAAGCCGGATGGCGCGGGTGCGGGCGGGCCGCCAGGCGGCGAGCCACCGGTGACGCCGCCCTTGCCGCCGCCCGACGACGAGCCGCCGAGCGGCGACATCCGCGGCGCGAGTCCCGTGTCGAAGGACCCGATCGAAGTCGACAAGCGCGCGATCGCGATGGTCCTGCTCGTCGATCGTTCGGGCAGCATGGGCATGGAGCTGCGCGACGGCAGGACGAAGATGAGTTATGCGAAGTCGAGCGCGCTGCGCACCGCCCAGGCGCTCGACGAAGGTGACCAGGTCGCGATCGTCACCTTCGGCAACAAGGACGCCGGACGCGCGGAGCTGGCGTTGACCGACGCCTTGAACACGGCGACCGTTCGCGCCGGCATCGAACGCCTCGCGCATGCGTCCGAGAACACCTTCCTGCTCAGCGGTCTGCGCGTGGCTCACGAACTGCTGCGGCCGAGCCGCGCCGCGGTCAAGCACCTCGTGGTCATCACGGACGGCGAGTTCCGTGGCGAAGAGAGCCTCGCTCTGCGCAGTCTCGCGCACAAGATGCGCACGGGGGACAAGATCACGCTGTCGATCATCTCGATCGTCGACGCGCAGACGGGCCCGCAGTTCATCAAGGAGGCCGAGTTGCTGACGCGCGATGGCGGCGGCCAGTTCTTCCCGGTCGAAGACGTCGCCGCGGTCCCCGTGTTCGTCACCGCCGAAGTCACGCGCTCGCTGCAGCGCGTCGGCCGGCAGCCGCGCAATGCACCGGGCTCGAGCACGCCGCCGGCACAGCCGCCGCCGAGCAAGCCGAAGGTCGATCCACCCAAGCCGGCACCGGCGTCGGTCCCCGAACCGGCGCCGCAGCGCATCGCGGTGCGGGCCGTCGCCGAGTCGAGGTTGCTCGAGCCGCTGCCCGAGGCCGCGTGGCCGACGTTGGGTGGTGCGGTCGCCGGCACGGCGCCGTTCGACGCGCAGGTCCTGCTCGTCGCCGGCGAGAACGGCTGGCCGCTCTTGTGCTACGCGAATCGAGGGCTCGGGCGCGTCGGCGCGTTTGCGGCCGATCTGTGCGGCGATGCCGGCAGCGAGTTCCGCGCCGAGCGCGCGTTCCCGGCGCGCCTGGCCACGTGGATCCAGGGGGTGCTGCCGGCCGAAGGTGTGCGCACGCCGAAGTCGCTGCTCGATGCATGGGAGGTGACGCCGATCGCGCCGACGCCACACGACGTCGAGTTGCTCGCCGGCCTCGCGGGGCAGGCACCGGTGGGCCCCGACAGTCCCGCAGCGGCGCCGGCGCCGGCTGTCGTGCGCAAGGTCGTCTCGGCGGTGCCGGCTTGGGCGCTCTGGGCCGTGCTGGCGGTCGTCGTGCTCGCGCTCTGCGAACGTTGGTCCGGCCTGCGCATGTTCCGGCTCGGCCGGGCCTGAGCGCGTTCGCGGCGCGTAGCTCTCAGCGACCGCCGAGCACGCGCGCGTAGCGATACTGGGCTTCCAGGATCAGCACCATGATCGCGGTCGCGTAGACGCGGCCGCCGTCTTCGCCCCACGCGTCGACGGGATCCCACGAGCCCTTCGCATTGCCGTCCTGTCGCTGCGTCTTGATGGACGCCGCGACCATCTTCTTGGACCAGGTGTCCCACGGCTTGCCGCCCGCCTGGTAGAGCGCGTAGCTCGCGTAGTACCAGTAGTACATGTCGATCGAGCCGTCGGCTTCGTTCCACACGGGCGGCTTCTTGAGCATCGTCTCGGCGGCGAGGCTCATGGTCGGCACGTCCTTCGGTTCCTGGTGCATCAAGTAGCGGCACAGCAGGACCGCAGCCGTCAACGCCTCGCTGCGCGCCGACGGGAACTGGTTCTGCTTGCCGACGGGCCGCGAGCTGCCGTCGCCGAGTCGCGTGTAACCCGAAGCACCGGTCGCGGTGTCCGTCACGCTGTCGAACCACACGGTGGCGGACTTTAGCGCCGCATCGTCGACGAGCAGCTCGAACTCCTTCGCCGACAGGAGGGCCTGCACCATCCAGGCCGTGATCGACGTGTCGCCATCGGCGCATTTCGGTTCGTAGCGCCATACGCCATACGGGTTGCGCGCCTGCACGATGAAGTTGATCGCGTTCTGCGCGGGCTTCCTGAGCCTGCTGTAGTTCCTGCTCCGCGTGACTCCGGCGATGTCGGAGAGGCCGTAGGCCTCGCAGATCGCCAGCGTCGCGATCGCGTGCGAGTACATGTAGCTCTGCGAAGCCGGTTCGCCGATGCGGCCGCTCTCGTCCTGCTGGTCGACGAGCCAGCGCATGCCGCTGCGTACGACTTCGCGGAACGGGCCCTCGCGCAGCGTGTTGCCCCTGCCGAGGAAGGCGAGCAGCGCGAGACCCGTCACGCCGACATCGGTGCCGGCGTTGCCGGGACCCGTGCATGGATCGCCCGCGACGTCGTGCTTCATGAACTGGTCCGCGTCCCAGCGGCCGTCCGCGTCCTGGTGGTTCTTGAGCCAGAGCAGACCACGCATCACGGCGTCGTCCGTGAGGTGGTCGCTCGACGGGCCGCCGCCGGTGGGGCGATTCCCGTACTTCCCGGGGCCGCCGGGCCTGCCACCGAACGGCGACGGCACGGGACCGTAGTGCCCTTCACCGGCGCCGATGGCCGTCGCGCCGCCGTCGTTGCCCCTCATCCCGGCCAGCTCGGCGGTGATATCGGCCTCGTTGGTCTGCTCGGACTTCTCGTCTTGCAGCGCATCGAACGGGTTGTCGGTCGTTGGGATCTCGTCGAACGCGATCTGCGGTACCGTGAGCCGATCGATGATCTCCGGCGGCGCGAACTCGGGCATTGCCGGCGGCCGCGTGGTCAGCGCGACTTCGGTCGGCATCGCGTCGTCGATGGCCGAACCGTGCGTGTAGTAGAGGATGCTGGCAATCGCGACTGCGGCAACGTGCAGCATGATCGCGGTCATCAGCCACGGCGTCGCCGCGAGGCGATTCCCGAGCGTTTGGGGTTCCTGGGACTCGTGCATATGCGTCTCCTTTGTCGAGAGCGGCTACGCGCAGTCGCGCGGGGGCATGCGCGCTGCGCATTCAGAGAGGTTGATTGCACTACCGCGGGCCGCTCGGCAGTTACCTCGACGACAGATCATGGGCGCGTGAAAAACGCGCGTGTCTCTGTCATGGCCGCGTCAAAACGCGAGCGGCTCCGTGCGCAATGCGAACACGCTCGACTCGTCCGTGCCGCCCTTTCGTCGAAAGGTCATGGCCGCATCAAAACGCGCGCGACTCCGTCATGGCCGCATCAAGATCGCACAGGCTCAGTCAGAGCGCCGCGCGACGAAGCATCGGCGGTCTTCCCCGGGCAGCGTCTGGCGCTCGGCCGCGAAACCGACGCCGTGCAGCACGCCGAGCCACTCGCTCGTCGAGAACAGACCCCACTCGTGGTGATCGTGCACGATCCGCGTGTTGTTCCCTTCACGCAGCGCGAACACGAAATCGACCGGCACGCGGTGGCCGTCGGCGTCGTGTACCCATTCGAGATAACGCATGGCCCGATCCTGTGCGTCGACGCCGCCGTGGTCGGTGCCCGCAGCGAACGTCTCGCGCACGAAGTCGGGCAAGAACAGTGCCACGCCGCCGCGCTTGCAGTGCACGAACGCGGTCCGGCACGCGGCCTCGAGGTCCGCGCGCGTCGTCATGTACATGATCGCGTCGTGCACGAACACGGCATCGAACTCGCGGCCGAGCCGCATCGTGCGCATGTCGCCGAGCGCGTGCTCGAGGTCCGGTTGCAACCGGTAGCTCAGCGCGAGCATCTCGGGCGACACGTCGCTCAACGTGAACTCGAGTCCGTCGCGCATGTGCAGCGAACAGTGGCCACCGCCGCTGCCGAGCTCGAGTGCCTGAAGCCGCGGTGCTCGGGCGCGGCCGTCGCGCAGCAGCTCCGCGTAGACCCGCGCTTCGTCCGCGTAGTCGGCGGACGGCGAGACGAGGGGCCACCAATCCGCGAGTTCCGAGTAGAGCCTGAGTCGCATGAACGCCTAGCCGCCGGGCCGCGCGAGCAGCTTCTGCACTTCGACCTCGATCCACTGCCGCCACGGCAGTTCGAGCGTCTCGACCTTCCTGCCGAGCAGCTTGTCGAACGCCGAGCTGCTCTCGCCCTTGCCCAGACGCAGCGCCTGGAACAGGAACTGCAGGAACGCGTCGCGCAGCACTGGCTGCCGGTCCTTGTCCATCAGGTAGGCGACGAACAGGTGCGCTGACGCCCAATCGAGCGGCGTGTTGTCGGCGACCGTGATGAAGAACTGGCGCGCTTGACGGTGCGTGAGGATCTCGAGGCCGTAGCTGCGCTCGCGCAGCACGAGCTGGCCTTCTTCGAGCACCATGCGCCACGGCTGCGGCCCGGCGTGGCCAGGTGGGCCCTGGAACAGCCGGTCGACATACTGGCCGAGGCCGACTTCGCCCCAGGCGCAGAGCCGTTCCTTCTGCGTCGGGAACGGCGGGTCGTCGGCCACCGTGCGGTAGAGCAGGTGCTGCACCGCGACCTCGAACAGACGCGTGGCGCGTGGGGCCGAGTGATTCTCGAAGAACGCGTAGCTCGTCGACTGCTCGGTCGTGCCCGCGACGTCGACGCGCGGCTTGAAGTAGGGCTGCACGATGCTGCTCCAGGCCGGGAAGTGGTCGCGGTCGCGCCACACCTGCACGAGCATCTTCGGGTCGACCACTTCGCGCAGCTGCAGCGGCTTGCCGAACGTGTCGAACCACCAGACGTAGAGCCGTTCGAGGTCGAACACCGTGCCGATCGCCGCGCGCAGCCCGCCGTTCGTCTGCACGACGAAGTGTTCGCCCTCGAGCACGAACGCATGGCCCCATTCGGCACAATACGCTTCGTACTCGGCCAGCGTGAACCACTGGTCCTTGCGTGGCCACAGCCAGTGCTTGCCGCGACGGCGATGGCCGAGCAGCGCACGCGCGGCTTCGTGGTCCGGTTCGTGCAGGACGACGTCCGTCGCCTGCAGACGCGCGAGAGCGTGCAGCCCGCGGCTCTCGGCCCACTCGGCGAGCCACCACCGATAGCGGTCGTTGCCCAGGAGCCGATCGTGCCGCACGAAGAACTCGCGGGCCTCGTCGCGGATCGATTGGATCGAAGCGATCTGGGATCGTTCGATGCGCACGCGCTGTCGGCCTTGCAGCAGCGTCACTTCGTCGGGCTCGAAGGCTTCGTAGATACGGCCGCGGACCTGCTGGCCGTGGTGCAGCGTGACGACGTCGCGCAGGTCGTCCTGGGCGCGCAGCGGGCTGCCGGCGCCAATACACAGCAGGCCGAGCACGAACCCGGTCCCGTATGTCCGCCGCAGTGCCATTGTGAACATAGTAGTTGTGTGCGGCGGCATGGTCACCGGCGGCGCGGGCTACAACCCGTGACGCCGATCGATGGATGCGGGTTCGACGCTGGATCGACGCAGGTGATCACCGCAGGCGTTGCGGTAGGATGCGAGGGTGCACCGCCTGTTCTTCGTCGTGTGGCTCACCTCCTGCCTCGTGGCCCAGAAGCAGCCGCCGGGCACGATCGTGGAAGGCGACCAGGGTCTCAAGCTCGACAGCGTGATCACGAGCAAGGCGTCCGGCTTCTGGGGGGCCGTGCTCGTCGCCGTCGAGGGCAAGATACTGCTCGCCAAGGGCTATGGCCTCGCGGATCGGCTCAAGGTGCCGAACGGGCCGCAGACGCTGTTCGACCTCGGCGGAGCATCGCAACAGCTGACGCTGCTCTGTGCGCTGCGGCTATGCGCGGAGAAGAAGGTGCGCCTCGAGGATCCGGTCAGCAAGCTCGTCGCCGGCTGGCCCGCCGACAAGGCCGCCATCACGCTCGACGACCTCGTGCGCCACGTGTCCGGCCTGCCGCCCGAAGCGGCGTGGGGCAAGGCGCCGGCCAGCGTGAATCGCGTCGCGCTGCAGGCCATCGCGGCGACTCCGTTGGCGCAGCGCGCGGGTCGCGTGGTGGCTTACTCGCCAGTGAACAGCAACCTGCTCGCGCTCGTGCTCGAGGAAATGACGAAGCTCCGGCTCGAGAAGCTGCTGTCCGACGGCGTCACGAAGCCGTTTGGCATGAGCACGGCCGTGCTCTGCACTGCGCGGCCCGACGCGAGACTCGTGTCGTCGCGCCGGACGCCGCAGAACGAACGCGGCGAACCCGCGACGTCGTTCGACCTCAATTGGTCGCACCGCGGCGCGCGCGGTGTGCTCGCTTCGGTGCTCGACGTGCACGCGCTGCTGCGCGGCCTGCTGTCGGGGTCGTTGCTCTCGGAGGAACTGCTGCAGGTGCTGTGGCGGCCGTTGCCCGGTGCGCCGGGCTACGAGGTCGCCGAGCTGCCCGGCAACGGCGAGACGCTCGTGCGCGTCGGCGGCGAGACGGTCGGCTATCGCGCGGCCTGGATCGTGCACCGCAAGTCGAAGAGCTGGATCGTGATGTTGACCGAGGACTGGGGTTCGCTGCAGGACCTGCAGCAAGCGCTCGTGGCAGAGTGGAACCAGATGCTGCGCCCGGGGGCACCGCTCGCGGCGAACGGCACACCGGCACCCGGCACGACGCCGGCGCCCGGCACGCCGGCCACCGCGCCCGCGACGGAGGGCGCATTCAGTGCAGCCGAGGCCGAGCGCTTCGTCGGCACGTACGTGCTGCCGCGCGGCGGCGGCACGTTCGTGATCGAACGCCACGCGGGTGGGCTGCGCCTGTCGGGCTGGGGTCTGCAGGCTTCGGTGCGCGTGGCCCAGGGCTACTGGCCACCGCCGAAGGAAGACCTGATGCGGCACCACGAAGATCGCGGCCTGCGGCTCGTCGAACAGATGTTGGCCGACACAGCCACCGTCGATGGCGAAGCATTCATCGCGCCGAGCAACGGTGCGGCGGCGCGCGATCTGCTGCGCGCGTGGAAGAAGGAAAACGGAGCACCCATCGCGATCGAATACGTGGGGTCCGCGATGCTCCAAGCGGGCGAGAGCTGGTACCGGCTCCGCACGGCGACGAAACAACTGCTGCTGCACATGGTGTGGGCCCACGAGACGAAGTGGCGGTCCTGCGAAGTCGCGACCGAGCCGCCGTTCTCGGTCGCCTTGACCTCGCTGCGACCCGATTGTGCGACTGCCGAGACCGCGGAGCGGCGGCGGATCGTGTTGACGATGGAAGGGCCGGCGGCGAATCGCTGCCTCGTGTTCGAGGACACGTCGGACAAGGGTGGCCTGATCGAGTGCAAGCTCTCTGACGGCAAGTAGCGGTAGCTACAACGACATCAGGAACGCGACGAGGGCGAGCTGGTCGTCGGCCGACAAGTCGATCGGGCGCATGCGCGGATCGAGATGGGGGTTCGTATTGCCGCCACGCACATAGAAGGCCACGACGTCGGCCAGCGTCGCGAGCGAACCGTCGTGCATGTAGGGCGCCGTGAGGCGCAGGCCGCGCAGCGTCGGCGTCTTCCACTGACCCGTGTGCTCTTCGTCCTTGGTCACGCGCGCGCGTCCGGGCTCGGGTACGCCGTCGCGCACGCCGATTCCCGTGTTGTGGAACCTGTCGTCCGTGAACAGCGGCGGCGTATGGCACTTCCAGCAAGCGCCCTTGCTCTCGAAGATCCACTGACCCGTGCGCTGCGCCTTCGTCAGCGCCTCGGCGTTGCCGCGCAGGAAACGGTCGTAGGGCGCATCGCCCGCGACGATCCCGCGCACGAACGTCGCGAGGCAACGCTGCAGGCTCTCGGCCGACGGCAGAGCGCCGAACGTCTTTTCGAACTGCTGCCGGTAGTCCGCGTCGGTCGCGAGACGGTCGAGCGCCTGGCCCAGCGGCAGGTCCATCTCGTTCGGGTCCGCGATCGGTTCGAGCACGAACGCTTCGAGGCTCGGCGACGCGCCGTCCCAACGCTGCAGCGTGCCGTAGCCGCGGTTCCACAGCGCCGGCGCATGCCGCAACGCGCGCCGGCCCTGTACGCCGGCCGGCCGCGGCTCGGTGCTCGCGAAACCGGTGGCCATCGGATGGCACGTCGCGCACGACACGGTGCGGTCGCTGCTCAGGATGGTGTCGAGGAACAACCGGCGGCCGAGCTCGAACATCGGTTCGGTCGGCGTGTAGCCGTCGGGCTTCGGCATCTTCGGCAGACCGAGCTGCGGCTTCTCGAGGAACGCGAAGGACGGCTCCGGCGGCGCCTGTTGTTGCGCGAGCGCGGGCAGAGCGAGGCAGAAACCGGCGAGCAGACGGGCGAGCATGCGCGGACGATAGCAGGGTCGTGCCGCGGCGGTTCTTTCAGCGACGGTTCTTTCAGCGATGGTGCAGAGTGGTCATCCTGACTCGGCGGAGATTGTCGCGCGGCGCGAGGGACTCTCTGCCGCCACGGCAAATCAGTCCCGTCGTTCTCCGAGGTTCCTGGGCGGCTTGACCAGGATGGCCCGGGCATACAGCAGCGAGAACCCCTGTCGCTGCGCGTTCGCCTGCGACTTCGAGCCCGGCTGTGTCGTGATCACGGCGACGTCGCACCCGTCGCGCGCTGCATCGGCGAGTCGCGAGCGCAACAGCGCGGCCTGGATGCCGCGGCGCCGGAACCGCGGCGCGGTCGCGGCGCCGCACAGCTGCGCAACACCCTGGGGATCGACGTGCATGCTCGCGCCGCCCGCGATCGCGCCGTCGATGCGCACCGCGTAGCGGCGCATGCCAGGCATCGACATCGACTCGCTCATCGCGGCGACGAGGTCGGCTCGCGCGAACTCGTCGGCCGAACCGGCGCCGCTGCCATCGCCGTGCAAGAAGCTGTCGACCATGCAATCGACGAAGGCGCCGCGATCGAGCTCCTCGGCGTCCTCGACCGCGAAGGCTGCCGGGGCCGCGGGCCTCAGGCTCGCGGGCGCGCAACCGAGCACGTTCTCGAACGCGCGCAGCTCGTAGCCGCGCGCCGCGAGCTGCTGCGCCACCTCGCAACGCGCGAGCGTGGCGAGCTCGACCTGCAGCGAGGCGCCGCGCTCGTGCCAGGCCGTCTCGATCGCCGCGAGCCGGCCCTCGTCGAGCGGACCGTCGAAGCCGAGCCCGATCGCCTTGTTCATCGGCGAGGCTCGCTGCACGAGCACCGCGACGCCGCCGCCGATCTGCTCGAGCAACACGGTGCCCCGCGGCGCCGCAGCCTGCGCGACCTCGGCGAACGCCGTCATCATGCGGGCTTCGGCGGCTTCGATGCGGCGGCCCAGTTCGATGCTCGCGAACATGTGCCGCCTCTCACTCGGCCGCGAACGTGAGCAGCATCGTCGACGAGTACACCCTGCCGGGCTCGAGGATCGTGTTCGGGAACCGCGGTTGGTTCACGCTGTCCGGGAAGTGCTGGGGCTCGAGACAGATCGCGCTGTGTTTCGCGTAGGCCTTGCCGCTCTTGCCGCGTTGCCCGCGCAGGTAGTTGCCCGAGTAGAGCTGCAGTCCGGGTTCCGTGGTCTGTACGGTCAGCGAACGGCCGCTCGCTTCGTGCGCCAGCACGGCCGCCCGCCGGAGGCCGTCGGCCTCGGTCAACACGTAGTTGTGGTCGTAACCGCGCGCGGGCGTCGAGACGAGCTGGTCGATGCGCAGTCCGATCGGAACCGGCCTCGCGAAGTCGAGCGCCGTGCCGAGCACCGGCGAGATCGCGCCGGTCGGGATCAGCGTGGCGTCGGTCGGCGTGTAGCTGGGCGCATCGATGCAGAGCGTGTGATCGAGCACCGTCGCAGCGCCTGCACCAGCGAGGTTCCAATACGCGTGGTTCGTGAGGTTGACGGGCGTGCGGCGGTCGGTCGTCGCGGCGAAGTCGATCCGCAGCGAATCGTCGGACGACAGCGTGTAGGTGACGGAGATCCGCAGGTTGCCCGGGTAGCCTTCTTCGCCGTCCTTGCTCAGGTAGGTGAAGCGCACGGCCTGGCGCGCGCTGCCCGCTTCGACGACCTCGCCTTGCCAGTGCACCTTGTCGAGACTCCTCTGCGCGCCGCCGTGCAGGTGGTTCGGCTCGTTGTTGGTCGCGAGCACGTAGGTGTAGCCGTCGAGCGTGAACTCGCCCTTCTTGATGCGATTGCACACGCGACCCGTCGTGCAGCCGAAGTACTGGTTGTCGCCCGACTCGTAGCCCGTGACGTCGTCGAAGCCGAGCACGATGTCACCGAGGAACCCGGCGCGGTCCGGCGCGCGCACGGCGACCAGCGTGGCACCGTAGTCGGTGACGTCCACCTCGACGCGGCCCGCGCGCATGGTCCAGAGCGTTGCGGGGCGGCCGCTCTGGTCGACGCCGAAGTGACGCGATGGGACGTTGGAGTGTGAGTGCATCGAAGAACAGGCGGCGAGCAGCGTGGCCGCGAGCAGGGCAGCCGCGAGTATGGCAGAGTGGACGTTCATCCGGCGCAGGCTACTGGGCCAGTCCCGGTCGGGCTAGCGTCCCCGTATCGGGCGCGAACCCTGGGCGGGGGCCGGCTGCGGCGTCCGCGGGTACAGTGGCAGTTCACACGCCGTCGAGCACCTGCAGGTCATGAAGTGAGCAAGGCGCGCCCCATGGAGTCACCGTGACCGCTGCGCAGGACTGGCTCGCGCTCGCGCGGTGGTCGCCGCTCTGCGTCGTGATGGACCTCGACGGTACGCTGCTGCCGTTCGCGGCGACGCCGGCCGAAGCGAGCCCCGACGCCGAACTGCTCGAGCTCGTCGCGGACGTCGCTCGCGCGCCGGGGATCGTCGCGGCCATCGTCAGCGGCCGGCCGCGCCAGCAGCTCGAGACCTTCTTCGGCGGCGTCGACGGTCTGGCGCTCGTCGCGGAGCACGGTGGATGGCGGCGCGGCCGCGGCGCGTGGGAGGAGTTCGCCGGCGCTTCGCGCGACGAGGTCTCCGACCTCGCCGAAGAGCTCGAACGCACAGCGCGGCGCCATCCCGGCGCGATCGTCGAGCGCAAGACGTGGTCGGTGGCCTTCCACTACCGCGCGATCGCACGTGCCGACCGCGAAGCCGCGCTGGTCGAGGTGGGCAGCCGCATCGAGGCGTGGTTGCGGTCGCATCCGTCGTTCCACGAGCTGCGAGGTGCGCGCGTCGTCGAGGTGCGGCCCTCTCGCATGGACAAGTCGACTGCCCTGGCCTGGCTGCGCGACCAGGCCGGCGCCGGGTGCCGGCTGCTCGCGATCGGCGACGACGTGACCGACGAGGACATGTTCCGCGCGGTGCACGGCAACGGCGAGACGATCGCCGTCGGCCACGACCGCACCCGCGCGACCGCGGCGCGCTGGCGGCTCGACGCTCCACGCGAGGCGCGGCAGTTCCTGCGCTCGCTGGTCGCGGTGCGCGGCGGCACGCCGGGCGCGGAGCTGCAGCCCATGCCCGTGCCCGTACAGCGCCGGCCGGCCGCCGCCGCGAGGTCGTACCGGCTGCTGGTCGTGTCCAACCGGCTGCCGGAGCTGCGCTCCAACAACCACGGCGACGGCGGCAAGCGCAACGTCGGTGGGCTCGTGTCCGCGCTCGAGCCGGCGCTGCGCGCGCGCCAGGGCATCTGGCTCGGCTGGAGCGGCCGCACGGCCCCGGGTGATGGCATCACCGAGTTCGGGCTCGACGACACCGGGCAACCCGAGCTCGCCTGGGTCGACCTGCCCGAAGCGTGGCGCCGCGACTACTACAACGGCTTCTGCAACAGCGCCCTCTGGCCGTTGCTGCACTCGTTCCCGACACGTGTGCGCATCGCCGACGGCGACTGGGCCGCGTACGAGCAGGCGAACGACGGCTTCGCCGACGCCGCGCAGCTGCTCGTCGGCGCCGGCGACGCGGTGTGGATCCACGACTACCACCTGCTGCTGCTCGGCGACCGGCTGCGGCGGCGCGGCCACACCGGTCCACTGGGTCTCTTCCTGCACGTGCCGTTCCCCGGTCCGGACGTGTTCTTCGTACTGCCGTGGGCAGAGCAGCTCCTCACCGCGATGCTGTCGCTCGACCTGATCGGCTTCCACACGCCCGGCTACGCGAGCGCGTTCCGCGAGTGCGCCGCGGCGCTGCCAGGCACGCGCGTCGGCGACGACGTCGTCGAGCTCCGCGGCCGCCGGACGCGCGTCGGCGCGTTCCCGATCGGCATCATCCCGGAGCGTTTCCAGGAGCCCGCGGACGCCGCGAGCATGGACGAAGTGGACAAGCTGATGCGCGCGATCGCGCCGAACAAGATGGTGCTCGGCGTCGACCGCCTCGACTACACGAAGGGCATCCCCGAGCGGTTGTCCGCGTTCGCGCGGCTGCTCGAGCTGCAGCCGGAGTGGCGGCGCCACGTGAGCCTGGTGCAGATCTCGGTGCCGTCGCGCGGGGACGTGCCGGAGTATGTCGAACAGCGCGAACGCGTCGAGCTGATCGTCGGCCGCGTGAATGGCCAGTTCGGGGACGCCGACTGGGTGCCGATCCGGTATCTGTATCGCGCGTTCAGCCACGATCAGCTCGCGCTGCTGTATCGCGCCGCCGCGGTCGGCTACGTGACGCCGCTGCGCGACGGCATGAACCTCGTCGCGAAGGAGTATGTCGCCGCGCAGGATCCTGCGAATCCGGGGGTGCTGGTGCTGTCGCGGTTTGCCGGCGCCGCTGTCGAGCTCGGCGACGCGGTGCTGACGAATCCCTGGCACTGCGACGGGCTCGCGCGCGACCTCGACCGCGCGCTGCGCATGGACGGCGACGAGCGGCGCTCGCGCCACGCGCGGCTGCTCGCCGCGGTCGGCCGCACGACGGCGATCACCTGGGCCGAGGACTTCCTGACTGCTCTAGCCCAGTGCGTGGCGCGGTGAGAACGTTCCGCGGCCGCTCGCCGCCATCGAATGCCCGCCTGGGCGTCGCTGAGTTTCTTTCCTTCACCAGTTAAGAAATCGGCCGCCGCGGTGTTGAAGAACCAAGGCAACCCAAGCGAACCCCCTGCACAGGAGCTTCGCAATGGGTCGGTCACGCAGCCATACGACGCAGCACTCGCCAGCAGGCGCTGCCGATCGTTCTCGCCCCTGTGGGTCCTCAGTTCGCACGCCGGGAGGGAGGGCTCTCCGATGAGCTCTTCCCTCCGCACTCGCCCGATCGACACGATGGGCCTGGGCACGTCGTGAAGGCGCTCCGCGTCGACGAGTTCGGTCCCGTCTACAAGCTGGCGCAACGGATGCCGTGGCCGGTTCCCGGTGGGCTCAGGACGCTGCCGTCCTTCCGAGGGCAGTCGTTCGTTCTCGCGGATCCGGTCGCGGTCTACGTCTTCACGGTCGCCAGGCGCCCGAACCTGGCCAAGGCGCTCGGCGTGGGCATCTTCTGGGCGATGGGGAACACGATCGACGAGGGGTTCCTGTTCCAGCGGTTCCTCGCGTGGCTCCAGGATGGCGAACTGAAAGCCGCACCGCAGGCGCCCGTCGAACACACCCACGGCAAGCTGGAGCCGAGCACCAGTGAGGATGGCCCGGGGGGGATTGCCGCAGGTCTGGCGGCCGAGGTCGCGCATGCGATCGCCGGCCTGCACCACGCGACGAAGAGTGGTTCCTCATGAGGGGTGACGAGGGTGAACCGGCTTTCGGCGCTGTTTCTCACGTGCTGCGTTCGAGGCACGCCACGGCCTCTACGTGGCAGGTCTGCGGGAACATGTCGAGCTGCGACGTGCTCCAGAACGACGAACGCAGCTCGGTTCCGCGTCGCGCGTTGCGCGTGGAGTGAGAAGCGAGGCGTAGCACCGCCTCCTCCAAAGTGGACAGTCGACTGTCCAAATCGAGGCCAAGGCGATGGTCAAGATCACTTCGAAGGGACGCGAAGGCGCGCCCTCGTGTGCCGTCGATTCGCTCGACTGCACCGGCATGCGCGCGGATGACAACGGCACGACGGCGACGACTGAGAAGGCAAGGGGCGCGACGTCTCGGTTGCCGAAGATGACGAAGCACAGTTCGGGGCAAGCCCGGGTGCGGCTCAACGGCAAGACGCACTACCTCGGCGTCTGGGGCACTCCGGCGTCGCACAAGCGCTACGCGGAGTTGCTCGAGGAGTGGAACGAGAATGGACGCGAGCCGATCGGGCCGCGTGCGATCACTGCAAACGAGGCGATACTGACGGTGCGCGAGCTGTCGGCGCAGTACCAGGCGTGGATCGTCGCCACGGGCCGCTTCCTGAAGCACCGCAAGGAGACGTCACGCCGGCGGCTGACTCGCCGCGTGCTGACGCTGTTCGAGGAGTTCGCCGGCGCCGTGCCGGTGCGCCGGCTGAAGGAAGCCCTGCTGGTGCATTGGCGGGACCGCATCGAAGCCGACTACCCCGACCACGTGCGCAAGACGATCAACCGATGGGTCTGGCTCGTGAAGGACATGCTGAGGTGGGGCGAGTCGCGCGGGCTCGTGCCGAAGCCGGTGTGGCTCGACTGCGCCAGCTTGTCGAACCTGAAGCCCGGCCAGTGCTCCGGCCGGCCGGAGCACGGGAAGCGAGCCCGGCGCGCGGTGCCCGTGGAAGACATCGAGCTGGTCGCCGCGCACTGCTGCAGCCAGGTCGCGGCGATGATGCGGTTGCAGTTGAAGACGTCGATGCGGCCCGGCGACGTCTGCCTGATGCGCTGGGCGGACATCAACAAGAACGGCCCCAACGGCACCTGGATCTACACGGTCGAGGGCGCAAAGACCGAGCACCTGGGGCATGTCACGCGCTACCTGCTCGGCAAGGAGGCGCAAGCGATCCTCGAGCGCTTCCCGGCGCTGCCGAAGGCCTTCATCTTCTCGCCGGCCAAGCGCATGGCCGACCGCCACGCGGCCGGCCGGCGTCGCAAGCAACCGATGCGGCGACGCTTCAACGACCGTTGGAACACCGTGGCGTATCGGCTTCACGTGAAGATCGCAGCGGCGAAGGCCGGCGTCGAGGACTTCACGAACCACGAACTGCGCCATACCGCCGTCACGCGCGTCGTGAACGAGGCGGGCATCGCGGCCGCGTCGGCCGCGGCGAACCACAAGAACATCGCGACGACGAGCCGCTACTATCACAGCAGCGCCGCCGAGCAGGTTCGCGCGGTGCGCGTGCTCGACCAGATCGTGGGAGCGAGCTAGATTCACCGTCGGTGGCAACGGTGCGGGTAGCACCCGCGCCGGGTCGTGCTCGCCTGCGCGGCTGCCACCGACACTTCCTTGCAGGCGATTGCGTGAGGCGAACGCGATGGCGAACAGCAAGAAGAGGCGCGGGGCCGCGACGGTGCCGGCACCGCAGCCCGCAGCGATCGCGCGGCCGGCGTTGCCGGAAGGGTTCGAGGTGTTCGTCGACAACGACGGCAGCGAACTCGTGCGGCCGACGCCGGCTCGGGCTGTGGCCGATCTGTTGTGCATGCTGGAGTCGCTCGCGCCGTGGGAGCGGTATCCAGACGATGAAAACCAATGGACGGGGAGCCAGATCAGCGCGCGCGCCGCGCCATGGCCCGGCTACATCAGGACCACCGGACGCGACCAGCATGAGCGCGTTGATGCCGAAGATCCGGGCGACGACGACCGAACCGATGATTCGGCGCGCTCTCCGTTTCGCTACCGGCTTCGACATCCTGCAGAAGTTGCTCGCGAGCGCCTGACGGCGGAGTGGGAAAGACGGACGGGGCGGAAGCGAGCCCGTCGAGAGGTCCATGGCGTCACGGTCCAGAGCGAGCCCGTGATCCGTCGCAGCCCGATCGACGAACGACTTGAGCTCGTGTGGGGTCTGCGGACTGGCTTCCGTGTGTTCGTGCCCCAAGCCATCGCCGCCGTGTTCGCGGTCGGCGGCAATGCTGCGCCGTTGCGCGAACTCGAGCGCGATCCCGAACTGTGCAGCGACACCGTGACGAAGGCTGTGCTCGAGCTGCAGCGTGTGATCCCCAAGCCCGCTGATCCAGGCCCGCCAGAGGAGCCAATTCCGGACCTTGGTGTCGACGAGGAGAAGATTCTCGTGCCAAGCGTGCGGGCGTCGAGCCGGCTTCAGTTCGTGCCCAGCAGATTCCGCCGCGACGGCGCCGGCTCGTTCCGTTGGGACTGGCACTACGTCGTCGCTCGTTTCGGCGCAGTAGTTCAACCAAAGATCAGTTGGCCTCAGCTACCAACGCGACTTCCGGATGACCCATCAATTGAATCTCCAAACGTGCCCGTTCGCGTCCAACCCCCACAGCGCACCATCACTTCCCTCGGCGACTTGAGTTAGCTGGCCCGGAAGCTGAGACCATGACACTCCCCCATCCCTTGTCAGCCAGACGGCATTTCCATATACCCCGACGGCAGCATTGAAGTTCGTGCTGGACACTTGGTCGAGCGGCTGTGTAGTTACCTGCTGCCATGTTTGGGTGGGAGGATTCTGGATACGATAGACCAATGGCGGCTGTTGGGATGCAAAAACAGCCCAGGCACCTTCGCCTCTAGTTGCGGCAGCATCGACTTGAGTGGTGTTCCCAGAGACCCACTCCCAAGCAGGAGTGGGCAACAACGACTGGTTCCATCTCCAGGTTTGGGGTGTACTCTGCGTATCAATCCCCCAAACATTGTCTTCCATCACAGTGGGAGGAGGGGTGAACGGGGGGAGTTGCCCGACGGAAATCTGTTTCATTGCCACAGTTCCTCGCGTACTCCAATTGAAGCCTCCATCGTACCCCCATACGGAGAAGTCGTTCTTAACGGCCCACAACACACCGTCGCAACCGATACTAGCGCTGAGGAACGGGCCAAAGTTACCTGTGACGTTGGTCCAGCAATTGCCCAGGAATTCACGGGTCCACACAAGCACCTTACCAGCTTCCACACCGACGATGTTTCCATTGCCCCCAACGTCCAGCTGCGAGAACTTTCCATAGACAGGTTTCCATCCGACGCAGTAATCACCCGTGATGACACTAGGTTCTATTGTGAAGCCGCCCCAATTGGTGCTGAAGTGGTTGTAGGTAGCTGTAGTAGTAGTTCTCCTGTAGACACCAACGTTTCTCATGACGCCATTGTTCAGCGCATGAAAGCACAAAAGTTCCGAATTTACAGCGGGAAAGCCGGGTGCCCCTGGAAGCTGATAACGGGTGTTGTTATTGTACAGTAGACAATCCTCGATGACGAGTGAGCTATTGTGTTGTAGCGGCAAGGTGTTCCCGCTCATGACCATGATGCCAGCACCCTCATTATTGAAAATGTAACTGCGACGCAAGGTGCAGTTCCTGCAGCCCGCCTCAAAATCAAATCCGACGCCGTCAAGGCCACCATCGTGTCGGACGCCGGAGATCGAGCAGTCGGTGACTATTACATCGTCGCATAAGATCAAGGCGGCGCCACAAGACCCAAACGAACTGGTTCCGCCAACATCACGAACACTGAACCCAGCCACAGTACCTCCCGCTACATGGGTAAGTGAAAAGCCAGCGGACAGGCCACCAAAAGCCGCGCAGTCGACAATGCTGATGTTGTTGGTGGACCCAACATTACTCACACCGTTTGACACAGTGTCGAAGATGCAGTTGCTGATGCTGATGTCTTGCCAGTCAACCTGCTGGGCCGAGCCGTGGATCAGAATACCACAATTGGTAAACGAATTGCCGCGATCATCCATATCCTTGAAGTAGCAGTTGTGCACTTCGACACCGTGAAGGACCGTGTGGGGCGTCGTAGAGTTGGACAGGAGGACCCCATGGTGCGAAGTTTCGAAGCGAAGACCGCTAATGATCCAGTGCTCGACGTTGCGCAGCTGGACGCGGGTGCCGACGCGCTGAACTAGTCCCTTGATGACCGGAGCCGGCCCAACGCCATAGGCCTGCAGGCGGATCTTGCTGCCCGAAGTGCCGCTATTCGAATTAGCAGTTGGGCTTGGGTTCGGCAAAATGAGCAGTTCGTCGGTCCACGAGCTGCCGCGTTCCAGATTGATTGAATCACCAGCGGCGAAACCCTTCGTAGGGTCATCCGCGTGCTGCCGGACCCTGCCGAGAGTCGCCCAAGGTGCCTGAATCGATCCCTGGTTGGTGTCGCTGCCTCCGTTGCTCACATAGTAGTTTGGCGGTGTTTGCGCCGAGGTCAGCGAAGCCAGCAAGACCACCGCACCAAGACCGCTCAGAGACGAGATCATTCGTGCCTCCTCGTTTGTGGCTGTGAGCCGCGGAAGCTAGCAGGCCTCGCCGTGACGTCAAGGGAGGGACATGACCACGACGCATGCCTACGTCCGGGAGGTGCGCGGCCGCCCGGCAACCTCAGTTCCCAGGCGCCGGGTGAAGCCGAGCGGGCCGCGGTGTGCTGCCGGCAGAGTAGCCCCGGCGACGAGGATTCGCCAAGCGGGGGCGCGCGACGAGACGGAATCGCGACCAGGGGATTGACGGCGTTCCGCGGAACCTTAAGGTTGCGGCGAGTGAAGACCATCCCGGCCGACGAACTGCGGTGGAATCTGACGCAAGTCGCGCAGGCTGTCGTCGCAGGCGCCCGCGTGGTCTGCACGCACCGCGGCCGTCCGAAGTTCGCCCTCGTGCCGCTGGCCGACTTCGAGCGACTCGAGGGCAAGCCGTTCACCATGCCGAAGCCGAGGACCACGAAGGCAGGCAAGGCAAGGCCATGAGCGCCCGCGCACTCGAGGCTGCAGCGCTCAACATCCCGCGCGGCACCGCGAAGACGTGGGTGCGGCGGGCGCGCCTGGGTGTAGGCGCCGTCGATTCCCCTGGGCGGATGGCCATGCCGGGCGAGGGCAGTGCTGGCGACAAATGAAGCATCCCAGCAAGTGCCCAGTTTGTTGGGAGTCCGCGGACACCATATCCTCGTCGGACCTGTCGCTCGAGTGCTTCGAGTGTTCCCGCTGCGGCTTGTTCTTGCTGCACCGCGACATGGTGGAGGAGCTTGGACGGGATCCCAGGTTCGATGCATGGCCACGCCTGTCCGCGTGGCTCCGAATGCAGCGGAACAATCGCGAGTCAGGATACCCGTCTCTCGCTGAATCGCTCGACAGTCTCAGATCCTGGCTGCCTGAGCATGGCGTGCGCGAGCAGCTCGACATGCTTCTCCGTCTGGTCGAGTCGCGCAGCAACACTCTCAACGACGCGGTTCCTCTGAACCTGAAGACCGATGCCGCTTTGGTGTGGACGGGAGGACGCGAGGACATGCTGTTCCTCGTCGCCGCGGCCGTCCAGCAGGGGCGCCTCGAGAGCCTCGGGATTGACCCCCAAGACGGCCTACTCCGAGTGCGACTCACCTTTGCCGGCTACCTCCATCTGGAGGAGATCGACAAGTCGCCGCTGCGCAACGACCGTGTCTTCGTCGCCATGTGGTTCGATTCTTCTATGAGCGACGTCTACGACAACGGTCTGAGCAAGGGCATCCGCAGTGCCGGCTACTCACCGCTGCGCGTCGATCGAGAACCGGCGCACGGCGATCGCATCGACGCCCACATCCTCGTCGCGATTCGTCGGTCGCGTGCCATGGTTGCGGATGCTACAGGCGTTAGCGCCAGCGTCATGTACGAAGCCGGCTTCGCTGAAGGCCTCGGGAAACCTGTGATCTGGACCGTGCGCAAGGGCGAGCTCGGCAAGCTGCCGTTCGATACCCGCCAGCTGCTGCACATCGTGTGGGAGACGCCCGAGCAGCTGGCGAAGGATCTCCGACCGGTGATCGAGCACCGACTGGGTGCTCGTGGCCCGTCCTCGCCGAGTGGACAGTGACTGTCCAAATCGGCCGAAACTGTCCACTTCTCGCGCCTCTTCGTGCACGCTCTTGCACGCTCCTGCACGTAACACTAGAATGCTGAGAACTGAGGGCAAAGCGGCCCTACGCGCTGTTTCTCACGTGCTGCGTTCGAGCATCGCGACTGCCTCGATGTGGGCGGTCTGTGGGAACATGTCGATCGGCTGCACGGACCGCGTGCGGAAACCTGCAGTCGCGAGTGCCTGCAGGTCGCGCTGCAGCGCGCGTGGTTCGCACGAGACATAGGCGATGCGGCGCGGCCGCAGCAGGCACAGCTCGTCGATGACCACGGGCTCGAGCCCCGTGCGCGGCGGATCGATCGCGACGAGGTGGGGGCGGGGCAGCTGCCCGTGGCGGCACGCGCGCAGCCAGCTCTCGACGTGACCCGAGCGCCACTGCACGTTGCGCAGGCCGTTTCTGCGCGCGGACGCCTCGGCGTCGGAGATCGTCGCGGTCCTGAGCTCGATGCCGAGCGCGCTCCTCGCCGTGCGCGCTAGCGGCAGCGTGAGCAGGCCGCCGCCGCAGTAGAGATCCGCGACGTCGTCCTGGCTCGTCGGCGCCAGCCACTCGGTGACGAGGCGCACGAGGTGCTCGGCGCCCTCGGGTGAGGTCTGGAAGAACGTATCGGGGGAGAGCAGGTAGTGCGTTTCGAGCAGCCGTTCTTCGATGCGCGGTGGTCCCGAGACGATCGTGGTCTGTGGACCGAGCAGGCGCGAGAACTCGCCGTCGTTGCCGTTGCAGCTGATCGTCGTCGCGCCGGCTTCGTGCAGGTCGTCGAGCACGCGCTCGAGGCCAGGGATCATGGGCTGGCGCGCGACGAGCACGACGTGGGCCTGCCCCGTCATCGTCGTGCGCACGAGCACGCTGCGCAGCAGGTCGTTCGGCGCGAAGTCGGGATCCCATGCGCCGTGCGGCAGCTCGTGCAGCAGGGCCACCGCAGCCATCGCGATCGCCCACGCCCGCGGTTGGCTCGCCGGGCATTCGCGCACGGCGACGAGCTCGGGGCTGCGCAGGCGATGGAAGCACGCCTCGAGGCGTTCGTCGCGCGTGTTGCGCAGGTGCACGACGACCTTGTGGCGCTGGCCGAACGGTGGCTCCGCGGGGATCGGCGGCGCGACCTTGGGAGCTTCGTCGCCGAGGGCCCACGTGATCGCGCGCTGCAGACGCTGCTGCTTGTCCTGCAGCTGTGCTCCGTAGTCCTGGTGCTGGCGATGGCAGCCGCCGCAGGCCAGGAAGTGGGGGCAGCGCGCCGCGACGCGCTCGGGAGCGGCCTTGCGCACGGCCAGCAGCTCGCCGCGGCCGAACTTGCGCGCTGCCGACGTGATGCGCACGTAGGCGCGTTCGCCCGGGAGCACGCCGGGCACGAGGATCACGTAGTTGCCGATGCGGGCGATGCCGTCGGGTCCGTCGCCGAGGCCCTCGATGTCGACCTCGAGGCGATCGTCGCGTGCGACCGGGATGGTTCGTGTGCTCATCGGGTGGCCGAGCAAGCCTACGCCTGGGCGCCGAGCACGCACGGGCGTTCCCCGACGCAGTGACGAATCGCGTCGTCGAAGCGCGTGTAGTTTTCACGCCGGCGTCACCGGCCATTCACACGCGGATGGTGAACTCGCGTGCGTGGCAAAGAGATCCTGCACGGTGTGCCAGGTCTCGCCGCATCATAGCCGCTTTTCCATGAACAGCGTCCCGGGCACCGGGCTGTCGCAGTAGGGTGCGATCTCGACGAAGCCCATCGAGCGGTAGAGCGCGATAGCCGCGTCCATCTTGCCGGCGATCGTGTCGAGCCGCATCCTCCGGTAGCCGAGCTCGCGGGCGCGGTTCACCACCTCACTCGCCAGCGCGCGGCCGAGCGAGAGGCCGTCGGTCGTTCGCACGCCGCGGAACTCCGGTCGCACGAACAGCCGTTTCATCTCGCAGACGTCGGGCTCCAGCCGGCGTAGCGCGACGATGCCGGCGGCGGTGGCGTCGACGACTGCGAGCAGCAGCGCCCCGGCCGGTGCCGCGTATTCACCTGGAAACGAGCTGACCTCTGCCTCGAAGCCCTGGTACGTCAGTGAGAACCCGAGTGACTCGGAGTAATCCACGAGCAGGTCGCGCGCTGCGCGCCAGTCCGGCTCGTCGCGCGGTGGGGCAATGCGGATGTGCGGCTGTTCGGGCATGCGAGGGGTCAGATTGAAGGCTCGCCACCGGCTGCGCCAGGGTCGTCCGCAGTGCGCGAGAACTGGTAGGGGGGCTGCGGCGATGCCCCCCGAGGCCGCCATCGGGCATTTCCCTCGTGCATCCGGCATTCGCGCCGGTGCGCCGGCTCGTAGATTCCGGGGAGCAACCCGGCCCGTCGCGGGCACGAACTGTACGACGCGATGTCCGACGAACCCGATCCCGCTGCTGCTCCGTTCGACGCCGACCGGCTCGTCGCCGAAGGGCGATCGTTGCGGCGTCTCGCGTGTTCGTTGCTCGACGCCGGTGCGGCCGACGACGTCGTGCACGATGCGTATGTCGCGGCGCTGCAGCGACGCGACGGCGTAGGGCGCGCGGGACCCTGGTTGTCCGGCGTCGTGGCGCACCTCGCCGCGCGTTGGCGGCGCAGTGACGCGCGCCGTTCGGCTCGCGAGCAGCGCGTCGCGCGCAGTGAAGTCGACGCCACGGCAGATCCGGCTCGCATCGCCGAGCAGGCGGAGACACTGCACGCGATCGCGCGCGCCGTGCACGAGCTCGACGAGCCGTTCCGCACGGCGATCGTGCTGCGCTTCTGGCGCGACCTGTCGACGCACGACATCGCGGCGCGCCTGCACGTGCCGCACGACACGGTGCGTTCACGCCTGTTTCGCGGCCTCGAACGGCTGCGCGCCCGCCTCGACGCACGGCCGGGAGGACGCGCGGCGTGGCGCGGTGCGCTGGGCGGCTTCGCAGCGCGCGCGCCGGTGCCCGCAGCTGCTGCCGTGCTCCCCTTCTCGCTCATGGGGCTCCTCATGACCATCAAGCTCCTCGCCGGCGGCGCGGTGGCTGCTGCGCTCGTCCTCGTGTTCGCCTGGTCGCGCGAGACGCCGATCGCTCGCATGGAAGCGGCGCAGGCACCTGCCGTCACGCCGGCCGCAGCCGCGCCGGTCGAGCCCGGTCGACCGGCCGAACCGGAGCGCGAGCCTGCGCCGGCTCTTGGCGTGTCGATCGGCGCAGCGAGTGATGCCGCAGAACGGGCCGTCGGCACGGTGGCGCCGTGGCGCTTGCGCGTGCGGGTCGAGGACATCGACGCGCGGCCGCTCGCGGACCTCGTCGTGCGCGGCTGGCGACCGCGGTCGAGCAAGACGCAGCTGCCGGGCAAGGAACGTGGTTACTCGTTGGGCCACGATGGCCCCGAGCTGTTCCTGCTGCGCACGGACGCCCTCGGACGCGTGCAGACGACCGTCGATCTGGATTGCGTCGTCGTGCGCGCCGAACGCGAGCTCACGATGACGACCGAGCACTTCGCGTGGAGCCGCAACGCGGGCGAAGACACGGTGCTGATCCTGCGACCCGGGGTACCGCTGCGCGGCCGTGTCGTGCGGCACGACGGTTCAGGCGCGGCCGGAGCCATCGTCACGGCGACCGGCCACGGCATGGACACGAGCACGATGGGCGCCGCACCGTCGCCGGCACCGGTGCGCGCGGACGACGATGGCCGCTTCGAAGTCCAGCTCGTGCGGCACTCCTCGTACCGGGTCCAGGCAACTGACGGCGGTGCTTTGACCTTCGTCGCGGAGGTCAACACGCGAGACGTTCCCGTGCCCGACATCGTGCTGACGTTCCTCGGAGCGATCACCGTGCGCGGCGTCGTGAGCGACGCCGACGGCCGGCCGGTCGGCAACGCCAGCGTGCGCGTCTGGCGCGCCACTGCCGATCGGCGCCCGCAACACAACGAGGAGTCGCTGTGGCTGCGGGCCGACGCCGGCGGCTGCTTCGCGGCCGACCTGCAGAAGCACACGCGCTACGGCATCCTGGCGAGCACCGAGGTCCAGCCGCCGAGCGAGATCGTGTGGATCGAGCCGACGGTCGAACGACCGCACGCCGACGTGCGTGTCGTGCTGCCACGATTCGCGACGATCCGCGGCGTCGTGCGGAACGTGCGCGACGAGCCGGTCGCCGGCGCGCGCGTGCACGCGTCGAGCGGGCCGGTCGACGCTGCGGCTTGGCCCGAGCCCAGCCGGCGCGAACGCTTCACGACCGGCGGTGCCGTGACGACCGGCGAGGACGGCGGCTTCGAGCTGCGTGTGCATCCAGGGACGGCGTGGACCGTCGTCGTGACGCCGGATCCGGCCGAGAAGAGCCTCACGCTGCGCCGGCCCGACGTTCCACCCGGCAGCGTCGATCTCGTGATCATCGCGACCGACGACGAGTTGCACGGCTGCCCCGTCACCGGCACCGTCGCGACGGTCGAAGGCACACCCTGGAAGGAGTTCGAGGCGAAGATCGACTACGTCGACGAGGACGTCCTCGTCCCCTACCCGAGCCCGCGCACCGTTACCTTCGACGGCGCGAGCTTCACGCTGCCGCGCGAGCCCGTCGGTCGCCGGATCGCGCTCACGCTGACGCCACCGGCATCGTCGCCGTTCGCGCCGCTGCGCTTCGGCCCGTTCGACACCACGCGAGCAGGCATCCACGTCGACGTGCGCCCGCTGGCGCTGGCCAGCGTACCGGTGCGGGTGCGCGCGGCGAGCGGAACACTGCGGGCGCGGCTGAGGGTCAACATCATGCGCGCGGACGGACCTCACGCGGACACTTCGGGACGACCAGTCGACACCGAGGGCCGTGCGACGCTGCCGCGTCGCGTGCCGGGCGCCAACACGCTGTCCGTCATCGACGACTTCGAGGTGATCCACCAGCAGGACGTCACTCTGGTGCCCGGCCCGAATCCGGAGCTCGTCGTGACGTTGCCAGAAGCTGCGCCCGACAAGCGCTGATCAGCGGAACGCCGACAGCAGCTCGGCCACGCAACCCGGGCACAGGGGGAGAGGGAACCTGCCCACCCCAGGCACGCGATCATGCACCGCAGCCGCGGTGGGGGGCGTTTCCTCGGCGGGCTGCCGTGTTACAAAGCCTGTCTGCTTCGCCGTCTTCCTCCCGAATCCCTGATCCGCGTATGCGTCGACATTCTGGCTTCACACTCATCGAGCTGTTGGTCGTCATCAGCATCATCAGCCTCCTCGCGGTAGTCTTGGTGCCCGCGGTCTTCAGTTCGAACCTGGCGGCGTCCGTGCTCGCGGACTCGGCCAACCTCAGGTGGCACGGCCAGCAGCTCGAGATCTACCAGCAGAAGAACAAGGGCCTGCCAATCGAGGGAGGACACAAGTTCGTGCTCTCGACGTGGAGCATCGTCGGCAAGACCGAAGAGAACTTCATGCGCTACTTCACGCCGGGTCGCCGGGACAACGATCCCGACTATCGCAAGCTGCGAGCGCAGATCGAGCGCGGCGAGAAGATATGGGAGAACCTCGAGGGTACGAGCTCGCTCGACACGCACTACGCCGGACGCGCCAAAGAGCATCTGCGGTCGGCGGTGAGCGGGGAAGAGGAGGCGTGGATGGCGGACGACAACGAGGGCGTTTGGTCGCACGCGGACGGCACTGTCAATGTGCTGTTCTATGGCGGCGTCGTGCGCACGTACAGCTTCCTCGACCTGAAGAGTCGTGGCTATGTGCAGGGCGAGTTCGACAAGAACAACCCGATCGAAGTCGGACCCAACTCGCCAATCCCGCAGTGCAAGAAGCTCTCCTGCAACTGACCTGCGCCGAGTGACGAGCCGCTAACGCGCCCCGACGACGATCGTGTGAGATCCCGCAGCAGCGTCGACCTCGACGTCGAAGGTCGCCGCAGCGCACGCCATCGCGCACCGCAGGCGGCCGTGGGCGTTTCCTCGGCAGGCTGCCATGCTGGATTGCCTGTGTCGTCCCTCTCCGACTCCGAACGCCTGATCCGCATGTGCGCCGACTGCAGTCTGGCTTCACCCTGATCGAGCTGTTGATCGGCGAACCTGGATGCAGCAGCGTGGCGCGGCGTCAGCGCGCCGGCAGCACGTTCTCGAGCCACGGACCGGTTCCGAATGTGCGCCGCAGCCAGAAGTACTCGTTGAACGGCCGGTCGTCGGTGATGCCGAGACGCGGGTTCTGCGGCAGCAGCTCCCGCGGCTCGATGCGCCGCTCGAGCACGAACTGCCACGCGACCTCGAGCGGCATGCCGGCATGCCACTCGACCAGATCGCGCTTCGCCGCTTCGGGCATGCGCGCGATCGCCTGCGCGGTCGTCGGTGCGTGCATAGGCCAGTCGGCGGCGAGGATGTGGACCCCCGCGAGGTTCGGCGGCACGTCGGGCCCGCCCTCGAACGCGCGATACACCAGCACGTGCGGAAACGACTGCACGACGGTGTTGACGACCGCGCGCATGATCGCGTCCTCGCCGCCCGGGAACCACTGTTGCAGCAGCCCGGTCGGCGACAGCCGCGCGCGCAGCGTTGCGTAGAACTCGGCCGTGTAGAGCAGGCTCGAGCCGCCGGCCTCGACCGGCGGCGGCGGGTCGATCGTGATCAGGTCGAACTGCTCCTGCGTGCGCTTCAGAAACCGCCGGCCGTCGTCGATCACGATGCGCACGCCGGGCCGCGCGAGCACCGCGGCGGCGTCGGCCCAGTAGTAACCGAACGCATCGGCGACGCTCGGCACGAGCTCGACCGCGGTCGTGCGCCCGCCCCATGTCGTCAGCGAACGGAACGTCGTGCCCATGCCGAAGCAGATCACGAGCGTGGACTCGGGCGGCCGTTCGCGCACGACGAGCGGCAGGTGCGCCATGATCTTCGTGAGGTCGGTCAGCGAGGTGATGCCGATGCCGTTCACGAGCAAACGCCTCTTGTCCTTCTCGGGCAGACGCGCGTCGTCGACCGTGTGCGACACGACGGTCGCGACGTGGTCGCGGCGGACCTCGGCCTGCCCGTACACGCTGGGGTCTTCGTGCGTTCGCGTGATCGCGAGCGCCACGCCGAGTGCCAGGACGCCCGTACCGACGCCGAGCCGCCACGCCGGGCCGCGTTCGCGCGCGCGCGAAGCGAGCAGGAAGGCCGGGTAGGCGAGGGCACACGCGAGCAGCGTGCCCTTGACGCCGAGCGCGGGCAGCAGCGCATAGCCGGCGACGAGCGGGCCCGCGATGCAGCCGAGCACGTTGATCGCGTAGGCGACGCCGGCACCAGCGGGGTCGCCGCGCCCGTGTTCGTCGACGAGCTGCGGCGTCAGGTAGCCCAGCAGCGCCGAAATCGGCACGATGCTCGCGAGCACGATCCAGACTTCTTCGTGCCAGCGCGGGTCGTTGAGCACGAGCGGCAGCAGCGACGCGGGGAACAACAACGCGAGCAGCGTGCTGGCCGGTGCCGCGCGTTGCCGGCTCAGGTCGAACCGATAACGTGCCGAGCCGAGCCAGGTCGCGAACAGGTAGACCGTCAGCACCGCGGCGAATGCGTAGACCGTCGTCGCGAGCACCGGCGTGAACGCGCGCGTCCAAGCGACCTCCATCGCCATCGACGTGAAGCCCGTCGCGAAGAGTAGTGCGCGGCGCAGCGACGCCGTCGTGGTGGGGGCGGGCAGCGGCGCCGCCGGTGCGGCCGGTGTCCTGGTGGCGTTCACGGCGGTGCCTTCGCCGAGCCGCGGCAGCAGCAGCGCAATGACGCCGATCGTCACGTTGCCGGCCGCGGCGACGAGCAGCGTGCTGCGGAAGCCGAGGCTCTCGACGAGCACGGCCGCGGTGGCCGCGGCGCCGAGCATCGCGCCGATCACGTTGCCGAGATACAGGAAGCTGAACGTGCCCTCGTCGCCCGGACGCGCGCGGCGCAGGAACGCCATCATCAGCGGGAACGTCGTGCCCATCAGCGTCGCGAACAGCAGGATCGGCAGCGCGATGCCGAGCGCCGAGCCGGACAGGTAGCCGCCCGACGACGACTCCCCGAGCTGCAGCAGCGCGCGTTCGGCGACAGCAAACGCCCACGGCACCACGAAGGCACCCCCGGCGATGCCGCACTCGACGAGCCCGTAGGCCACGGCTGCGGCCGCGACCGAGCGCGCCTGCAGCGCCCTGCCGGCGCGTCCGCCGAGCCAGCTGCCGAGCGCGAGCCCGGCCATGAACGCCGACAACAGGATCGACAGCACCGGCGTGACGATGCCGAAGGCCGCGAACGCGAGCCGCAGCCAGACGACCTGGTAGACGAGGCCGCAGAACCCGGAGACGACGAACAGCAGGAAGGCGGTACCGCGCAGTGGGGACATCCGGGCGGGGAACGAGGCGCTGGAGTCTAGTGCCGTGTCCCGGATGTCGGTGGGTTTCGCGCCGCAATCCTCGCCGCCTCGTTCCGCGAGCGTGCTCAGGCGCCGACTGCGTTCACTTCGCGGCGCCCTTCTGCGCGCGACGCGTGTAGGTGATCGTCATGATCTTCATCGCCTTGCCATCGGGGCCGGGCACGAACATCTCGAACACGCGCGTGTTGGCGTCCTTCTCGGTCGTCACCATGTGGTGCAGCACGGGCTTGCCGTCCATGCCCGGGCCCGTGCCCGACATCGTCAGCGCCTTCTTCGCGGCGTCGTAGGTTCCCTCGAGGGTCATGATGCTGGTCGACCAGGAGTCGATCCAGGTGCCGATGTACTTGCCCTTCGCCGGGTCGTAGCCCGTGGTGCCGTGGCCGTGGAAGTCTGCGCCTCCCATCGAACCCTTGAAGTCGTCGATGACCCACAAGCCGCCGATCGCGGTGATCTCGGAGACCGCCTTGTTCGTCTGCGGTTTGCCGTCTTCGCCCATCATCTCGACGACGGCGTCCCAGGTGCCGACGCTGGCCGTGAGCTTCTGGTGTTCGGGAGCGGGCTTGGGTGCCTCTTGGGCGAACAGCGGGGTGGTGAGGGCGGCGAGAACGGCGACTGCAAAACAGATCTTCATGAGTAGGGGAGTGATTGGTTGGTCCGGCTTGCGGACACCGGGAAGACGAACAAGACGACGCTCGATCGACAACAGGTTTCGCTTTTCCGCCGACCTGGGTAGCGCGCAGGCCCAGTATGTTCGCGCTGCCGACCATGCCCGTTCGCTGGACGTTCCCGACTGCCGCCGGCATCGCGGTGCTGTGGCTCGGCTGCCGGCTGGCCTCGCTGCCGCAAGCACTGTCGGCGCGCAGCGGCGTGTGGTCGCGCGCAGAGATCGCACTCACGAAGCCACGCGAGTGGCGTGTGTTCGCGAACACCGGCATTTCGCCCGAGGAGGTCGCGGCGCTCGGCGTGCTCGGGCAGGACGGCCGCCTGATCGCGTATGGCGACCTCGGCCGCGTGCCCGAAGCACAGCGCGACTACGCCGAACTGCTGCTCGACATGCAGCACCATCGCCTGCGCAGCCTGCTCTATCCGAACCCCAGCGACACGCGCCGCGCGAACTCGCCCGACGAACTGCGGGCCATGGTCGGGCAGCCGTGTGCCGGCGAAGTCGTGGTCGCCGACCTGTCGCAGACCGGTGAGCCGCTGCCGGTCGACCAGTTCACGCTGCTGCACGAGCAACGGCACGACGGCATCCTCGTGCGTTACTGGCGGCGGAGCACGCCGCGATGATCGCCGAGCCATCGGCCATCGGGGGTGTGCTTCTCGTCGCGCTGCCGGCGCTGCTCGGCGCGGGCGCGCTGCGGATCGCCGGCGTGCGATTCGGCAGCGACCGCCTCGCGTTCGTCGCCTGGACCTGGCCTGCCGGCGCGTTCGCGTTGGCGCTGATCGAGCTCGCGTGTCTGCTGCTCGGCATCGCGCCGCGGCACTGGCTCGCGGTAGTCGCGGCGGTTGCCGTCGCGGTGGGCGCGGTCGCATGGCGCACGCGCGTTGCAGCGCCGGACGCTGCGACGCCGCCGCCGCGAAAGCGCCGCTGGGACGACGTCGGATCATGGTGCGTTGTGCTGCTCGGTGTGTTCGCGACGGCGCTCGCCGCGCTCGCAGGAGCGGCCGAACCGTGCGTGATCGGCGACGAGGGCACGCTGTGGGCCATGAAGGCGAGGGCCTTCTCGCACGACTGGTTCGCCGGCGACTTCGTGCGCGCGCAGGGCTTGTCGACGCACGCGGACTACCCGCCGCTCAACCCGCTGCTGCAGGCGTGGACGCACGCACTGGCCGGCGGCTTCACGCTGTTCGCGAACCGCGTGCCGATCCAGCTCTGCACGCTGTCATTGTGGCTCGCGACTGCCACAGCACTGCGCCGCCGGTGTCCGGGCTGGCTCGCGGGGCTGTTGCTGCTCGTGCTGCTGCTCGACCCGTTCTGGCACGCGTCGTGTCTCTGCGCCGAAGCCGACACCATGGTCGCGCTCGGCCTCGTGCTCGGCTGCGACGGCTGGTTGCGTTCGCGTGCGCACGACGAACGTGGCCATCGCGCGGTCGCGGCGCTCGGCCTCGCGTTCGCGTTGTGGTCGAAGAACGAAGCGACGCTCTACTTCGCGAGCGCGTGCATCGCCGCCGGCCTCGTCGCGATCGCCACGCGGACTCGGGCTGCCGCGCCCGCCGCAAAGCGCCGCTGGCCGTTCTGGCTCGCGCTGCCGCTTGGCGTCGTCGCGTGGCAATGGGGTTGGAACCGGTGGTTTCACTTCCAGAACGACCTCGCCGGCGGCAATCCGCTCGGCAAGTCGTTTGGCGAGCTGTTCGCGGCCCAGTTCGCCGACCGCATCGGGCCGGTGCTCGGCGAGGGCGCGTGCCTGCTCGTGCGGTGGGACCGCGCGCACGGGGTGTTGCTGCTCGTGCTGCTGGCCCTGCTGCTGTGGCCGCGTGTGGCGCTCGCGCGACCGCTCGGCATCGTCACGCTGGCGCTGCTCGGCGCCGTGCTCGGCACGCACCTCGTCTACGTCGGCAGCTGGCTCGAGCTGCGCTACCACTTGACGACGTCGCACGCGCGCGTGCTGTTCCAGCTCGTGCCGGTGAGCCTGGTGTGGTTCGCGGCGGTGCATCGCGGTGACCAAGAGCGGCGACTTTCCAGCAACGACAGCGCTGCCGGCGGACGTCCGGTAGACTCGCGTTCCTCCTCCCTCGGAGCACGACCATGAACGCCCTCTCGCGCTCGCGCACGCTCGTCGCGCTCGGTGCCGTCCTGCTGCTCCCCGGCTGCACCGCCACGCTGCTGCAGTTCCTCGTGCCGTTGACCGCGTTCGGCGGCTCGACGGTCGAAGTCGTCGTCGTCGGCACCCACAGCAACGGTGCGAGCGGCGACCGCATCGGCGCCGTACTGCAACTGCCCCCCGGCTTCGCCGCGCTCGGCGCGATGACCCCGAACGGCGACATCGGCGGCAACCCGATTCCCGTGACGATGAACGAGCCGGGCCTGCTCGCGCTCTACACCGAGGAGCCCGGCACGACGCTCGTCTCGTTCTCGGGAACGGCCTCGTCGCCGCCCGCGAACCCGCTCGTGCTGCGCGTTCGGCTCCAGGTGCCCCCCGGCGCCGCGGCGCACCAGCTCAAGGTCGCGCTCGCCGGCAGCACGGGACCGACGTGGGCCGCGACCGATCCGCCCGGGGTCACGAGCTTCGGTTCGATCACGTCGGCGCCGCACGTGCAGGTGCTGGTCGCAGCCGACGCGCCGGCCCCCGGCACGCCGGTGTGGGCCGAGGACGTGTCAGGGCTGCCGCTCTACGACAACCGCGGCTGGGGCGGCGTCGCGTTGGGCGACGTCGATGGCGACGGCCGCGACGACCTCGGCTGCGTCGCGCGCCTCGGCGGTGCGCCGAAGGTGCTGCGCCATGGCTCCTCCGGCTGGCTCGACGCCAGCACCGGGCTCACGGGCAGCTCGGGCCGCTCCGACGTCGCGTTCGGCGACTTCAATGCCGACGGTGTGCTCGACTTCGCCGACGGCAACGGCCGCTGCTATCTCGGCAACGGCGGCACGAGCTGGATCGCGGCGTCGACCGGCATCGTGTCGTTCGGATCGGAAGGCGTCGCCGTCGGCGACGTCAACCACGACGGCTTCGACGACGTCGCGTTCGCGGGCCACTTCAGCCCGAAACTCGAGTGTTACCTGTCGCAGGGCAACGGCTCGTGGGTGAACTCGAGCGCCGGTCTGCCGACGACGCAGCCGCCGAGCGCGGCGCAAGCCGGCGGCCACAAGCTGCTGATGCGCGACTTGAACGGCGACGGCAACCTCGACCTCGTGTGGGCGCGCATCCAGGCGCCCGGCATCTGGCTCGGCAACGGACAAGGCGGCTGGACCGAGGTCGTGAACTCCGGCCTCGATGGCTTCCAGTTCTGGGGCGTCGACGCCGCGGACTTCAACGGCGACGGCCTCGTCGATCTCGTGTTCGGCGCGTTCTCGTATCCGTCGGGCGTTGGCAGTGGCCCGCTCGGCGTGCGCCTCTACCTGCAGCAGCCGGGTCCGACGTGGGCGTTTCAGGGCAGCACGGGCCTGCCGTCGGTCTCAGGGTACATGGACATCGCCGTCGCCGACTTCGATCGCGATGGCCTGCTCGACATCGCGGCCGGGCGCAGCGGCGGCAACAACAGCGGCATCGAGATCTGGCAGGGGCTGCCCGGCACCATGTTCGCCGCGGCGCCGTTCGCGGGCGGTCTGCCGGCCGACTACCTCAAGAGCCCCGAGGGCATCGCGGTCGGCGACGTGAACGGCGACACGTTCCCCGACCTCGCCGTCGCGTCCTACGGGCTCGGCGTCGCCGTCTACCAGAACCAGCTCACGGGCTTCTCGCGCTTTGGCGCAGGGTGCCGCGGTGCGTCGGCGTTCCTGCCGGCGATCGGCAGCGCGGGCGGCGCGCCGGTTGTCGGCAACACGACGTTTGCGTGGACCGTCAGTGCGGCGCCGCCGGGCTCTCTCGCCGTGGTCGTGCTCGGCCTCAGCAACCGTTACTTCTGGGGTGTGCCGGCGCTGCCGTTGTCGCTGGCGCCGGTAGGGGCGCCGGGGTGTTCGCTGCTCGTCGACGACGTCATGGCGGGCGCGGCTCTGACCGACGCCTTCGGCGCGGCTGCGGTCGGCATGCCGATCCCGCCCGTGCCCTCGCTGGTTTGGACGACGGTGTTCGGGCAGTGGGGGATCTTCCATCCGGCGAACCCGCTCGGGTTGCTCTTCTCGGACGGCGGTGCGGCGCGCATCGGCTCCTGAGGGGACTGATGGTTTGCGTGGACACGCCACCGGGACGCACAATCCGTTGGGGACTCACGGGTGTGAACATGCACCGGGCAGTGGCAGGTCCACTCAAACCATCAGTTCCGCTCCTGAGGGAACTGCGTGCCCTGCTGGAGGTGACTCGGCCGAAGTTGCTTCCCGCGGCGTCCTTCGGCCAGCTACGGGGGAATGCTTGCTGCCGGAGGTGCAGGTGCGTCTCGGCCACCCGGTTGCGGTTGCAGATGGGCCGGGGGACCTGCAACAAGGCACCCAGTCCATGCCGAAGGTTACGATTCCGGTCTCGGCCGACGTCAGGCACGAAGGTCGCGACCTGCGGCCAGACCGAGCATCCCATTGTGGAGGCAGAGCCAATGACGAACCTTGTCAGGTGGTTGGAGGAGCGACGCGACTGCTGTTTCGAGTTGTTGCGCATGTATCTCGGTGCGGGTTTGCTGACGAAAGGTGTGCTGTTTGCGGGCGACCCGGGGCAGATGGCGACCTACGCGACCGAGGGCCGACTCGACGCCCAGGCCGCGATCATCGCGCACTACGTCGTGGTCGCGCACGTCATGGGCGGCGTGTTGCTCTTCCTCGGACTGCTGACGCGCCTCGCCGCGCTCGTGAACGTGCCCGTGTTGCTGGGCGCCGTCGTATTCGTTCACCAACGCGAGGGCCTGTTCACGCGCACGCAGGGGATGGAGTTCGCGCTGCTCGTGCTGTTCACGCTCGTCCTCATCGTGTGGCACGGCCCCGGCCGCTGGTCGCTCGATCGGGTGCTGTTCCAGAAGGGCTCGCCGGCGGTCCCCAAGTCGCGGGAACGCATCGCGTGAGCGCTGCGGCGGGACGGGGGATTCAGAAGCGGAACTCGAAGCCGAGCAGCGGACCGCCGATTGCTCCTTCGATGTCCAGATGCTCCTCTTCGACGTCGAGGCCGAGCTGGCGGTAGCCGAGGCCGACCGCGATCCGATCCGTGATCGCATAGTCGACGATCGCTGCGAACTGGTAGCTGAGCTCGGTGCCGGCGCCGAAGCCGCCCACATCGCCATACAGCAGGAGCCGCCAGTGCTCGGCGAGCCGCACGTTCCCCCGCAGGCCGATCAGCGGGTCGAGTAGCGTCTCGCTGCGATCGGCGTCGGTCGCGCCGCTGACGAGGTGCGCCTCGAGGCCGATGACGCGCAGTCCGGCCAGCAGATCGACGTTCAGCTCGCCACTGCGGGCGACACGCCAGGCCAGCGCGAGTTGGGCTTCGATCACGTCCAAGTCGCTCCGCACGGGCGTGCCCACGGGGCGCGTGTCGTCCCCTTCGAGACTGAGCCAGACGAAGTCGCCGAGCAGGACCACGTCGTCGCCGAGGCGCGCTTCGCTGGCCAGCAGCAGCCCGCCGTCGAGGTGGTCCAGCAGGCCGCCGAAGTCAGCGGCGATGCCGGTGCCGCTGTCGCTGTCGGCGCTCGCGTCGCCCGAGAGGCCGGCGGCCCAGAGATATGGCCGCAGCGCGAACGGTGGCTCCGCCGGTTCGCCGGCGGGCGCAGGCACGGCAGCCACCGGCGCGGCAGCTCCTGGATGCTGGCGGGCAGGCAAGGTGCAGCCGGCGGCAGCGAGAGCAAGCAGGAGCGGTGCGGACCGCGAGGCAGACAAGACCATCGGCAATCCCGGGGAGCGAGGGGCGAGTGCTCAGCGAAGACTAGGCATCGCGCCTGCCGGTGCGCAACGGAAGAACGTGGGCTCGCTCGGTAGGCTACGCCGGCGTGACGAAAGCTCCGCTCCGCCATCTCGAACACCAAGGCTGTCGCCTCGCCTACCGCGTGACGGGCACCGGAGAACCCGTGCTCTTCATCCAGGGCGTCGCCACGCAGGGCGACGGCTGGGCGCCGCAGACGCAGGCACTCGCCGATGCCTACACGTGCTTGTCGTTCGACAACCGCGGCATGGGCGCTTCGCAGCCGTTCCGCCTGCCGATGTCGGTCGCGCAGATGGCCGACGACGCGCGTGCGCTCGCCGACGCGCTGGGCTGGCAACGCGTGCACGTCGTCGGCCACTCGCTCGGCGGCCTCGTCGCGCAGGTGTTCGCGCTGACCTGGCCACAGCGTGTGCGCAGCCTGTCGCTGCTGTGCACGTTCGCGCGCGGCAAGAGCGCCGCGAGCTCGCCGCGCATGATGTGGATCGGCCTGCGCACGCGCATCGGCACGCGCGTCATGCGGCGCCGCGCGTTCCTCGAGATCGTCTACCCGCCGGCGTTCCTCGCCGCGAACGATCGCGACGCGCTCGCCAGAGCTCTCGAGCCCGTGTTCGGCCACGACCTCGCCGACACGCCGCGCGTGACGGCGGCGCAGATCGGTGCGATGGTCGCGTGCAACGTGACCGAACGGCTGCCCGAGCTGCGCTCTGTGCCGACGCTCGTGGTCAGCGGGCGACACGACCCGATCGCGCCGACGCCGCTCGGCCGCCGGATCGCGGACGGGATCCCCGGCGCCACGTTCGTCGAGATGGCCGACGCTGCGCACGGCGTGCCGGTCCACTTCGCGGCCGAGACGAATCGCCTGCTGCGCGCGCACTTCGCCGCCGCGCGTTGACACGTGGGGCGCGCTGCGGTTGCGACGCTGGATCAGTGGATGGGGCCGATGATGTGGACTCTCACCGAGGCGGTGTTGTTGCTGCCGTTGGGGTCGGGCGTGGCGGATTCCGCGATGAACGAGGTATTCGTGAAGCGCCGTTCGCTCTGCGCGGGATTGGTGATCGGTGTTGCCACGAGGGTCGCAGTCACGCTGTTGCCGCTGCCCAGGCTCGCGAGGGAGCAGAAGGACTGATTGATCACGGTGCCTTCGCTGCAGGTGAAGGAGACGAGGTTCAACGGGTCCGGAAGGGAGTCGCCGAAGACGATCCCTGTCGCGGTGCCGGGACCGAGATTCGTCACCGTGATGGTGAACGTGATGGTCTCGCCGATCCTGACGTTCGTGCGATTGGCAACTTTGGTGATCCTCAGATCCTGCGCGGTTGCGGGCGCGGCCAGTGTTGCGATGGTCAGGAGAACGGATGCGATGGATGCTCGGTGCAGTTTCATTGGACTCCTTCGTGAGTGAAGACTCCTCGGCACGGAGCGTAGGGTGTGTCGGCGACTCGACAGAGGCCCGCCTTCGGGCGGCACGCGCCGGCGACTGGCCAGATGAACGCCTGGTGAAGGCCGTGACGGCGCTCTCGTCCACGGCGGCTCGATGACACCGACTGTCGGCGAAATGCGATCAGTGCGACCGCGGGTCGACCTGCTTCGAGGCGAAGACAGTGTCAATTTCCAGCAGGTCACATCGCAGCGGTCGAGCGGCCTCGCCGCGAGCAGTTCAGGACGCGCTGCGGTCCGGAGCGCAGATCAGCGGACGTTCCCGGTGATGTGGACCTTCACCGAGGCGATGTTGTTGTTGCTGTTGGGGTCGATCGTGGTGGACTGCGCGATGAACGAGGTGTTCGTGAATCGCCGTTCCTCCTTGGTGGGATTGTCGATCGGCGTTGCCAGCAGGGTCGCAGTCACGCTGCCGCCCGGCTCCAGGCTCGGGACAGAGCAGAAGGTCTGATTGACCACGGTGCCTTGGGTGACGGTGAACGAGACCAGGTTCAACTGGTCCGGGAGGGAGTCGCCGAAGACGATCCCCGTCGCGGTGCCAGGACCGAGGTTCGTCACCGTGATGTAGTAGGTGATGGTCTCGCCGATCTTGGCGCGGGTGCGATCAGCAAGCTTGGTGATGCTGAGGTCCTGGGCGGCGGCGGGCTGGGCCAGGGTGGCGATGGCGAGGAGAAGAAAGGACGCGATGGATGCTGGGTGCAGTTTCATTGGGCTCTTTCGGGCACGAGAACATTCATTACGGAGGGTAGCACGTGTTCGCGACTCGACTGACGTGTGCGCATCGTGCTGCACGCGACGACGACTGCCGGATGAACGAACTGGGAGAGAGGTGACGGCGAGATTGTGTCGCGGCGGCGCGATGACACGGACTCCGGGCGAAGCGGGGAGCTGCGCGACCACGCGTCGACCCATTTCGAGATGAAGTAGTGGCAGCGCCAGCGAGTCACATCGCAGCGGTTGCGGGTTCGCGTTGCGCGTTGTCGTGCGAGTTCGTGAGCCGCCACGCGCCTGCCGCTTGCACGCCGCACGTCCCGCGGCAAGCATCGCGGCGTGTCCACGTCTTCCAGAGCGTCCCTTCTCCTTCGCACCGCGGACCTCGCGATCGAGTATCTCGAGTCCATCGGAGACCGCCATGTCGGTGCTCTCGCCGGCGCGGACGAGCTGCGAGCCCAGCTCGACGTGCCGTTGTCGCAGGTTGGCGAACCCGCAGCCGACGTCGTCGCCGTGCTCGCGGACGCCGCGCGGCGCGGCACGGTCGCGACCCAGGGCCGGCGGTATTTCGGCTTCGTGGTCGGGGGCAGCGTTCCGGCTGCGACGGCCGCGGACTGGCTGGTCTCGGCGTGGGATCAGAACGCTGGCGTGTATGTGCTGTCGCCGCTGGTCGCCGTGGTCGAGGACATCGCGGCCCGGTGGCTCAAGGAGCTGGCCGGTCTTCCGGCCGGCTGGAGCACGGGCTTCGTCACGGGCTGTCAGATGGCGAACTTCACGGCGCTCGCAGCCGCGCGGCACCATCTGCTCACGGCGCGTGGGTGGGACGTGGAAGGCAGGGGCCTGTATGGCGCGCCGGTCGTTCACGTCGTGTGCAGCGAGGAATCGCACTACACGATCTTCAACGCGCTGAAGCTGCTCGGTCTCGGCGCGCAGCGCGTGACGCTCGTGCCGGCCGACGCCCAGGGCCGCCTGCGCGCCGATCAGCTCGCGCGCGTTCTCGAGGGGCTTTCGGGTCCGACCATCGTGTGCGCGCAGGCCGGCAACGTGAACACCGGCTCCTTCGACCCGCTCGAGGTCATCGCCGAGCTCACCACGCGCCACCAGGCCTGGCTGCACGTCGACGGCGCGTTCGGGCTGTGGGCCGCGGTGAGCCCGGAGCGCGCGCACCTGGTGCGGGGCATCGCGCGCGCCGACTCGGTCGCGACCGACGCGCACAAGTGGATCAACGTTCCATACGACAGCGGGGTCGTGTTCACCGCGCACCCGATGTCGCACCGACGGGCCATGACGCTGTCAGCGGCTTACATCGTCGAGTCCCCGCGCGAGCGCGACGCGCACGAGTTCGTGCCGGAGGAGTCGAGGCGCGGCCGCGCCGTGCCGATCTACGCGGCGCTGCGCACGCTGGGCCGCGAGGGACTGCGAGCGCTGATCGACCGGTGTTGCACGCTGGCCACGCGGCTAGCGACGCAGCTTCGGGGCGATGAGCGTCTCGAGGTCGTCAACGAGGTCGTGCTCAACCAGGTGCTGGTCCGGGTCCGCGGCGACGATCCCGACCGCAGCACGCGCGCGATGGTCGAACGGCTGCAGCAGCAGGGCACGTGCTGGGCCAGCGGCACGACATGGCACGGCATGGCCGCGCTGCGGCTGTCCGTGAGCAACTACTCGACGACCGAGCGCGACATCGACCTGACCGCGGCCGCGATCCGGGCCTCCGTCGGGCAGTAGTCGGGTTGACCATGACCTGCATGCCGCGGAGCCGAAACGCTCACGCAAGGTAGGCGCGGCTGCTTGCCCGCGTCCAGCCTGTCGTGCCATTCCGATGCGCGCGTGGCGTGGTCCTTGCCCGCCTCTCGGAACCCCACAAGCTCATTTGCGCACGGCTCACTTGACGGGTCTCATGGCGTGAGGATCGTTCGACTGTGGGGTTCGGGTGGGCGAACCAAGGAGTGAACGAGATGTCAGGATGTGCGCGATGACTGCAGGGGGGCCTACGAACAAGCCGCGTTGGTCGGCGACGCTCGATGTCGGTGAGCCCGTTGCGATCTCGGTGGCAAGCCCGGGCATGGTGGTCGTCGCCGGAACGCGAGCGGCAATCGCCCATGACACCCGGGGAGTGCAGCAGTGGCGTCTCGGCGGATGCTTCGTGGCAGCTCAGGCGCTGCCCGATGGCCGGACGGTGCTGCGCGGCACGTCCGATGTGCGCGTCGTCGACATGGTTGGGGAGACCCTCACGAGGTGGAGTAGCACGGGGTACTGGGCACCGGCGCCACTGGACCGGGAACGCTTCATCGATCTCGACAATCGCGGGGGG